>Ga0070682_100000374_pt1 | contig 30101 bp, 22 predicted proteins | sample KBSC63LmetaG_FD_64668 | JGI IMG/M metagenome (GOLD analysis project Ga0070682, IMG submission 64668) | Corn rhizosphere microbial communities from Kellogg Biological Station, Michigan, USA - KBS C6-3L metaG | ecosystem: Host-associated > Plants > Roots > Rhizosphere | place: USA: Michigan...
CTAAAAATTGTTCAGTCTCATGTCAAAGAGCAACACCCAAATGAAGGCGCCGCGGCGTCGCGGTCAGAGTCTGCCCTTAAATACTCTTGACAGTGAACCCCGCTTCATAGATGACCTCATACCCAAAGCAAGACCCTACCCAAAGCAAGACCCTACAGTCCTGGCGATGCAACTGCAATTGATGTGGTAAAATCATCGCGTTCCCTCAACAGATGCGGCCGACATCATGGCAAACGCTAGCGCGATTGTTTTCAGCGGCATTGCTCCGCACCCGCCTATTATGGTACCGGAAGTCGGAGGCGAGGCCTGCGTTGCGGTCGCTTCATCCATTCAGGCGATGGCCGAACTCACGCGTCGCGTCATCCAGAGCGGCGCCGAAACAGTCGTCATCATTTCACCTCACGCGCCACTCGACGCGCGCGCCTTCGTCGCTTACAACGCTTCACAACTATCCGGCGATTTTGCAAACTTCCGCGCTCCGGATGTCGAGATTAATTTTCCCCAGGCGGAAGATCTGTTGACGGCGATTAGCGAAAGCTGCGCCGCTGAAAGTTACGAGGTGCTACCGCTCGGGAATGTCCCCCTTGATCATGGAACGTTAGTGCCCCTCTACTTTCTCGCCCGCAATGGCTGGCAAGGAAGCGTGGTCGCGTTTGGCTACAGCTTCCTGTCGAATGACGACCATCTCAAGTTTGGCAACTGCATTCGCGCCGCAATCGAAAACATTGGCCGCCCGGTAGCCATCATCGCCAGCGGTGATTTGAGTCACCGTTTGCAGCCGGATGCGCCCGCCGGTTTTGAACCGAACGCGCACCAGTTTGACGATGCCGTGGTCGCGGCCATTCGGGATAATCAACCCGCTCAGATAGTGAACATAGACCATGCATTGAGACGAACTGCGGGCGAGTGTGGCTATCGCTCAATGTTGGTTGCGCTCGGCGCGATTGGCACAGCGCCCGTGGCTTGCGAAGTATTGAGTTATGAGGCGCCATTCGGTGTCGGTTATCTGGTGGCCCAACTGACAAATGGCGTGGCTACAAATGAAACACGTGCAGCGGAAACGGTCGTCGATCTGCCACAGCTTGCTCGCCGTGCGGTAGAAACTTTTACTCGAACAGGAACAGAGATCTCGGTGCCGGATGGGGCGACTGATCTGAAGTCAATGCGGGCGGCGTGCTTTGTTTCGATCAAAACAACCGGGGGGGACTTGCGCGGTTGCGTCGGCACGATCGAGCCGGTCGGCGCAAATTTGGGCGAGGAATTGATCGCTAACGCAATCAGCGCGGCGACGCGCGACCCGAGGTTCCGGCCGATCGAGGCCGACGAACTCGACAGCCTTCGTTACTCCGTCGATATTATTTCTTCGCCGGAGCCGGCAAAGTTTGAAGATCTTGATCCGAAGGTCTATGGCGTGATCGTTGAAGATGAAGCCGGCAGTCGTCGCGGCTTGTTGTTACCCGATATCGCCGGTGTCGAGACCGCACGACAACAAGTGGATATTGCAGCGCAGAAGGCCGGCATTTCTCCGGGCGCGAAACTCAAGCTGTCGCGTTTCCGCGTAGATCGATTTCGCGAAAAGCTTCTGTCCGACAACGTGTCCGACAAACTTTAAGTTTGTCGTCTTGTGAACCTGTCGACAGCTGAAGCTTGTCGAAACATTCTTTAGACGTCGAGGTTCCTCACATCCAACGCATTATCTTCGATGAACTTGCGCCGCGGCTCGACCGCATCACCCATTAGCACGGTGAAAATCTCGTCAGTTTCAACTGCATCGTCGATCTTCACTTGCAACAGGGTCCGCTTTTCGGGATTCATCGTCGTTTCCCAAAGTTGCTCAGGATTCATTTCACCCAAGCCTTTGTAGCGCTGAATAGACAAATCCTTCTTTGCAGCCGCGAGCACTTTCTCCAGCAACTCCTCGCGAGTGGGAATTTCTTCGCTCGTTCCATTCGTGCCGGTAATGAAAGGCGCGGCCAGCGTATCTTCGAGAGACATGTAAAGCTCAACTGCTTTTTGAAACTCGACAAAGCTGGCGAAGTTCCAATCGATGGCCAGGCTCAAACCGGCGGCAGTAGTCGTTTCAATTTCCCACAGGCCATGTTCCTCGTCGCTCGACAACTCAGTCTCGTAGCCTGCTTTCGCAACGGCATCTCTAAGCTTCGTCATCAAGCTGCTGCTTTGGAAAACGGATCGGAGTGTGGTTCCCTCTTTGCGCAGCACGCCTTTTTTTCCGCCAAAGGCCTCGAGCAACGTATCAAGCAGGTGTCCGTCGCCGCCGAGGCGTCGAGTCGCGCGTTCATGATAACGCTTGAGGTCGACCAGGCTTTCGAGCGACTGGGCCAGCTCGCTGCCTTCAATGTCGTGGTTTGCTCCCACCGACTTAACGGTCATGTCGGCAGTCGCCATCCGCATCAGGTAGCGAATCATCAGGCTCTCGTCTTTGATGTACTCTTCTTTTTTGCCGCGCTTCACTTTGAACAACGGTGGTTGGGCAATGTAAACGTAGCCGCGCTCGACCAGCTCCGCCATTTGCCGGTAGAAGAACGTCAGCAGCAAAGTACGAATATGTGAACCGTCGACGTCGGCGTCGGTCATCAGGATTATCTTGTGGTAGCGAAGTTTGCTCGCATCAAAATCTTCCTTACCGATGCCTGTCCCGAGTGCGGTAATCAACGCCTTGATTTCACTGTGCCCCAGCATGCGATCGAAGCGGGCTTTTTCGACGTTCAGGATCTTGCCCTTGAGCGGCAGGATCGCCTGGTTCTTTCGATCGCGACCCTGCTTTGCTGAACCGCCGGCGGAATCGCCCTCAACGATATATATCTCTGACAGCGCCGGATCTTTCTCCTGGCAGTCGGCCAGTTTTCCGGGAAGCATGGAACCACTCAGCGCGCCCTTGCGCACAATCTCGCGCGCCTTTCGGGCCGCTTCTCGCGCACGCGCGGCATCGACCGACTTACCCACGATCTTCCGCGCCACCGTGGGGTTTTGTTCCAGGTACTCCGTCAGTCGTTCATTCAAAAACGATTCGACCGCGCCCTTCACATCCGAATTGAGTTTGCCCTTTGTCTGGCCTTCAAACTGCGGCTGAGGAAGTTTTACGGAAATGACTGCGACGAGTCCTTCGCGCACGTCGTCGCCCGTCAAAGAGCCTTTGAAGTTCTTCGCCAGCCCCGAAGACTGCGCGTAAGCGTTCACAGTTCTCGTAAACGCCGAACGAAAGCCCGAAAGGTGTGTGCCGCCGTCAACGGTGTTGATGTTGTTGGCAAAGGAATAGACCTTTTCGTCATAGCCGTCGTTGTACTGAATGGCTACTTCAATCGACAAGGCGTCGCCTTCTTTTTCGAAGTAAAGCGGTTTGTCGTGCAGCGTTGTCTTGTTCTTGTTGAGGTGCTTTACAAACTCGGCGATGCCGCCTTTGTAATAAAACTCGTGTGTGCGTTCCGGCTCTTCGCGTTCATCTTTGATCGTTATCCGAATGCCCTTGTTTAGAAACGCCTTCTCTCTTAAGCGTTCAGACAGTTTGTCGAAACTAAAAACGGTGTGATCAAAAATCTGGCCGTCTGGTTTGAAAGTGATCTTCGTGCCGCGCTTACGCGTCTTGCCGGTTTGCTCCAGGCGCGCCACAGCGATTCCGCGCGCATAGTCCTGTTCGTAGGTTTTTCCGTCGCGCCAGATCTCGAGGTGCAAAGTTTCCGAAAGAAAGTTAACGCACGAGACGCCGACGCCGTGCAGTCCGCCTGAAACTTTGTAGGCGTTTGAGTCGAACTTGCCGCCCGCGTGAAGTTTGGTCATGACCACTTCAGCCGCTGACTTTCGTTCCTTCTTCATCTCATCGACAGGAATGCCGCGGCCGTTGTCGACTACCGTGATCGAGTTATCGAGGTGGATCGTGACTTCTACCGTGTCGCAGTAGCCGGCCAATGCTTCGTCGATCGAATTGTCCACCACCTCGTACACGAGATGATGAAGACCAATCTCACCGGTTGATCCGATATACATGGCTGGACGCTTGCGCACAGCCTCGCGCCCTTCAAGCACCGCTATCGAAGATGAATCGTACGTTGTAGGCTTCTTGCCCGTAACTGTTGTTCCAGCTGTCGTCAATACAGTCTCCTTAACACCACTAAAACGATTTCCGCATTACCCTTCACTGGCCAACTTCCGCTGGAGTTGCAGTGGCAGAAAAAGCACCGCCATTCAACTCCGCCGACCAGGCTTTTCCCTGGACGATCTCATGAACGTTGGCCTTCGAGAGGAAGCCTTCGAGATGGTTTCTTTTCGACGTAGTAATGAATGTTTGAGTACGTCCCTCAAGAAACTCCAACAGGCGTTTGATCCGCTTTTCATCCAGTTCCGCATCGACGTCGTCAACGAGGAAAACGGGGTAATCCTGATGTTGCGAATTATACACTGAAATCGCTGCTAAGTCTAATAGTAACAATGCGCTACGCTGTTGACCGGAGCTGCCGTAAACGCGCATTTCTCGGCCGGCCAAATGTAGGGCCAGGTCGTCTCGATGAGGACCGATGAGAGCCCGGCCGGCGGCGAGTTCCGCCGGCAGCCTGAGCTGTAAACGCTCTCTTAAAAGGGCTTCGTAGTGACTGAGTTCGCCTTTGCTTTCGAGCGACGAAGCGTAACGAATTTCCAACTCCGCCGGCTCAAATAAATTTCGCTCGAGTGCAAGGTTTAGACGTTCGGTGTAGTCCACGCGCGCGCGATGAATTTCAGTGCCCAAAATTGCTAACTGCTCGTTCCACGGGGTCACCAAATCCTCAACGACTTCTCGCCGAAATTCTCGCTCGGCTGCGTCCTGCAGAATTCGATTTTTCTGTTTTAGTATTTTGTTGTAATCAGCGACGGTGCGAACGTATGCCGGACGCAACGACGCAACGCCGCGATCAATGAAATGTCTTCTCGCCTCGGCCGACCCTCTTACAACTTCGAGCTGGTCGGCGGTAAAAGCGAACACTTGCAACTGGCCCAGGTATCGAGCCAATTGTTCCCTCTTGCCATTAACCGAAATCGATTTTGTGTTCGCGATTAACGACACTCGCAACTGGCGCTGCAAATTACTGCCGGCTGAAACACTACCTTCGATGAACGCTGTGTCTTCGCCGAAACGAATGGCTTCCTGGAGACGTTGTGTGCGAAAGGATTTTGATCGAGAGAGGGTGTGAATGGCCTCAAGCCAATTTGTTTTACCCTGGCCGTTGTTGCCGTAAATGATATTGAGGCCCGGTCCCCAGAAGATTTTTCCGCTCAGATTGCGAAAATTATTTACTTCGAGGGACTCGAGGATCATCGGCGGATTTTAGCATATCGCTCGTACTCACCGCGTTATTCACCTTAGCGCGTAATGTCGTCTTCGCAATCGGCAATCGGCAATCGCAAATCGGCAATGAAACTGCCTGTCCGTGCTCTTGCAGCGGAGACAAACTGCTTGCTTTTTCAAAAGTTGCGGAAGTATTATCCGCGCGAACCGTACCAGTCTGCGGCCCTAAATCGGGTCTGAACTCGCGACCCGCCTGAGCAGTATTGCATCCTCGTTCTCACGCCAACCGGAGGTCCTAATGACAAATACAGAAACCTTTCAACGACCTGAACTGAAAGAGCGCCCGGCCGCAAACAAAGACACTGACAAGGCAGCATTGCAGGCAATCGCTCAAGCTGCCATCGACGTCGAGCTGTTCACCCTGCCGCTCTACATGGTCTCGATGTACTCGATACAAGGGATGCATCAAATCACCAGCAAGGGAAACGACTTCTACCGCGGCCGGCTGTGGCCCGGCGCGTCACCCGCGCGCGACCCCGCTAGCAGCGCGAACGCGGCGGCGTTCAACCACTTCTTCAGTGTCTTCATCGACGAGATGCTGCACCTGCAACTGGCCTCAAACATCGCCAAAGCGCTCGGCGTGATGCCGAGCTACACCAGCAAGGGACTGGTAGATGCGGACTACGGCTGGGTCTGTTATGGGCCCGAGAATACCGTGCTGCCGCATATCCTCGACTTCCAGGATACCGTTGCAGGCTACAACGATATCAAGGTCAAGCTCGATGCGCTTACGGTCGAACAGAACCGCCTCTTCCTGGCCATCGAGCAGAACGATGAAGACGCGAAGAAGATCATCGACCCGAATAAGGTCGACAAATACTTTCCGTCCGCCCCGTTTGAGAACTGGGAAGCCGGCGACGACCTCCCGATGTTCGGCACCATCGGCTGGATGTACAGATGTCTCTGGCAGTACATCGAGATCGTTTACGACGACGGTACCAGTCTCTTCGAGTCTGTCTTCAATCGCGGCACGCTCGAGCGGGACCTCTTCAATCCCAGCAGCAGCTACCACAAACCCGAGTACCCGCTGATGCCTACGATGGCGTCGGGCGAGGTCAGCGTACCGTCCGCAATGGAGAACATCCTGAACATGATCAACGCCATCACCGACCAGGGCGAGGGCGCCGGCGTAGCGGAGTGGATCAGGCGGATGCGCGGGCTGCTGCAGTATGCGCCGGTCGAAGGTCAGTTTCAGCCGGACGAGGAGGCGCTCAACTTCGACTATCCGAACTACACCGACACGGGCGTTCAGAACGACCCTTCCGGGAACAAGGTGGCGCGAACGCAGAACGGCGGGCTGGACCACCACGACCGTTTCCTCGCCATCGACGCTCTGCTGAAAGCGGGTGGCGTCGTGACCTGGGATCAATGGCACGCGGCCGGGAACAAGTGGACCGCCGAGATGCTGATGACGAATGAGCAAGACTATAAAGCGAATACATGGAATCTTCCGCCGGCCGAGGACATCGCCTCGGCCCTCAACAATATGAAGGCCGGAGCGGACAACTATAAAATCTTCAGCCAGGCGGCCGCCGGCTCCATCGCCGGCATCACGCGCGTGCTCGGGAACTTCTGGACTGCTGAGACGACGAGTTTTCCCAGCCCCTCGATGTACGGCTCGGGTGACCGCGTCTCAATTTGTTGGGCCATCTTCGGGAGTTACCCCGACATCACAGCCGGCATCGCCGCCAAGACGCCGGGGCAGATGTATCACGCCTGCCAGGGACTCACCCTGAGCGGCAGCGGGGGCGACACGTGCGCGGACGTCGCGGTCTTCCATTCCTGCCGCGGCTCGAACACGTGTAAGGCGGAGGGCGGCTGCGGCTTCGTGCAGGTGCAGGGGCAGAGCGCGAACTGCGGCCACAAGGTCTTGCTGGACCACCTGCAGCCGACCCGGCCATTGCAGGGGCAGGTGCAGGCCGGCGGGGTTCTCTATAGCGCGCCCTCGGACAACATGTGCGCCAGCTTCGGCGGTTGCGCTGTTCCCATTTCGGCCTCGCAGCTCTACCCCATTCCCAACGCCTCCGAGCCTGACCAGCCGTTCGGGACCATGGAGCTCTTCAACTTCGTCGGCGAGACGGCCGCGCCCGTGAGGATCAAGGGCTTGGGCGGCCTGTTGAGATACGACGTGGGCGACCGCGTCTACGACGTGGCCTGGAAGGCTTACGTCAAGGTGCTCACGTATCGCCAGCAGCCCATCCCTGATAAGCCCAAAGACAGCGAGCTGCGTCTCGCCTTCCCGCCGTCTACATGATTCAGGACTCGACGAACGAAGTGCGACCCCCACGACGAGGGCTCCCAAACCTCGGCCTGGGGGTCGGCCTGCGCAACCAGCACTTCGCCTACCTGATGAGCCACGACCCGGAAGTGGACTGGTTCGAGATCATCAGCGAGAACTTCATCGACAACTACGGCTACGCGCGCCGTGTACTCGAGCGGCTGGCGTCCTTACGCCCCATCGTGATGCACGGCGTGTCGCTCTCCATCGGCAGCACCGATCCGCTGGATTGGGACTACCTGAAGAAGTTGAAGGCGCTCGCGGACTTCGTACACCCGGCGTGGGTCTCGGACCACCTGTGCTGGACGGGAGTCGCGGGCGTCAATACGCACGACCTTCTGCCCATGCCGCTCAACGAAGAGAGCTTGCGTCACGTCGCCGAGCGCGTGCGGCAGGTTCAGGACTTTTTGGAACGGCCGCTCGTGCTGGAGAACCCTTCAAGCTATTTGGAGTTCAAGGAATCGACCATCACCGAGTGGGACTTTCTCTCAGAGCTGGCGAGAGAGACCGGCTGCGGGCTGCTGCTCGACGTGAACAACGTCTACGTGTCTGGTTACAACCACGGTTTTGACGCGGAGCACTACGTTCGAAGCATCACGCACGATGCAGTCGTTCAGATTCATCTTGCGGGTCCGACGGACTGCGGACGGTATCTCGTGGACACACACGATCAGCCTGTGCCGGCGCCCGTGTGGGAGTTGTATAGGTTGGCCCAGGAGTTGACCGGCGGCGTCTCAACACTGCTTGAGTGGGACGCGAACATCCCGGAGTTCCCCGAACTCGTCGCGGAGCTGAGCAAGGCCAGGTCGGCGCTATGCGGCGAGAAACCCGGCGCCCCCGTCCGCAAGTCCATCGCGGCGGCTGCGGTCTCTAATCCGGTCGACTTTCAACTGTCACGCGATGCCTGAACAGAAAAATCACCTTTGTAACGCAAACTGTTAGTTTGCGGCTGCGTTGAATGCCACCGCCATTTACGCAAACTAACAGTTTGCGTTACGGATAAATGTCTGAACAGTCCCTTTTGCTCTTGCAGCACTGGCTGAGTACCGTCGTTACAGAACGCGGGGGCCTCGACGAGAAGTTGAACCTTGCCGCACAGCGGCACGGACTGCACGCCGAGGACGTGGTGGCCCAGAGTCGCGGTCTCTCCGCGCGCGAACGTCTCGCCGTCTACACCGGCGGTTACGTGCTCCGACTGCTCGAGTGCATGCGCGCAGACTTCCCCGCGCTGCGCGGGTTCGTCGGCGACTCGGTCTTCGACGCCTTCGCCAAAGCCTACATCATCACTTGGCCGCCGCACTCGCACAGTCTTTACGACCTTGGCGCGGACTTTCCACGATTCCTCGAAGAGACGAAGCCGAAGGGTGACGAACTTGATGCTGGCTTGGTAGCAATGCTCGACCTGCCGCCTGAGCTGGCGCGAATCGAGCGTGCGCGGGCCGAGGTCATGCGCGCGCGCGGCACGGAAGACGACCCGCTGCCGGTTCAGCCCGTGTCGCCCTTCGCGGTCTTCGGCGAGGAGGTGACGCTACAGGCGACGCCGTGCCTGCGACTGTTGGAGTTGAAGTTTCCCCTCGTGGATTTTCTGAGAAGTTCGGACAGAAGCGAGCGTCCGGAGCCACCGCCACCATGCGCCTCATTCGTCGCGCTCGGACGCTCAAACTATCGTGTTCACCTGGAAGAGATTTCGCTCTGGCAGTTCGCTTTTCTGAAGGCCTGCGAACGTCCCATCCCAAGCTACGCCGCCGTGAAGGGTGCGGCGCTTGAGAGTGGAAGAGAGCCTGGGCAAGTGCTCGCCGATGTCGCTGTGTGGCTACCCCTCGCCTTCGATCTAGGCTTCCTGCGCCGGGTCACCTGAAAATCTCGACGATAAGAGAGACGGGGACGACGCAAAGCTACCGGTCCGTGCAGAGCCCAGGGGCATAACCCACCGCGCATATTGATCTGTAGACTCTACGTGGGAGCCAAGTGGGGTTTAACTAGAGCTTCTTCGCCAAGACAGCTACTACCGCCTTCAGGGTATCCAAGTCCATGTTGATAGCCAGTATTATCAGCAGTTCGGTATTTGATTTCTCTCGCCACAGCTTAATCATCATGGTTATCAACCCGGCGCATGATATGCCGAAGGCGGCCATTACAACCTTGATGATGTCAGGCTTACCTAGGTTAGTCAGAACGACGGTAATGGAGACAACGAACAGGACCAAAACCATAATCACGCACAGGATGAAGTATTTGGTGTTGTTCTTGGTGACAGCCGATAGATCTTGCTTAAGCTTTTCAACGTTAAGTGGAGGACTAGTGCTGACAACTCTACGCTCGGCGTCATCGCCTCCCAAAGCATCCCTGGCGATGGTGGAGCCTACGTTTTCGAGAAGAATGCTGCGAAGTGATTTCATCAATTCTACTCCTCTGCTTCAATTCGTGTGGAACCGCGAGAGCGTATCCGCATACGGGGCCGGCCGCCGGGCCAGTTCTTCGATGACAAGCTTGTAGAGAGGCATTCGCACATGCAAAGGAGTCTCGTACCTGTTCATGGCGACTACGCACTTTGGGCGGCTCAACTTGATAGCCTTCCCCAGGATCACGGAATTGCAAGTGGTTAGGTCCAGCAATCCACCAAATCCGTTTGGAACACTGGCTACAACCTCGCTCACTCCTCGCATACAGTCTGAAAACTCGACAGATTTGCCTGGAGCAATTGAGCCGGCAAACGATTCTTCAAGTTCTACTCGCGTGAGCCTTTCAAGCACTTCGTTCGGTGCCACCTCACTTCCCGTTTCGCCGGAATTGTCGGACACTTTGTAAGCGCGATGCGAAGCGACTACAACAGAAGTCAACGCGCCTGCAACCCTGCGCCTGAAATCGGCTGAGTCTATCCGCGAAGAATTGGCAGCCGCCAGCAGTGTTGGATCTTCCTTTGACAGCGCGCGGGCCACGGCCGAGTGCGCTCGACTCGTAGGAGTTAAGAGGGACTCCCAGAGTTGATGTATGTCCAGGATGTCTTCGGGCCGCAATTTCATAAAGCGCCAGTGAGTGACAATCGTGATGACCTTGAACCGCGCGAGCAACTTAGACAGGTCGTCTAAGTTGGCTGAGCGCACCACACACACTCCCAGCGCCTCAACCTGGTCACATACTCTCCGCGCAACCTTTGCGCTCGCCTCAAAAAGGTCTGCGTAGTATTCGTTTGAAACTCCGGAAAGAAAGTTTAGCCGCTTGAAGTGAGAGGCGTAGTCCTTCAAATCCGGCTCCTCGAGATCGCGTTTGAAAGCCTCGCGAGTGATCGGTACGCCCACAGCTAACGCACAGTCCGATGGCTTAACAGGCTGCTGAATCAAGTGTAGGCGGCTCATCCATGTCCTCTCTGCGCGCGAAGTACAAGTCGCCCTTGCCGCTATTAAAGCTGTGCTTTATCACGTCAATGTCGATGTCCATTTCGCGGGCGACGCGTTTAACTTCAGAATTCAACCTGAGGTTAAAGCTCAAGGCCTGGAACTCGTTTCGAATTCCTTTGATGAAGTCTCTTACGGAGCCGGCCACCTTATTAGTTGCAGCGTTGACTACCTCTCTGGGGGTTGACTTACGAAAACCCAAGTGAATGGTCGATCGGCCGGGAGCACCGGCATCCGCGGCGGGTATTTCAACAGAGATGCTACTGCGCTGTATTCCATTTTCAACGACTACTTCGGGATTGACCGTAACTTCAGCCTTCGAAAAATCGTACTTTCGTCCTTTTTCGGCTGCCAGCACACTCCCACGATCCGCACCACCGCCGTTTTCAGTTTGACCATTTTGTGAATCCGGTTTTCCCGGCTCATTTCCTTCATCTCCGGGAAGGCGATTGCGGTTACCGTTGCCGGGGCCGTTGCCGTTTCCGCCGGCTTCGTCCACAACTCCTGATATTTCACGAGGGATTTTCTCACTCGTCGCACGTACTTCACATGACTTGATGAAGCTTCGGGCGTCGTGTTCCGCAAAGCCGCGAAACTCAAGGTTGAGGGCGTGGGTTTCTTCGGGAGAACGGCGCATTAGTTGTACCACCACATCAACCGCGTCTTCAGGATTGGTCGCTCTAATTGCCGGGGATCGCTCGGAATGGACCACGCTGATAAGACCGTTGGCATCGCGATCAATCAAAATTACGCCGGGTGATTCCGCTCGCCGTTGGGCCAGCATCAGCGTCAGTGGTTCAGAACCTTCCGAGCGTGGGCGAGCCCACCCTGCGCGCCATGGTTCACCCCCGAATTCAGGACCCTGCGTGGCAAAGGAAAGGGGTGGTCTGGGCGGCCCATTGGGCGGAAGCGAAGGAGGGGATGCCGCAAGGTCCAACGCAGCTACTTGCGACCGTGGGGGCAACTCTGGCACTTGCCTTAAAGCGTTGTTGATTTCAGAGGATAGCGCTGCAGGTGACTCTCCCTCAGCGCGACCAGCAGTGCGCACTACGCTATTAACGCGATCGAAGTCCCTGGAATTAACCAGGATGTTTCCTTCGCCGTCAATTGTCGTAGTGCCAACAGGAATCTCGTCGCTTATGCGAAACTTAGTGACCTTGGCATCCAGGTTGTGACCGCCGATACCCCCCAGCAGTTCTCCCTGATTCCAGGAGATCACCACAGCCGGTGTGTGGATCCAACCAGTCACTTTAGAATCGACGGCCTCAGCGTAACGTTCCGGTAAATGCCTCAGGCCAGCCAACTGGCTTAGAGTCATCTCCCTAACAAGCTTTGCTTTTCCTTCGTCTGCATCTACTCCAGATACAAGCTGCTGGATTTGATTCGGTATTTCGTCGATCAGTTCCTTTTTCCGTTGTGCCATGTGTGCGTTGGCCACCTTGCGTGCTATCAGACGGAAGGCCTCGTCAAATTCGGTAGTTCCATTTACGTACCCCTGGTTCTCGAGAAACGCAGTGATTTCTTCCGGACGATCTTTCATTAGCTCCGACACCAGCAGTTGAAAGAGATCGTTGCCGTTTAGTTGAGCGGTAACTAATGGAGTCACACGGCGTGTGAGTTGCTCGATTTGAGCTGGAGACGACTCGCGTAGTTCAGTCATCAGCGCGTTCGTCATCCCTTCTAATTTTTCATCCGGCTCGGAATTAGAAGGAGGTTGGGTGCTGGGCTTCGCTACGTCGAAAGCACTGAATATTTGGTACATCGCCGCATATTGGACGACACGCACCAGGTTGGGATCGCTAAGTTTCGCAAAGTAGTTATACGCCTCATCCTCCGCAGCCAGGGTTGCTGCTGTTCCTTGCGCTCGGTTTTCGACGGGGAAATAACTAACCGGCAGAGCTCCGGTTCGGTTAAGCGCGAGCAATCGATATCCGGCTATATCAACAGTGTAGCCTGCTCCGCGCGTATTCCAGTTGTAAGTAAGCTGCTTGGTGTCAAGCTGTTCAATTAGTGAGCCCTTGAATGGCCACCGATTCGGTCGAGGATATTTGAAGTTGTAGTAACTCGTGTCTCCGTTATTGGACCATCCTTTGAGCAGTTGGTCAGTAATATTGAGTAGGCTGCCATACTCGGTGTCCCGAAGTTCAGGGCTAAGGAGGATAGGTGCCCAGTCTTTGTTGCCCTCAAACCGTCCGGCAAAAAGATGTTTACGTTCATAACTCTGTTTAAGCTGGCCTTCTTGCCCGTGTTGCACTGCTCCGAGCAGGCTTAATGTCTCTACTCGCAGAGGCGGCAGCACATCCAAGGGTATGAGACGGTCGCGCCCCAATACCAGAATTCCCTTATCCTTAGAAAACGCGCCGACAATCAAGTCCGAGTCGAGCGAGAATTGACGCGCTTGAACGCGACAATCCTCGATCGTGCGTCCTTTCGGAATAAACCAAGCAACTAAACCACCATGGTGGCCGTAGAAAACGCCTGAAACTTTCTGGTCGAACAGTTTCGGGAAAGGGTAGCTTTCTCCACCTTCGATGGGAGTAAAACTCTCCTGATCGTCTAACGCCCAGCGCTTTAGTTCTGCTGTTGTTACCTGCAAGTCCAGATTGAAAGGTACGTTGTTCTGAGTCCTGGCGGGCAGCGGCAGGATGTACGCCTTGTAAGACGTGTCAAAGATCAGCCTGCTTACGGAGCTAATTGCCGAATCGACCGCTGTGTTGTCCCCGGCTATTTCAACGACGAGGTCTTTGACCCATCCGTCGTAACCAATTTTCTGTTTTTTTTCTGAATGGTTGCGAAGCACGTCGCGAAGAGGCAAAAGGATGTCGCCCGCCGTGAATTGAGGCGGAGGCTCCGAGACTATCAGCGTGCGACTTCCGTCAGCGCTTGGTCCCGACATCGCAAGAGTTTGACTGTGGTACGGATAAGCCTTGCGGAACGCACTCCAGTGTTTTTCAGAGTCTGTGTCGGCGTCGACATTGCGGGCCAGCAATTCACGAATGGCAGCTTCGCGCTCGGCACGCTTTTCACTGTCCAATCTTTGGCGCTCCTGGGCGATCAAGGCGTCATCTGCAGCGCTTGAGCGGGATGTACGCAACCAACTACAACCGCTAAGTATCAGGGTAATCCCTAAACAAATCGCGAAAAGTTGAGGTGCGCACAAGTTTCGTGGGAGTGATGAAATTTCGTTTTTGCGTGAGTTAGTTCGTTGTGACACGATTAATCTCCTTATGAGTGAGTCGGTGGAAGGTCCAAGCTTAACTGCGAGTAGCAAGCACTCTGGCTAGGACTTGGGACCGGGAGCAATCTCGTTCGGTTTTCAAGTAAGGGATAATGGCACGTTCGGATACAGCTCATTCCAAGCTGCTCGAAAAACAACTAGCCAACATATATGGTGAAACGCTTGGTTCTGTTTCGCTGTCTGATGAGACTGAATTGAGCGAGTATGCGAGGACGCAGAGGCCCGTAGGAGTTCAGCCCGTCAATGCTTGAGGGTGCGCACCATATTCTGGTCGGCAATGAAAGTCAATATGACAGCGCTGTAAAACCTGTCCGTGCTGAATTTCCTGAATGGACTTATTCAATTGCCTGGTGACGCCTATGAGAAGATATTCTTCGTAGCATGAAGGCTGCGTTATGTCACCACCGCGCGTGCGCCTCCATTTATCCCTCGAACGGCAGGCCGGTGCGGCGACCTTGAGGTGTACGCTGGAATGACCAATAGGACAGCTTCGCTACTTTTTGGCGGGGCGACTCCGCGGTCGACGGACGGACATTTTCTTTTGGTTCGGATGCTCCAGCGCAAAACTATGATTGGAAGGGATTAACAACTACAGGACAATCTCAACTTACCTGTAGCGGGTACCCCCGATCTGAGCGAAAGTTCCCTACTTACCGATCACAGTCGCATCGGCATGACTACGTATTTGTATTCGTACTCGGTCCCGTCTGCTGGTCGGAGTTGAGCTTGTGAGTTTCCGTCCTTGAACTCAAACGCCACGGCGCCGTCGCCGACTACATTCAGGAAGTCCTGAAGGTATTGCGCGTTGAAACCGATATCGACGTCCTCGCCTTCATAATCGGTCTGAATAGTTTCGCGCGCTTCGCCTTCTTCCGCGTTTTGCGAACTGATCACGAGTTGCTTTGGTTCGAGGTGAAAACGAATAGCGTGTGAGCGCTCGTCAGACATCAGAGCGACTCGACGAATCGCCTGATTCAACAACGCACCATCAAACTGGATCGATTTGTCGTTGTTCTTCGGCATGACCATGTCGTAATTCGGAAACTGGCCGTACAGCATTCGCGAAATAAGCAGCCTCGGGCCGACCTCAAAAAAGATGTGATTGCCATCCATTCCGAGGCTGATATCGGATTCGTTTCCGGAGGACAATTTCGTTAATTCAGCCAATGTTTTGCGTGGTATTAGAGTGTCGATAGCGTCGGTGCTGCCGTTTTTAGCGACGTTTTTACGTTCAACGTAAGCCAGCCGGTGACCGTCCGTCGTAACCATCTTGGCGCCGCTATCGTCCAAAATAAATTTCGCACCCGAGAGTGTGTAACGAGATTCTTCCTGCGTGATCGCGAAAATCGTTCTATCGACAAACGCTTTTATGACTTCAGCAGAAATCTTCGTGGGCGCTGATTTAAAAGAAGGGACTTCCGGAAAGGCGTCGCGCTTGATGCCAACCATCTTAAAGCGAGTCTTGTCGCAGGTCACGGTCACCCAGTCGTTATCTTCTTTCTTGAACGTGACCGGCGCATCCGGCAACAGTCGAGCGATCTCAAAAAGTTTTCTGGCCTGAACACAGATCGAACCGGGCGTGGAAATTTCTTCGGCATCCATGTCACAACGAATTGTGACATCCAGATCTGTTCCGGTTAGACGAATTGTGCTTTCGCCTACGGATTCAATCAGGATATTGGAAAGTACCGGGATAGTGTTTTTCTTTTCCACTACACCCTGAACAAAACCCAGTTCCTTTTGCAGGTTTTGTTTGCTGACAACGAATTGCATGTTCGACTCCTTACGCTTTGTGCCTTCGGTGGTTGCCATGACGAATCCTCTTGTTTCTACCTCTAACTAAAAACCAATTTTATTAATCTCCAGCAGTAGTAGTAGTTCCTGTTGATTTGTGGAAAAGCAGAGAAAAGGCAATTAACACTTGCTTCAAACGCGAATCGCGAAGAGTGAAATTCCCAAAGAGAATTCGAGTCGCCTGTTGAAGATTTCGTTCGCGCGTTCTTATTCTATTCTTTCGTCGCGCACTCTGCCAAACACTCTGTGGAATTTACGCGAAGGCCTTCTTCTATCGAGGTCTGCGTACCCCAGGGGACAACACAAACCTGTGGAAAGCTTGGCGCTACTTCTGCAGACCTTCTGACAAATTGTTTATCTGTCGTTGCAAAGCGCCGTCGGTTACGCACAACGTCTGAATCTTTTCACAGGAGTGCATCACGGTCGTGTGATGCTTGCCGCCGAACGCGCGGCCGATTTCCGGATAACTATGTTTCGTCAGCTTCTTACAGATAAACATCGCTACCTGGCGCGGAAACGCCAGCGGTCGTGAATTACTCTTCGAGATCAACTGATCCACTGTCAGCTTGTAAGCTGACGCGACTGCCTTTTGAATCTGCTCGATTGTGATGACGCCGGGTTCTTCGTCGGTGGCGATGTTCCGGATCGCATCCTTTGCCAACTCTTTTGAGACCGGAATCCCGCGCAAAGAAGAAATCGCGACCAGGCGAATCAGCGAGCCTTCGAGTTCGCGTACGTTGTTCTTCACGCGGCTGGCGATGAACAGCGCGACATCATCAGGAATTGCGAAACCCATTACTTCAGCCTTGCGCTTGAGGATCGCAATCTTCGTTTCCAAATCAGGCGGTTCAAGATCCGCGATCAGTCCCCACTCAAAGCGAGAGTGAAGGCGTTCTTCGAGAGTTGGTATTTCGCGAGGTGGACAGTCAGAGCTGATAACAATCTGTTTCTGTTGTTCGTAGAGCGTATTGAACGTGTGGAAAAACTCTTCCTGCGTGCGCTCTTTGCCGGCCATGAACTGAATGTCATCAATTAACAGCACATCGACCGAACGATACTGTTCCCTGAACCCCTGCGTCTTGTCGTAACGAATTGAATTGATCAATTCATTCATAAAACGCTCGGAGGAAAGATAGGAAACGCGCAGGTGCGGGTTACGCTGTTTTATCGCGTGACCGCAGGCGTGCATGAGGTGCGTCTTGCCCAGCCCAACACCACCATACAAATAAAGCGGATTGTAAGTTTTCCCGGGAGCCTCGGCGATCGCAAGCGAAGCTGCGTGTGCAAACTGGTTGCAGGATCCGACCACAAAACTCTCGAACGTATACTTAGAGTTCAGTGCTGGATCGACGGCAACGTGTTTTGCGGGAGCAACAGCGGTGGCGGCGGCCGTAGCGTACGAGCGATTTCTATCATCGGCGGGCACCGACGTAGCAGATAGAGCACTTGCGGTAACCTCCGCCACCGATTTCGGAGCTTCCGAAGTAGACGACGAATCGGCGATCACCCAATCGACTGAATAGCCCGGCAAATTCAATTCGCCAAGCGACTCGTTAACGACCGTAGCGTAGTGGGAATTGACCCACTCGCGAACCGCCGTATTGGGCGCCTGTAAAAGAATGACTTGCCGGGTGTGATCGACACCGGCAAAACTTATCGGATTGATCCAGGTTTCGAAGCTCTCGCCGTGAAGTCTTGTTTTGATTGCGCTCCGAAAGCTTTCCCAAAGGTTACTCTCCACCAGCCTCACCATGCCAACTCAAAATAGGTCTTTGCGTTCGGTCGGTTTCCCGCGCGTTCAGATGTGGGGATCTGGAAGGAAAACGCCCGTTGCGCCGGTTACTCACAGGCTTTTCCTCAGCTCTGTGGAAAAGCCCTTAACCTTAAAGTAACGCTTCAAGCGTAGACTTATCAATGGTTTACAAGGAGTAATGGGAACGCGAGCCGGAGACTAACACACAGATTCCGCTTGAGGCAAGAAACTGGCGAGATAAAACACGCCGGGTCAATTTGTCGACCATTTCTGTCTCCAAACGGCATTAATTCGAGATGCCAGGTGCGCATACCGCGAAGCCGAATCGCCCGGTTGAAGGCAGGGGCAGTAGTACGACCGTTAGAGACGGCGCGAAGGAGCAGAAAGGCTTTCCCTGACGGTCGGGCTACTGCACCGTCGTCAGCAACACAACATTAGGACGCCACCCTGCCACCCTGCCGTTTCTTGACAGAAGCCACACTGACCGCTAGTCTTACGGTTTTCTTTTTAGGGGAGATTTCTCAGCTATGTCTAAGCGAACGTTTCAGCCCAACAACAGGCGTCGTGCCAAGACGCACGGATTTCGCGCGCGTATGGCGACGAAGGCGGGCAGACTTGTATTGAAGCGAAGGCGCGCCAAGGGCCGTCATCGGTTGACGCCGGCGCATTACTAAACGCTCCTGTTCATGATATATCTCCGCGGGAGCGCCGATTTCCAACGAGTTTATCGTCACGGCAAGCGGTACGATGGCACATTGATGACGGCATTTGTGCTGCCAAACAATGTGTCGCATAACAGATTTGGCATCACCGCATCACGTAAAGCGATTGGTAATGCTGTTCAGCGAAACCGCGCCAAGCGTTTACTGAAAGAAACATTCCGCTTAAAGAAGACATCGCTTGAGAACCTGGGTCTATCGTACGACTGGGTGATTAATGCGAAACGCAGGCTGCCATCGCTGAAGGTGACAGCGGCTATCGAGGAATTCGAGGGACTGTTGGATCGAGTGGCAAAAGCGGAGAGTAAAGGAAGAGAGTAAGTCCCGCCATTTGGGCACCCTGTGAAGTCAGTACTACTCGCACTAATCAGATTTTACAAGCTCGTCATTTCACCTTTTCTTCCACCCTCTTGCCGATTCTCTCCAACATGTTCGCAGTATGCCAGTGAGGCGATTGCTCGTTACGGCGCGATGCGCGGTAGTGTGCTGGCTCTGCGGCGACTGTTGCGCTGCAATCCCTTCAGCGCCGGCGGCTACGATCCTGTCAAATGACTTGGTCGAGTAGCCTCGCCAAAGCACTTCAGTTCTCAAATAAATGCAACAAAAACGACTTATTTACGCACTGGTAATCTCCACTGCAATTCTTGCTCTTTGGAGTTATCTGATACCGGTAAAACCGCCAGCGCCGACTGCGAACCCCGCGGCGCAGGCGAGTCCACAATCAAGCGCAACGCCGCAAACGGCACCCTCCGTCGTTCCCAGTCCAGCCACTTCGTCGTCTCCATCCGTTGCCGTCAACACGGCTCCGCACCGAACAATTTCAGTGAAGACGCCTTTGTATGAGGCGAAGTTCGACACGCTCGGCGCGGAAGCGATTAGCTGGGTCATCAAGAAAAACAAAGATAGCGGTCAGGACATTTACTCAGTCGCCGGCAACAAGAAGAATCATGTTCCACTCGAGCTTGTTTCGGCGGAAGGATTGAAGAGACAACCGCGGGAGGCCCCGCTGCAGTTATCAACGGGCGATGCCAGCATCGATGGTTTGTTGACCGGCACAAACTACGTTGTCGACGGAGCAACCGGGGAAGCGGGTGACAGCGAACTTTCGCTCGCTGCCGGCGAGAAGAAACGTCTCAGCTTCTTACTGAAGGACGCGGCGAGCGGCCTTGATGTTGTTAAGACGATTGTTTTGGACGGCGATAGTTACCTCGCTGATTTGGAGGTAACGATCAAGAAGGGCGGACAAGTTGTTCCCCAGGCGCGCGTTCGCGTAGGACCAAGCGTTGGTGACCAGGGCATCAAGCACTACTCATTTTATTCAGTCGCGCCGGAAGCAATCGTTTCCGTTGGCGACAAAGTTGAGCGCCATTTAGCTTCGGCAATTAACGCGGACAAGAACAGTCCGGATCATCTGGTCATACCTGGCGCGGTGGATTGGGGCGGGATTGGTGACACCTATTTTGCCATGGTCGTCGTGCCCTCGCGCCCGATGACGGGCCTTGAGCTCCAGACTACGCAATACAATTTTTCAGGAAATGGTGCTGCGGAGAAGCGATATCTAACGACGGCCTGGGTGCCAGTACCCGCCGATGGTTCTCGTTCGGCCGTTTACACGGGACCCAAGGATCATTACCTCCTCACCAAAGCCAGCGAACAACTGAAACAGTCTGCCGGTCGCACGGTTGATCTTGAGGGATTGATTGATTACGGGTGGTTTAGCTGGATGTCTCGGCCGCTTGCGGTGCCTATTCTAAGTTCGATCAAGTGGTTGCAAAAATTAACGGGTAGTTACGGCGTCGCGATCATCCTGTTTACGATCGTCATTTACTCCCTGTTCTTTCCATTGAAGTGGCGTTCCTCCAAGTCAATGAAGAAGGCGCAGAAACTGGCGCCGCGGATGAAGGAATTGCAGGAAAAGATTAAGGGGATGAAGCAAAACGATCCCCGGCTGAAGGAACTACAGGTCGAGCAACTGCGGCTGATGAAGGAGGGAAATCCGCTGGGCGGATGTCTGCCCTTGTTGATACAGATGCCATTCTTGTTTGCGTTGTATCGAGCGATCACGATCTCACTCGATTTTCGCCAAGCCAGTTTCTTATGGCTCCCGGATCTTTCGGCGCCGGAACCTTACTTCATTCACATCCTGCCGATCTTAATGGCAACGACGATGATCGTGCTGCAACTTATTACACCGGCCCCTTCTGCCGATCCCTTGCAGCGCAAGATGATGGCGGTCGGTATGCCGTTGTTCATGTTGTATGTTCTTTGGAGTGCGCCTTCTGGTTTGTTACTCTATTGGTTAGTCGGAAACATAGTCGGGTTTGCACAACAGTTTATTATCAACAAGTGGACGAGTCCCGCAGCTGATGAAGCTGAAGCTGAAGCTGGGGCGCCTCCAGGCAACAAGTCTCCGAAGAAGGCTAACGGAAAGGCAAAGGGAACTTAGGCCACTGAGTATTCCTACGAGAGTTATGCCGGCACCTTGCGAGCAAGCGAGCAACTTCCTGCAAACGCTGTTTGAAAGCAGCGGGCTGAAAATTAACGTCGCGGCGAATGAATCGGCGTCAGAGTGCTTGCTCGACTTGAGTGGCCCGGATGCCGAAGTGTTGCAGGTTGAAGGCGGCGAGCTTTTACAGGCAGTGCAGCATTTAGTGAACCAGGCGTTCGGCCGAACACTCTCCGAAGGCCAACGACTTGTTTGCGATGTCGAAGGCTTTCGTGCGACGCGTGAAGCGGAGCTGCGAGCTATGGCCAACCTCGCCGCAGAGAAGGTCCGCTCCTCGGGCCTGCCCTTCATCTTTGGCGAAATGAACGGCGCCGAGCGACGAATAATTCACCTGACGCTGGCTGAATCTGACGATCTATACACTGAGTCAGTCGGTGACGGTGCCGCGCGAAAGCTGCGCGTAGCCTTAAAGTCCTCCAGGTAACCTCCCGTTTCGGAAACCCGCTTATCAGCTTCATAAGCGATGGATACTATTGTCGCAATCGCCACATCCGCTGGCCGCAGCGCCATAGGCGTAGTTAGATTCAGCGGACCAGACTGTCGCGGCATTCTGCAGCGGTTGCTCCAGAATCCTTCCTTCGATCCCGAACCCAGAAAATTATTCTTAAAAGAGATACTGCGCGGCAGCGGTGAAACGCTCGACTCCGCGTTGGTTTCGTATTTCGAGGCGCCGCATTCATTCACCGGTGAAGATATGCTCGAAATAAGTTGCCATGGCTCGCCGTTGATTCTGAGAAACCTGCTCGATCTTGCGCAGAGTTTCGGCGCGCGTCTGGCTGGTCCAGGTGAGTTCACACTACGCGCGTGCCGGCACGGCAAAATGAATCTGGCACAGGCCGAAGCCGTCCGCGATCTCATCAACGCGCAGACAGCCGCGGCTTCGAGCCAGGCGCTGCGCCAACTAAAGGGTGAACTCTCGCACACACTTCAGCCCACCAGGGAATTGTTGATCGAGATCATCGTCAGGTTGGAATCTGCGCTCGAATTTGTTGAAGACGACTTACCGGAAGTTGAGGCCGCAACCCTCGAGAGGAAGATGCGTAAAGCGGAAACTGAGATTAAAAAGCTGGCGGCAACTTTCGCAACAGGGCGAGCGTTGAGAGACGGAATTAATGTCGCCATCGTGGGGACTCCGAATGCTGGTAAGTCAAGTGTTTTCAACAGGTTGGTCGGACGCGACCGAGCAATTGTGACTGAGGACGCCGGCACCACGCGAGACACGATTTCTGAGTCAATTACGCTGTGTGGTATTCCAATATCGTTGACTGACACAGCCGGCATACGCGCAGCCAGCGGGCGCATCGAGCAGCTGGGAGTCGAACGAAGTTACCGGGCTGCGGCTGATGCGGATTTGTTGGTAGTCATGCTTGACGGATCAAAAGAACTCACGCCGGACGACGAAGCAGTCCTGGCTGAAGCAGCAACGAGCAAACACGTCGTCGCAGTGAACAAGGCGGACCTGGACCAGCGATACGATAAATCCGAGCTGCCGAGCGCAGCGCCGGTGGTCCATATTTCAGCGGTCACCGGGGCAGGACTCGATGAACTCACCGCTGCTATACTGCAGCCATTCGGCAGCGTTGATTCTGATGCGGCTGGTCTATTGATCACGGACAGTCGACATTTCGATTTGTTGCGCAGGACCGAAATGTCTTTGAAGGGTTCGCGAGACCTACTTCTGGAAGGAGCCGGTGAAGAGATTGTTTTGGTTGGCCTTCACAACGCGCTCCGATTTCTGGGAGAGATAACCGGGGAGACGACATCCGACGACATCCTGGGAGAGATCTTCAGCACGTTTTGCATTGGTAAGTGACGATGGTTTTCGACGAAGCATTTGATGTTGTAGTGATTGGCGGCGGCCATGCGGGATGCGAGGCTGCCTCTGCCTCCGCGCGCATCGGCGCTCGAACGGCGCTCGTGACCTTGAATCTCGATCTAATTGGACAGATGTCGTGCAATCCGGCGATCGGGGGAATCGCGAAAGGTCACCTAGTTCGCGAAATAGACGCCCTCGGCGGAATCATGGGGCGAGTTGCGGATCGCACCGGCATTCAGTTTCGCTTGTTGAACCGTTCGAGAGGCCCCGCCGTTCAGTCGCCTCGTGCACAGGCGGATCGAGCGCTGTATCGCGCGGAGATGCGAAAGGTGCTCGAGGAGACACCAAATCTGGATCTGCGCCAAGGCATGGTCGTCGACCTCTTGATCGCGAAGGGGAGGATCGAAGGCGTCGAGATGCACGACGGGCGTCGCATCGCAGCCAAAGCCGTGGTGATCGCAGCGGGCACGTTCCTTAACGGCCTCATTCATACCGGCAAGCGAACCTACACAGCAGGCAGAGCGGGCGAACCGGCGTCGATAGAATTGGCCGAGAGCTTGAAGCGACTCGGATTTCCCGTGGGCCGACTTAAGACCGGCACTCCGCCTCGGATTGACGGGAGAACGATTGATTGGTCGGCTTTTCAGCCCCAATCTGCAGACGAGCGCCCGGTCCCGTTCTCGTTCTCGACCGACAAGATTATCCAGCCGCAAATTCAATGCTTTGTTGGCTACACCACTCCGGATCTGCATGAGAGGATTCGCACGAACCTCAGCGAGTCGCCCCTATATTCCGGACAAATTAAGGGTGTTGGTCCGCGCTACTGTCCTTCGATTGAAGACAAGGTGGTGAAGTTTGCGGAGAAGGATCGGCACCAGCTCTTCCTGGAGCCGGAAGGTCACGATACGAATGAGGTGTACCTAAACGGGTTTTCCACCTCGTTACCCGCGGCACTGCAGCAGGATCTAGTGAGAATGATTCCCGGCCTTGCCGAAACGCGAATTATTCGCCCGGGCTACGCCATTGAATACGACTTCGTTGATCCGCGGGTGCTGGGGCCTGATCTTCAGTGTCGGCGCCTGCCCGGTCTATTTCACGCGGGCCAGGTGAATGGAACGACCGGCTACGAGGAGGCAGCTTGTCAGGGCCTCTTGGCCGGAATAAACGCGGGCCTGCTTATCACAGGTCGTCCCATGTTCCGCCTACGCAGAGAAGAGTCCTACATTGGCGTCCTGGTTGACGACCTAATCCGGCATGGCGTGGATGAACCTTATCGAATTTTCACCTCCCGTGCGGAATACCGTTTGGCGCTGAGGTATGACAATGCCGACCAGAGACTCAGTCATTACGGAAAGGAATTGCAACTAGTCGGCGAGTCAGATTGGGAACGCTTTAATCAGCGACGAGATCGTATTGCGGCGGTAAAAAAGGCCTTGCGTGAGACTCGTTTGCGACGATCCGATGCGACGTACGCGGCGGTGGCGGCGGAGCTGGGTTGCGCGTTGGGCGACTCCATCACCTTGGAAGAACTTGCGCAACGCCCAAGCGTCAGCAGTTCCCTGGTAAAACGTCTGCTCGCGCCTGTTTTGGGCTCAACCGTTGAACTCACCGATGTCGAAAGCGCCTTTGCTGACAGTCTTTATTCCGGGTACATTCGAATGCAGGAGGCTGCGATTCAGCGCCTGCATCACAACGATTCGACGCCGATACCTCAGCATCTCGACTTCAGAAAACTGGACGGACTGTCGCACGAGATGATCGAGCGTCTCGAGCGCTGCAGACCCACCACCGTCGGAGACGCGAGACGAATTTCCGGAATAACCCCAGCCGCCCTTTCTACGCTCTATGTCGCGGCCAGCACTGATGGGTGATGTTTCACGTGTCCCCAGGACGGATGGGACACGTGAAACATTTCGTTAAAACACGAATTCCGCACTTGTTATAGAGCGCTTACCCCACCTTGTGGTAACTTAAGCCCCGCGCATGCGTTGAATTTCTGTTCGCCGGTCCCAAAATGCCGAAAATTATCGCTATTGCCAACCAAAAAGGCGGTGTCGGCAAGACCACGACGGCCGTAAATCTCTCCGCTGTCCTGGCCGCAAATAATTTGTCGGTCTTACTGGTCGATGCTGACCCCCAGGGCAATGCCACCTCGGGGGCTGGTGTTCCGCGGGGAAGTTTTCGCAAGAGCGTCTACCACTGTTTAGTGTTGGGGGAAGACATTGAAGACGCCATTCTCGACACGGAAATTTCCTCCCTCAAAGTGCTGCCCGCAAATAAAGATTTAGCGGGCGCTGAAATCGAGCTCGTGAGCGTTGAACACAGGGAATCCCAACTGCGGCAGGTTCTCGGTCGGTTAGGTGATCGATTCGATTATGTAATTATTGATTGCCCTCCGTCGCTCGGATTGCTCACGTTGAACGCCTTGACGGCAGCCAAGTCCCTTTTGGTGCCAATTCAGTGTGAGTATTACGCGCTTGAGGGTGTTACGGAGTTGTTCGACACGCTCGCTCGCATTCGGCGGCTGCACAACCCCGGACTGACGATCGAGGGATTGCTTCTCACCATGTATGACGAACGCACAAACTTGTCAGCCGCAGTAGCCTCAGACCTGCGCGACTTTTACGGCAAGCAAGTGTTCGAAACAACCATTCCGCGCAATGTACGCCTCGCGGAGGCTCCGAGTTACGGAAAGCCAATAACCTTGTACGACCCGACTTCCAGAGGAGCAGAGGCGTACTTTCAGTTAGCGAAGGAGATAATGGCTCATGACGCGAAAGCCGCTGGGACGGGGCTTGTCAGCTCTTCTGTCAGCTGAGGAAACAGAAACCGCAAGCGACGCCAATGAGGTTGCCATCGACCTCATCGATCCGAGCGCCGTTCAACCGCGTAGTGTTTTTAACGATACTAAGTTAGACGAACTCGCGAAATCTATCGCGTCAAACGGAGTCGTGCAGCCGGTGCTCCTCCGGCGAAAGGGCACACGGTACGAGCTAATAGCGGGAGAACGCCGCTGGCGCGCTGCTCAACTCGCTGGCCTGACCAAAGTGCCGGCCGTGGTGCGCGATGTCCCAGACGACCAGGTTCTTGAAATAGCTCTCATTGAAAACCTTCAACGCGAGGACCTCAACCCTATCGAAGAGGCCGCAGGCTACAGGAAGCTCATCGAGACCCTGGGTTTGACGCAGGAGACGGTGGCCGAGCGCGTAGGTCGGGATCGATCCTATGTTACGAACTATCTTCGCTTGCTACGCCTGCCGGACGACATCCAGGACTTGCTGCAGTCAGGTCGTATTTCCACCGGCCACGCGCGCACGCTACTTGGTCTGGAACAGCCCGACCTTCAGCGAAGAGTGGCGCGAAAGATAATCGAACAAGATCTCTCGGTTAGGAAAACGGAGCAGCTAGTTCGCGACGCGCAACGGCCCGGTGAACGCTCGGCCGCCAACGTCTCAAGCGCGCCCCAGGTGGATGCGAACACTCGAGCAGCGGAAACCAAGTTGCGACGGCGTTTTGGAACCAAGGTTTCGATCAAGCCGCCGCAAGGAACAGCTCCTGGTCGCATTGAGATCGAGTTCTACAACGACAGCGATCTGTCGCGGTTGTTCGACTTGCTAAACGAGACACGCAACGACATGTATGATGTACAGTCGGGATAGGCATTACGGGTTACCTTGTACCACCGGCGTTCTGGGGACGGCGGGTGGAGTCCAGCCTGATGTCCTGGACTGTTCTAGCGTGTCGTTAAAAATGGTCTAACGTTAAGATTCGGGCCGTTTTCATAGAGTTCCACGCCTTGACCGCCTTTGCGGACGATGTTATGCTCCGACGTTTTTGACCCACTCAATTTAATCTTAAAGGATTAGTAACCTTTGTTCGCGTTCGCCGGTAGTGCAATTCAGCTGGTACCGGATGGAACTATTCTGTTCCATCTGTTGCTCATTATTGTAATGGTGAGCCTTCTGAACGTGACGCTGCTGAAACCACTGAATCGAATTTTGGCTGAACGAGAGAAGCGAACGAAAGGCGGCTCTGACGAGGCGCAGGACACTCTCGCTACCGCGAACGAGAAGTTGCGTGCTTATCACGACAGCCTTCGTGAGGCTAGATCCGCTGGTTACTCCTTGCTGGACCAGGAGCGGGCCGACGCGTCTCGGCAGCGCGAACTGAAGATCGCTTCAGTTAAGACGGAAGTCGAGTCGATGATTGCGCGAGAGAAACAGACCCTTAGTGCGAGTCAGGAACAGGCGAAGGCAGGCTTGCGCAATAGCGCTGAAACGCTGGCCCTGGAAATCGGTCGCCGCGTCCTGGGACGCGAGGTTAGCCGTTAATAAGGATCCCGCACTTGCTCTTAATCTACACCACTTTTGCTGCGCTTAGTTTGGTGCCGGACTCGTTGGCTCCCTGGCTCGACTATCCTGGTCTGGAGCTTTGGAAGTTCGTAAATCTCGGCATTTTTATTTTGCTCGCCTGGTACCTTCACCGCCGGTTCGGCAGTCCGATTCGAGAAGCTTTTCGGTCGAGGAGTGAAACCATCAAACGAGAGTTGGCAGCGGTGCGACTAGAGCGAGACCAGGCTCTAGCAAAGCTGACTGAGGCCGAAGGCTTGTTTTCAAAGCTCGATAGCGAATTGGCCAGAATCAAAGAACAGGCGCGGCTCGAAGCGGCAGCAGAGCGCAAACGCATGGAAGCTGCCACCGAACAGGAAATAGGGAAGATTCGAGAGCAGGCAAAAAGAGAAATCGAAAGCGCGGGTAAGGCTGCGCGAAACGATCTTCGCAAGTTCGCGGCAACCGAGAGTGTTCGGTTGGCCGAAGAGATACTCAAAAGGGAAATTCGTCCTGACGATGACGCGCGACTCACGAATCAAAATGTGCAGCAGTTAGGAGGAATCCGCGCTTGAGTTCCCAAACCGCCGCTCGTCGTTACGCTTCGGCGCTCGCTGACGTGGTTATCCCACGAGGCGAACATCGGGCTGTTCTAAGCGAGCTGAAGGCTTGGGACGCAATGATTGCTGAGCACAGCATGCTGCAGGAGGCGTTCGGAAATCCGACCGTTGCCTATGACCAAAAGCGCAAAGTCCTCGAAGAACTAATAGCGCGCACCAAGGTCCAACCAACGACGGCAAATTTTCTGCGCGTGCTTTTGCAGAACCAAAGATTGTCGGAGCTTTCTGAAGTTTACGCGAAGCTAGTGGAAGTGCTTGACGAACGTACCGGCATCGTCAGCGCGCAAGTTGTTTCAGCCCGGCCAATAACAGATTCAACGAAAGCTTCGCTCGAAGAGAAGTTGACGCAGTTGACTGGCAGGAAAGCACACTTAACTTTTCAAACTGATGAATCGCTGCTCGGCGGAATCGTGACTCGGATCGGTTCGACGATCTATGACGGGTCGGTACGAAATCAATTGAGTAGGCTACGTGAAGAACTCGCGCGCTAGGACAGAAGGAACAAGATGGAACCAATTAGAGCAGACGAGATTAACGAAATAATCAGAAAGCAGATCGAACACTTCGACACCGGCGTGACCGTCATGGAAGTCGGCACCGTGATCAAGGTGGGAGACGGCATCGCCGAAATTCACGGACTCGAAAAAGTTATGGCCGGCGAGCTGCTCGAGTTTCCTCATGACGTCCGTGGCCTGGCGCTGAATCTCGAGGAGGACAAAGTCGGAGCGGTGCTGTTTGGTGATTACCAGGTAATTCGCCAGGGCGATCTGGTGAAGCGCACCAGCAGAATCATGGAGGTGCCTGTGGGCGACGCCATGATCGGACGAGTTGTCGACGCGCTTGGAAACCCGATTGATGATCGTGGGCCAATCGTCACTGATGATTATTATGCGATCGAGCGAATTGCGCCTGGCGTAGTTGGTCGCCAGCCTGTCAAAGAGCCCTTGCAGACGGGCCTGAAAGCCATCGACGCGATGGTGCCTATTGGCCGCGGACAGCGCGAGTTGATCATCGGTGACAGGCAGACAGGCAAAACTGCCGTCGCTGTCGACACGATCATTAATCAGAAGGGCAAAGATGTAATTTGTATTTACGTGGCCATTGGACAGAAAGCCTCAACCGTGGCCCAGGTCGTCAAAACTCTTTCCGACTTCGGTGCGCTGGATTATACGATTGTAGTTAAGGCTACCGCGTCGGATCCGGCAGCGATGCAGTTTTTGGCGCCTTACTCCGGCGCGGCAATGGGCGAGTACTTTCGTGATAACGGTCGGCACGCGTTAACGATTTACGATGATCTTTCGAAGCAGGCAGCAGCATATCGCGAGATTTCATTGCTGCTCCGCCGACCTCCTGGTCGTGAAGCTTACCCCGGGGACGTTTTCTATTTGCACTCCCGTTTGCTCGAGCGCGCTGCCAAAATGTCTGACTCACTCGGCGGTGGTTCGCTAACGAGTTTGCCGATCATCGAAACTCAGGCCGGAGATATTTCGGCTTACATTCCGACCAACGTGATCTCGATTACTGACGGCCAAATCTTTCTGGAAGCCGATCTTTTCAACAGTGGCATTCGTCCCGCCATCAACGTAGGAAACAGTGTCTCTCGCGTTGGCGGTTCAGCGCAGATCAAAGCCATGAAGCAGGTCGCCGGCACATTGCGGATCGACCTCGCACAGTTTCGTGAGTTGCAGGCCTTTGCGCAATTCGGGTCAGATTTGGATAAGGCCACGCAGGCACAGCTTGCTCGTGGCGAACGCCTGGTTGAAATTCTGAAGCAGCCGCAGTATCAACCGATGAATGTTGAGAATCAGGTCCTGGTGATCTGGGCGGCTAGTAACGGCTATGCAGACGATATAGCGATTGAGGACGTCCGGGCTTTCGAGGCCGCACTGCTCAAGTTCGTCGAGAATTCGCACCCCGGTTTGTTGGAAAAGATTCGGGAGAAGAAGACCCTCAATGATGAGATCACTTCTGATCTCAAGCAGATACTGGCCGATTTTAAGGAAACCTGGAACGAGAGAGCGGCTACAGACACAGCGGGTGCGGCACAAACAGTGTCTGCCGGAGTCTAGTTTACAAAAGACAGCATGCCCAATCTTTTGGACATACGCCGGCGAATCAAGTCGGTAAAGAACACCCAGCAAATCACCAAGGCCATGAAAATGGTCTCGGCCGCTAAGCTCAAGCGTGCTCAGGATCGCGTCATAACCGCTCGACCCTTCGCCAACAAGATGACGGAGGTTCTGGCTGGGCTCGCGGATCGGATCGACGAGGACTTTCGCCACCCATTGCTTGACGCTAGAGGCGACGAGCGGTATCTGC
>Ga0070682_100000376_pt1 | contig 29981 bp, 23 predicted proteins | sample KBSC63LmetaG_FD_64668 | JGI IMG/M metagenome (GOLD analysis project Ga0070682, IMG submission 64668) | Corn rhizosphere microbial communities from Kellogg Biological Station, Michigan, USA - KBS C6-3L metaG | ecosystem: Host-associated > Plants > Roots > Rhizosphere | place: USA: Michigan...
TTCTCAGATAGAGAATATTGCACCTCTTGCCACTTTTTATCCATTTATTAAATTTCAGAATCCGGAATTAGGAAAATCAGCAGAAGATGGTTTCAACTGGATCATGACTTCCGATAATCTGAAAGCAACGGAAAGCATCACGAAAATTGCAGGATATGCCAAGAATCAGATGGCAGACAATCCACAGGCTAAAATGATGATGGTTCAAATGCTAAAAGATGGCTTAAGCAAAAAAATGGAACTGCTGAAAAAGAATCCACAAAATGCAGCGAGCATTAATAAACAGATTGATGTCCTCAATAAAGCGATTGAGAATTATAAATAAGTAGATAAAGCCGACAGAACTGTCGGCTTTATTTTTTTCTTTATTCGGCTAATAGATTGAAATATATCATAAAACGTGCAGTATTTTGATAATATTGTAAAAATTGGCATTTTTTACAGTTGTTTTTTGCATTATCTTTCATAAATTCGTTTAAAATTTAGACAATTATGAGTTTTGGAATTGAAGCAGCGGGCTATTACGTGCCTGGTTTATATTTGGAGATTAAGGATTTAGCGGAAAAAAGGGGAATAGAACCGGCAAAACTGGAAAAAGGCTTAGGTCTTCATAAAATGGGACTTTCTGATGTTCACGAAGACGCAGCAACTTTTGCAGCAGAAGCATTACTGAAGCTTATACAAGATTATACTATCAATCCTAAGGAAATAGCCAGAGTTTATCTGGGAACAGAAAGCGCTGTAGATGCAGCCAAACCTACGGCATCTTATGCCGTGCAAATGGTAGAGCAGGTGTTGGAAGAGGAATTTGGAGCCAGATGTTTCAGAAACTGTGATGTGCTGGATATGACTTTTGCGTGTGTAGGAGGTGTAGATGCACTGCACAACGCCCTTGATTTTGTAAGGGTGAATCCTGATAAAAAAGCAGTAGTGATTGCCAGTGATTATGCTAAATATGAATTGGCTTCTTCAGGTGAATATACGCAGGGAGGAGGAGCGGTAGCCCTCTTGATTTCTTCAAAGCCGGATCTTCTTGAAATTGAAAATAACTGGGGAGTCGCTTCAGAAAGTGTCTTTGATTTTTTCAAACCGAGAAGAACCTATAATAAAGAGGACCTGAAGGGTGCTCCGGAAACATATCCTGAAAAAGTTGAAATTTTTACGGATGAACCTGTCTTTGACGGACAATATTCTAATCAATGCTATCAGGATAGAATAAAAGAAGCTTACCATCATTATAAAGAAATAACAGGACAGGAAAAACCTTATGAAAACTGGAAGTATATTATTTTCCATCTTCCGTATGCTTTTCATGGGAAAAGAGTTTTTACTGAAATCTACAGTTTGGAGAATGGTCTGTCCTATGAAACAATTGAGGAACAGAAAGCCGTTGCAAAATCTGAAGACTATTTAAAATTAATCAGCCAAAAAATAGAAAAGACCCAGAGAGCTTCTTCGGAAATAGGAAATATGTACACAGCTTCTATTTTTATGGCATTTCTTTCGGCATTACAAACTTCTTTTAACGAAAATGAAGAACTCTCAGGGGAAGAAATTGGCTTTGTAGGCTATGGAAGTGGATCGAAATCAAAAGTGTTTGCTGGAAAAGTTTCTGAAAACTGGAAAAAAGTAGTAGAAAAATGGAATGTATTCGAAAATTTGAACCAGAGAACTGCGGTCAATTTTGAAACTTACGAACAACTTCACAGAAAGCAACTGAAAGAATCTGTAAACAGAAATTATAAAGGGTTCGGACTTGTTTCTGTAGAGACGGAAAATCCTGTATTAATTGGAGCCAGATATTACAGTTATCAGAAGTAAGATTATTATCATTTTAATATATAGCATCTCATAGTATGGGATGCTTTTTATTTTTATCACTTTAAAATGGTTTGAGTTCTCGTCATTTTTATAGTTGATTTATTTTTAAATGTTAGGGTAAAACAGTTAGAAAAAGACAGGGAATATCGATGAAAATTTTACAGACTTCAACCGATTTCGGAATATAATATATTAATAGTTTTTTAATCTTAATCTCAGCGAGGCTATCTTAAAATAGGGGTTGTCTGCTTGTGAAGGTGTATTTTTTTTATAAAATTTAAGAAAATGAGGCGTTTTTTTCTCGATTTTCAATAAAATCAAGAATGAATTTGTTTTATTATTTTCGTAAATAATGATATTTTATGTTTATTTTTTTAACCATTTGTTTCAAATGTATGTAAATTGATTTTAATTTTAAAATTTATTAAAATTCCGTTAATGTTTAAATTGACTTATTTTTTGTTAATTTTTTAAATACAATTAAAATAATTCTCCATCATTTTTTTAAGATCAATGTGAATCTCTCCGTTCTGGAAGCCTGTTTTCAGAGTTTATTGAATTGATGTTACAGATATTTATTGACATATTTGTCCCTTGAATATATTAAAATCTGTTAATATGAATGTGAAGTTACATGTATTAAGTGCAGGAGCTTTGTTTTTTTTAGGACAAGCTGCTTTTGCGCAAAAATCTAAGAATGATTCTGTTCTGAAGGAGAATAAGATCGATGAAGTAATCGTTACTGGATACCAGAAGAAAAAAGCAGATGAAATTACCCAGGCTCAGGCTGTTGTTGGTGGTGATGAAATCAGAAGAAACTCTCCTACAACATCTATCGGTAACTCTTTACAGGGTAGAGCTTCAGGGGTATTTGTACAAAGTACTACCGGGCAGCCTGGTGCTGCTGCTACAATTCAGGTAAGAGGGGTTGCCGGTGTTGGTGGTTCTTCAGAACCTACTTATGTAGTCAACGGAATGTATATGACTGCAAGGCAGTTCAGTGCAATTAACCCTGCAGACGTAGAGTCTATTTCAATTCTTAAAGATGCGGCTGCTACAGCACAGTATGGTGCGAGAGGAGCAAATGGAGTAGTAGTGGTAACTACTAAAGCCGGAAAAGCTGGGAAAACTCACTATTCATTTGAAACTAAATTTGGTTTCAGTGAAAAGTTGAGAGACAAAAATTACACCATGATGAATTCTAGGGAATTGATGGATTTCCAGAATCAATTAGGGTACCTTGGATTTAAACCAAGATCTCAACAGGAGATAGATGCACTTGCTGTTTATGATCACAACTGGCAAAAGGACCTGTTAAAGCCTTCAAGCATTCAGTCTTACCTATTTAGTGCGCAAGGAGGTTCCAGAGAAAGTACTTTCTATTACTCTTTAGGATATGATTCTGATAACGGGATTATCAGAGATATCGACGGACTTAAGAGATATACAGGTAATTTTGGATTTACCAATAAACTAAGTGAAAAACTAAACGTAGGAGTCAACCTAGGGGTTCAGTATCAGGAAACTCAGAATTTTAGAGACAGAAACAACACACAGAACCCATTTGCAGCCATGTATAAATATGCCCCATATGAGCCGGTTTATAATGCAGATGGCAGCTACAACCAGACTATGAGAGCTGGTTCTAACGTTGTTGAGCAGATCCGTACTAATAGATCAGATGATCAGAGACTGAGAATTCCGGTAACTTTATTTGCTGAATATAAAATTATCGATGGACTGAAGTTTAAGTCAAACTTTAATGGACTTTTCGATTGGTACATGAGAACTCGATGGATGCAAAAAGGTTCAAACCTGGATATTACAGTGAACAAAGTTCCTACAGGTTCATTGAACAAAGACTCATTCTACACATTTAACTATACCTGGAATAACTCCATTAATTATAAAAAGTCATTCGGAAGCCACAACTTTGATTTCTTAGGATTTATCGAATATAACGATAACTACAACGAAACAATGAACGGTGGGGCTTACGGTTTGAAGTCTCCTGTAATAAATGTTCCATCTATCACGACACCATCGGACAGAAATACATTTACCGGTGTTAAGGTAAGAAATACCCTGTTCAGTTTAGCGGGTATGTTAAACTATGATTATGAAGGCAGATATTTGGTAACAGGATCATTGAGAAGAGACGCTTCATCAAGATTTGGTGCCAATAACCAAAGTGGTATTTTCTGGTCTGCAAGTGCGGCTTGGAATATCGCGAAGGAAGACTTCATGAAAGGTGGGTTTATTAATGATTTAAAGCTTAGAGGATCTTACGGTACAACAGGTAACGATGGTACTTTGCCTGATTACTATAATGTCAATAATATCAGCTACGGTTTATATGGTGCTAATGGTACCTCATATCCTAGTACGCTTTCACAAGGTAATTTTATTATTGGGAACAGCAATCTTAAATGGGAGTCTAATGCGATCACCAACTTAGGGGTAGATTTCACAATGTGGAACAGAAGAGTTCGTGGATCCGTAGAAGTATATAAAAATAAGAGAAAAGATTTCGTACAGCTTGTTCCTTTGGACAAACAGGAAGGAGGATACTACCAGTATATCAATGCGGGAGATATGTCTCAGAAAGGTCTTGAAGTTGAGCTTAGTGTAGATGTAATCAAAAAGAAGGATTTCCAGTGGAACTTACATGCTAACATATCTTTCCAGAAGTCAATTCTTGATAAGCTAGCAGACGGTCAAACACAAAGAAACTTAGGAGATACGTATTTAAAAGTAGGTGAGACTCCATATGTATTCTATAATGTAAGATTTGCCGGAGTAGATCCAAGCAATGGGAAAGCATTATATTATGATAAAGAAGGAAATGTTACTGATGTTTACAGTGCATCTAATGCAGTTCCTCTTACTGATAAATCTCCGTTCCCAAAAAGTTTTGGTGGATTCGGAACAACCGTTCAGTACAAAGGACTTGATTTCAGCGCAGATTTCTCATTTAAACTAGGTGGTTATACTTATAACAATATGTATGCTGCTGCTGTTGATCCAACATTGGCTGTTGCAGGTAGAAACATGGCTCAGGCTGCTGCTCAGGTTTGGAAAAATCCGGGAGACACAGGAGTATTCCAGAAAGTTGACTCAAACGGTATGCGTGATTCTGATCAGTGGATCGAAAAATCAGATTACTTAAGATTAAGATCACTTACATTAGGATACACATTTGATAAAGCGTTCCTTGGAGAAGGATCTCCTATCAATAAGCTTAGAGCATACGTACAGGGACAAAACTTATTTACAGTGACTAAATTCCACGGAGAACCTGAAGTTTCAGTAGGATCAGATGAATCTACAGCTTTGTTTGTTCCAGGAGCATATAACCTTTATACTTACCCTGCTGTAAGAACAATCCTGGTAGGACTGCAATTAGAATTTTAATATTGAATAGCCTTATGAAAAAGAATATAATAAAAATAAGTTTAGCTGCGTTAACCATCTTTGTTTCGTTAACGTCTTGCGACAGAAATTTAGATCAAATCTCATCAATCAATGAAGATCAGGAGCAGGCAATGACCAGACCTGAGACCTTCAGACAAGCTATGGATGGTGCCTATACAGCTCTTAAAGGAGCCGGGTATTATACTAGTGATACGGGAAATCAGCTTATCATGGGTGATCTTACGACTGATAACCTTGTTCGTACAACTACAGGAAGAAATACCAATTTTGCTGCTTCGAACTTTGAATTCTCTTCAGATAATTCACAAACAACAGGATTGTATACTGCTGCTTATCTTGTGATCAGCAGAGCTAACTTTGTTTTGAAATATATCAATAATGGAGTATTATCAGGAACACAAAAAACAAATTTGGAAGCTGAAGCAAGAGCATTAAGAGCAATAGCTCATTTTGATATTGTAAGAGCATATTCTCAAATTCCAACTCAATCTGCAGGAGCTAAAAATACTATCGGAATTTATTATTCAGAGACCTATTCTCCCCTAAATAATACATCGTCGAGGAATCTTACCGTTGATCAGGTATATGATAAAGTGATAGCAGATTTATTATTTGCTGCTGATAATATTACTCAAAATGATCTGGATAAAGGAAGATTGAGCAAGGCTGCTATATATGGATTATTGTCAAGAGTAAATCTTTACAGAGGAGACTATGCTAACACAATCAAATATGGTGAACTGGCATTGGGAATTTCTTCCAGCGTTACTCTAAAATCTAATTTTTATAAGATTTGGAAAGAAAAAGAAGGAGATATTAATGATGGTGTTTTATTCCAGGTATCAAATTCCGCAGCTGAGCAAAACACAGTAGGAGTTGCTTACAATCAATCTGTTCCAGCGTTAAGATCAGAGTTTGTTGTAGATTATGACTTGTATACAGCATATACAGATAATGATGTAAGAAAATCTGCTTATTTTACTACAGATATCTATAGCAAACAAAAGTATAATCACGTTACAAAATACTCAGGTATTACCGGTTTGCCATCTAATATCGTTCCAGTAAGATATTTAAGAGGAGCAGAAGTGTTGCTAAACGTTGCTGAAGCATATTACAGAACAGGTAATGGTGCACAGGCTTTAGTTCTTTTAAATAAATTGAGAGCTGAAAGATATACTGTATTTACTCCTGGTACAGAAACAGGACAGGCACTTTTAGATGCTATCCTGAAAGAAAGAAGACTGGAGCTTGCATTTGAAAATGACAGATGGTATACATTGAAGAGATTAAACCTTGCCATTCAGAGATCAGGTAAAGGTGATCTTTTTGATGGTACAGGTACCCCTGCAGTTGCGCAGACTCTTGAAGCTGGAAGCTACAAGTGGCAGTGGCCCATTCCTATTTCTGCTATTCAGGCAAACCCGAATATTAAGCAGAACGACAAATATTAAGATTAAATTCTAATATATTTTTTAAGAAGAGTCCCAGAAATGGGGCTCTTTTTTTATAGGTATTGCAAATGGATTATCTCAGAATCATTCTGTCCTGATAACTTTTCGGGGTTACTCCTTCTAATTGCTTAAATACTCTCGTGAAATAATTGGTATCTGAAAACCCGGTCTGAAAAGCTGTTTCTTTGATGCTGATCTGGCTGGCAAGCAGTTCTTTTGCCTTGTTGATCCTCTCCTGTAAAATAAAATCATTTGGAGAGGTCCCCAGTTCGTCTTTGAACATTTTAAAGAAATTAGACTTGCTTACATACGCGAGCTTGGCAATACTGTCAATGGATAGTTTCTGGTGTAGATTTCGTTTAATATAATCTACTACAAAGCCTATTCTGGATTTATTCTTAACAATATTCTTTTCCACCATACCTCTTGCCTGGGTCTGCATTAGCCTGATCAGAAGTTCTTTCAATGCAAAATCGGCCATGATATCCTTTTGCGAATTATCATCCATGGCAATTCTCATAATATTATTGGTAGCTGAGGCCAAAGCTTTATTATTAAACAGAAAATATTCATCTAACTGAATATTCCACTGCGAAGTCTCATCCACTTTGGGAAGGTTATAGTTGAGATAATTAAGAGAATCCTCTATAAAATCAGGATTAAGACTTAAAGAAATACATTGGGTAGGAGTTTCATCAGCTTCAGGAAAGTCAATAACCATTGTTTCCCCCGGAGCCACCAGAATACTTTCGCCCGGATAATAATCAAAATAACTGGTCTTATTATCCAGTTTCATATGTTTCTTACCTCTCAGCATCGCTGTAAATGCAATGTTTTCAAAATGAAGTTTTACGTCAAAAGCAGCCTTATGGGTCTCATAAATGCTAAATTCGCAATTGTTTAGATTGAATTTCGTCTGGTGTTCAACAAGACTCAATAGCTGGCTTTCCTTACGTAATTCAGGAGTATTTAATAAAATCTTACTATTGTTATTCATTTCTAAATTTTTTTGAAAAGGAGGTAACTCAAATATAGAAAATTTGACAGTACGTTGCTGTTAATAAAATACTAAAATTGAACCCTTTGCACTATTTTACACTTTTTTTATAGGATTGTGCTATATTCTTTTGGGCATCTCACTGTAATTTGGCTTTATCGAAAAATAAAAACAAGACTAATATGAGCACTATTACAGAACCAAGATCAGCGACGCTTTTAGAGCGTCCGGAGTTCAAAAGCAGATATGATAACTATATTGACGGGAAATTTACTCCACCCGTTAAAGGACAGTATTTTGATGTAGTTTCTCCCGTGGATGGGAAGAACTTTACCCAGGTTGCCCATTCCTCCAAAGAAGATTTGGAATTAGCTGTAGATGCCGCAGAAAAAGCATTCCGTACCTGGAAAAATACTTCATCTACAGAAAGAAGTATCATCCTTAATAAAATTGCCGACAGAATAGAGCAGAATCTGGAATACCTTGCTACCGTAGAAACCATAGATAACGGAAAAGCAGTGAGAGAAACACTGGCAGCGGATTTACCTTTGGCGATTGACCATTTCAGGTATTTTGCTTCTGTTATCCGTGCAGACGAAGGATCTCATAACGAACTGGATAAAGATACCGTATCTCTTATCGTTCATGAACCCCTTGGAGTAATCGCACAAATCATCCCATGGAATTTCCCGATCCTCATGGCTGTCTGGAAACTGGCTCCGGCATTGGCAGCTGGAAACTGTGTTGTTTTGAAACCCGCAGAAAGTACCCCCGTTTCCATCATGGTTTTAATGGAATTGATCGGTGATCTTTTACCTGCAGGAGTTATTAATATTGTGAACGGATTTGGAGCAGAACTTGGAAGAGCTTTGGTGACCAATCCGAAAGTAGCCAAAGCCGCATTTACAGGTTCTACCGCTACAGGACGTATGGTGATGCAGTACGCAACTGAAAACATCATTCCTGTGACATTGGAATTAGGAGGAAAATCACCGAATGTTTTTTTCAACTCTGTAATGGATGCCGATGATGAATTTTTAGATAAAGCGATAGAAGGAGCTGTTCTTTTTGCCCTTAACCAGGGAGAAATTTGTACATGTCCTTCAAGATTACTCGTTCAGGAAGATATTGCAGATGCCTTTATTGAAAAGGTAGTCGAAAGAGTAAAAGCCATCAAAGTAGGAAATCCACTGGACAAAACCGTGATGATGGGAGCTCAGGCTTCAAAGATTCAGAAAGATAAGATCCTTTCCTATATCCAGTTGGGAATAGAAGAAGGAGCGGAAGTTCTTGTAGGAGGAGATGTTAACCATCTTGGAGAAGATCTGGAAGACGGATATTACATTCAGCCAACAATTTTCAAGGGAAATAACAGAATGAGAATTTTCCAGGAAGAAATTTTCGGTCCGGTGCTGGCATTTACCACATTCAAAGATGAAGAAGATGCAGTGAAAATTGCCAATGATACTATCTACGGGCTTGGTGCAGGCGTTTGGACAAGGGATGCACACCAGCTGTACAATATTCCCCGTCAGATAGAAGCCGGAAGAGTATGGGTAAACCAATATCACTCTTATCCTGCAGGAGCACCTTTCGGAGGTTACAAACAATCAGGAATAGGAAGAGAAAATCATAAAATGATGCTTGATCATTACCGTCAAACCAAAAACATGCTGATTTCTTATAACAAGAATAAGTTAGGTTTCTTTTAATATTATTTAGGACGTGCCCGATTGCCTTGGCTTTTTCCAGGGCAAAACGGTCGGGCTATGCAGGGCTGCACTTCGTTTCGGTGCTCCATTTTATTCCGCACCGGCTCGTTCCTCGCCGCCCTTACTATCCCTCACGCAGGGAAATATCAGTCTTTTGATATACATATTCTACATTATTATTGACTTATAAAGACAGTACAAAAATTGAGAACTGTCAATTTACCTCTGGTGATAAAAACTAATAACCCAAAATAACTCTATCAAAAAAATAAAATATGATCCCAAAAACAATGAAAGCGGCGGTAGTCCAAGGCTATGGCCAGCCTCTGAAAATTGAAGAAGTACCCGTAAGAGCACCCGGAAGATACGAAGTTCTTGTCAAAGTAATAGCCTGCGGGGTTTGTCATACAGACCTACATGCTGTAGATGGTGACTGGCCTGCAAAACCCAAGATGCCTCTTATTCCCGGACATGAAGGAGTAGGTATTGTGGTAGCCTGCGGACCTGAATCTTTTGTAAAAGAAGGTGATGCCGTAGGAGTTCCGTGGCTGTACAGTGCATGTGGATGCTGCGATTATTGTATCACAGGATGGGAAACCCTTTGTGAGGCCCAGAAAAACGGAGGCTATAGTGTAGATGGAGGTTTTGCAGAATACGTTATCGCAGACTCAAGATACGTAGGACATTTGAAGTCTGACGTTAATTTTTTGGAGATTGCTCCTATTTTATGCGCCGGAGTAACGGTTTATAAAGGATTGAAGGAAACAGAAACAAAACCTGGAGAATGGGTTGCCATTTCAGGAATTGGCGGGCTGGGACATGTAGCGGTTCAGTATGCCAAAGCAATGGGAATGCATGTAGCAGCCATTGATGTAGCAGATGACAAGCTGGAATTGGCAAAAAAATTAGGGGCAGATCTTGTGGTCAATGCGAAAAATACAGATCCCGGAGAATATTTGCATAAAGAAGTTGGCGGAATGCACGGTGCATTGATTACAGCAGTTTCTCCTATTGCCTTCAAACAGGGAATAGATGTTTTAAGAAGAAAAGGAACCATTGCTCTGAATGGTCTTCCTCCCGGCTCTTTTGAACTTCCGATTTTTGAAACGGTTTTAAAAAGGATCACCGTGCGAGGTTCCATCGTAGGAACCCGAAAAGACATGCAGGAAGCGTTGGATTTTGCCAATGAAGGTTTGGTAAAAGCCACTGTTACTGCCGCAAAACTGGAAGATATCAATGATGTATTTGATAAGATGAAAAAAGGACAGATTGACGGCAGAATCGTTCTGGATATTGCCGGCTCAAATTAATTGATGATGTGTTGCTGATCCCGGCTGATTTTACTTGCCGGGATCTTTTTATAATGATAAGGTTTCTCGTAAGCTAAAATGAAAATAATGGAAGCAAAAATATCCAGACTCTCCGCAACAGTGCAGGCTCTTGAAGTCATCCGGAAACTGGAACAACAATATGGGCCTCTCATGTTTTATCAGGCAGGAGGATGCTGCGAAGGCACACAGCCGCAATGTTTTGAAAAGGGAGGATTTTTTCCCCGGATGAATGATGCAATGATCGGAACGATCAATGGATATGAGTTCTGGATAGACCGTGACCTTTTTGAATACTGGAAATATTCACATTTTACATTAGATGTTACAGATGGGTTCGGACCTGGTGGTTTCTCTCTGGAAACTCCCTTGGGTAAGACGTTTAAAGTTCATTACAGACTTTTCACTCCCGATGAATATGAAAACCTGGAGCCCGTAAAACGCAGTGAATAATGTGAGGAAATAAAAAATAAGTCAGACCTTCACAAACCGGTTGACAAACATGGCTGCCACTATATCTCCTACAGCATTCAATACTGTGGCTAAAGGATCTACCAGTGTCCCGATAATCATTACAGCAGGGATCGCTTCCTGAGGTAATTTATACACAGAGATCATCAGCATCTCACCAATATATCCACCATTAGGAATGCCACCAGCCACAATGCTGACAAATATAGTGATTCCCAAAGCCAAAAGCAGATTGGCAGGATCAAAGAAATCCTTTCCAATAATTAAAAATGCTACATAGATCTTAATGATTGAAGACATTGAAGATCCGTTTTTATGCAGGGTAGTCCCGATAGGAATCACCAGATTGGCAATAGAGTTAGGAATTCCGATCTTTGATGCTGCCTGTAAATTGGCAGGCATGGTTGCAAAACTACTGCAGGTACTTATTGCAGTAAGAGTAGGGTAGATTGCGTTGGTCCAGAAACTTTTGACTCCTTTCTGCCCATTTGCCATAAAAGCATAAATAGAAAAGAATACAAGAAAATAAATAACACCTGCAATATAATAAAGACCCAGTGGCTTTGCGTAAAATCCAAAAAGCTGAGGTCCTAAAGTCGCTACCTGATAAGCAAAGTAAGCACCCAAACCAATGGGAGCCAGTTTCATGACTAATAAAAGAAGTTCTTTCATCACTTCATATCCTGAAGCAATGAAAACCCTGAAAGGCTGCCCTTTTTCACCTGTTTTTCTGGCCGCAAATCCTGTTAGAAATGCAAATACAAGAAGAGCAAGCATATTTCTTCTTGAGAAAAGCTCAGTGAATTCACCCACTGTAAAGAAACTTACGATTCTATTGCCCCACGTATCATCATTCGCGGCTTCAGAAATTATATCAGAACTTCCTGAGACTCCTGAAACCGGGAAAAGATAGACGGCACAGATCGTAAAAACAGCTGCCGTAAGAATAAAGAATAAAAAGGTAAGAGACATCACAAGGATGATCTTTCCAAATTTAGACTGCTGCTCTAAAGAAGAAATAGAATTGGATACAGCAAAAAATACCAAAGGAACTACACTCACAAAAAGAAGATTAAGGAAAATATCCCCCAGAGGTTTTATATATTCCACAAAACCGGGAGCAACAATTCCAATGATGCTTCCAATAGTGATTCCTAAAAGTAAAAATATGATTCCGGAGTAGTTTTTCAGTACCTCTTTCATGTGGTGCTTTTTATCAAAGATAGGTTTATTTTTAACATTTTGTTATACAATTTTCAGACCTAAATTTCATAAATTTGGGTAAACCTCATTTCTATGGCTTATATAGATTACTATAAAATTTTAGGCGTAGATAAAAACGCAACACAGGATGATATCAAAAAGGCCTACCGGAAACAGGCCCGGAAACTTCATCCCGATCTGAACCCTGATGATAAGGAAGCAGAAAGACAGTTCAAAGAATTGAATGAAGCCAATGAAGTGCTCAGCAATCCGGAAAACAGATCTAAATACGACAAGTACGGAGAACACTGGAAACATGGCGAAGAATACGAAAAAGCCCAACAGCAGCAACAAAGACAATATCAGCAACAAAATTATGGCGGCGGATTCTCCGGGGCTGATTTTGGTGAAGGAGAAGATTTTTCAGATTTCTTCCAGAATATGTTCGGTGGAGCAGGCGGTGGATTTGGTAAAAGTTCAAGAGGAAGGGCTTCCGGAAAATTCAAAGGAAATGATATCAAAGCAGAATTGAATCTGAATCTGAGAGATGCCGCGAAAACCCACCCGCAAACCTTTGATATCAATGGAAAAAAAGTCAGAATCACAATTCCGGCAGGTGTCTATGACGGGCAGCAGATCAAACTGAAAGGACATGGAAATCCGGGGGTCAATGGAGGTCCAAGCGGAGATCTATATATTACTTTTAATATCCCAGCCGATCCGAATTTTGAAAGAATCGGGGATGACCTGAAAACCAAGGTAACGATTGATTTGTATACCGCCGTTTTAGGTGGAGAAGTGAATGTAAATACTCTGGAAGGAAGTGTAAAACTTAAAGTAAAACCGGAAACCCAAACGGGAATCACCGTAAGGTTGAAGGGAAAAGGTTTTCCTGTCTATAAAAGGGAAGGAGAACATGGAGATCTTTTTGTAACCTATGAAGTGAAACTGCCTACCAACCTTACCGAGAAGCAGAAAGAACTTTTTGAACAACTTAAAAATTCCTAAGCTATGAGTGAAAGAATATCACGGGAAGAACTCGTAAGAATCTATAATATAGAAATCACTTTTTTTGATGAGCTTGTAGACTATGGGCTGCTGAATATACAGATTGAAGACAATATCCATTATCTGATGTATGATGATCTGCCCGATCTGGAAAAATTTGCCAATTGGTATTATGATCTCGAAGTCAATCTTCCCGGTCTTGAAGTGATTCACAATATGCTGAAAAAACTGGATGCACTGAACCGCAGAAACAGGGAGCTGATGAATAAACTTTCGGCAATAAGTGATCAATATGAAGATATTTAGTTTAGTTTTGTAGCTTTTTAAAGCAACTCTATAATTATGAATGAAGAAAAGGTGATTACACTAAAACCGGACAGAAAGATTTTTGAAGATATTTATTTTAGCGGTAATCAGGGAAGTCTGCTTTTTTCATCTACAACGAAAAGTAAAACCATTGCCACTATTGCTGCTGCAGTGATTGTTTTCATCGTTTTTCTTTTGAAAGATTATCTGAGCAAAGAAAGTAAGGGTATTTTATATTTCTTGAGTTTTATATTTTTGCTTTGCGCTGTTTTTCTGTCAGTAAGTGTCAATAAAGTTTCAAGATGGAAAAAACAGGTGAATCATTATTTAAATGTTCTGGAAAAATGTAAAGTATATGAAATCAGATTTGATCAGAATTTTTTCACAGTGAATATTGATGGGGAGAAAGAAACGAGTGAATGGAAAGATTTTGAATATTTTGACAGCAACAATGAATTTATTTCCCTTGAAGGAAAATACAGCTATATGTTTCCCAAAAAAGCAATGAGTGAGAAGGAATACAGTTTTCTTAAAAGTAAATTAAAGGAAAACATCAAGCAATAAAAATAAAAAAACGGAACAAAATTTTGTTCCGTTTTTTTATGATCTGTAAGGTGGTTTATTACCCTTCTTTATTTTCTTCCAGCCAGCCCATTTCTTTCATCCATTCGTCATTGTAGATTTTTCCTACATATCTTGAACCATGGTCATGAAGTAAAACGACAATCACATCATCTTTAGTGAACTGATCTTTCATCTGAATCAAAGAAGCAATAGCACTTCCTGCAGAATATCCACAGAAAATTCCTTCTTCCTTAGCCAGTTTTCTAGCATAGATGGCACCATCTTTATCCGTAACTTTTTCAAAATGATCAATCACAGACATATCATAATTCTCAGGAATGATATCTTCCCCGATACCTTCTGTAATATAAGTATAAGCATGGTCGTAGTGCAGTTCTCCAGTTTCGTGGAATTCTTTCAGAATAGAACCGTATGTATCCACTCCGATTACTTTGATGTTCGGATTTTTTTCTTTGAAGAAAGTTCCGCATCCTGTGATAGTACCTCCTGTTCCGGCTCCTACCACAAAGTGAGTCAGGCTTCCTTCAGTCTGTTCCCAGATCTCAGGAGCTGTAGATTCATAATGAGCCGCTCTGTTGGATAAGTTGTCATATTGGTTCACATACCATCCGTTCTCCGTTTCTTTTGCCAGTCTTTTGGAAACTGAATAATAAGAACGCGGGTCAGTAGGTTTTACATCGGTAGGGCAGACAATTACTTCAGCACCTACGGCACGAAGGATGTCACACTTTTCTTTTGACTGCTTGGAATTGGTTACAAAAATACATTTGTAGCCTTTGATGATCGCTGCCAATGCCAATCCCATTCCTGTATTTCCGGAAGTCCCTTCAATAATAGTTCCTCCTGGTTTTAATCTGCCGTCTTTTTCGGCATCTTCTATCATTTTAAGAGCCATTCTGTCCTTTACTGAGTTTCCAGGATTGAAGGTCTCTACTTTTGCTAATACCAATGCCGGGAAATCTTCACCTAATACTTTGTTAAGCTTTACCAGCGGCGTGTTACCTATAGTTTCAAGGATATTTTTTGCGTATTTCATAAATGTTTTATATGCAGCGCAAAGATAAGGCTTTTAAAATTATCTGCGTTGTGGATAACATGTGGATAAAGTCAAAAACCCTTGAAAGACAACGAATAACTTTCAATTATCAATTATCAATTATCAATTATCAATTATCAATTATCAATTATCAATTATCAATTATCAATTTAGTTATACTTAATAACCTTCACAGGTGAGATCTTACTGATCAGGTAGCTCGGAATAATTAAGGCTAATCCTGAAATAAGAAGAATTCCCAATGAGATAGAAATAATTGCGATAGGATTAAGGTCTACCGGAACCGTACTTACATAATAGTTTTCCGGGTTAAGCTTTATCACTCCAAAGAATTTCTGGATTAGAATAAGTCCCAATCCGATAGCATTTCCATACAAAAGCCCAGGAATCATAATAATCAGGGTATAATTGATGAAGGTAGCTCTTATCTGTGAATTGCTTGCGCCTAATGTTTTAAGAAGGCCAATAGAATTTGTTCTTTCAATAATAAGGATCAGAAGAACCATGATGATATTGATAACCACTACAATCAGCATGATGATGATGATTAAAGCAATGTTGGTATCAAAAATACTGATCCAGTCCGTGATCTGTGGGAATTTCTCAGTCGCTTTTTCAGCGTAGTTTTTATAGCCGATCAACTTTTCAATGCCGGGAAAATCTTTGTCGATATCATTTACATCCTTCAGGAAGATATCTATTCCTCCAATTTCATCAGGTTTCATATCCTGAATTTTTCTTGCATGATTAATACCGCCAATAACAAATTGTTCGTCAATGAGTTTGATATCAGTTCTGTAAATTCCGATCACTCTGAATTTACGGTAAAGTGGTTTTTGATCAGCTTTTAAGAATACCGTAACAATACTGTCATTTACTTTAAGGTGAAGGTCATTGGCTACTTTCTGCGAAATAGCAACGTCATTGTTGAAGCCTTTTTCAGTAACTTTTGGAGTAGTCCCGGCGATAAGGAATTTTTTAAATCGTAAACTGTCAAAATCTTTTCCGATTCCCTTAAATATAATTCCCGCAAAATTATGTTCATTACGCATAATTCCGGTAACCGTCACATACTTCTGAGTGCTTTCCACATCGGGAAGTTCTTTTATTTTTGCAATATTGAGTCCCTGATTATCAAGTACGGAAGTATTATAAGAAGAATTTGAGCGCGTTGATCTTACCGTAATATGTCCGCTGAAATCTGCCAGCCTCTCTTTGATAGCTTTTTTTGAACCAAAACCGGTGGCTACAGTAATTAAGGAAACAATAATTCCCAATGCTACGGAAAGCCTGCCAATGAAGATGATAACCCTTGAAAGGTTATTTTTGTTATCTTTGGAAAATGCTATTTTTCTAGAGAAATATAAAGGAAATTTCAAGCTTATGAATTTAGATTTCAAAATTAAAAATTTACTTCTGATTTGCCTAATTTTTTTAGGAGTATTCAATCAATATTATTCTCAGACTCAAGTTCAATCGGATTTTAAAACCGGGGCAGACCAGCCTGAAATGTATTTACCCCTTTTAAAAAATAAGACAATAGGGGTTGTAACCAACCAGACGGGTTTGATGAGTGATAAAACTCATCTGGTAGATTTTCTGGTAAAAAACGGAATAAAGATCAAGTCAATTTTTGCTCCTGAACATGGTTTCAGAGGAGATGCTGATGCGGGTGCAAAAGTGAAAAATGGAGTAGATATAAAAACAGGAATTCCGATTGTTTCGCTATATGGAAATAATAAAAAACCAAAGCCTGAGCAGCTGGCCGGAATTGATATTGTTGTTTTTGATATCCAGGATGTTGGGGTGAGATTCTACACCTATATTTCCACTCTGTCTTATCTGATGGAAGCAGGTGCTGAAAATAATGTTGAGATCATGGTATTGGATCGTCCCAATCCGCATGATGGATATACTGACGGACCTGTATTGAGGAAAAAATGGGCAAGTTTTGTAGGAATGCATGAAGTTCCTGTGGTTTACGGGCTTACAATAGGAGAGTATGGTAAAATGGTAAATGGAGAAAAATGGCTGAAAAATGGCGTTCAGGTTAAATATACCCTTATTCAGATGAAGAATTATCATAAAAAGCAACGCTATCCGATGCTTGATAAACCTTCTCCGAATTTACCCAATGATAAAGCAATCAATTTATATCCAAGTCTGTGTTTTTTTGAAGGTACTCAGGTTTCTGTAGGAAGAGGAACAGATCTTCCTTTCCAGATTTATGGTTCTCCATGGACGGAAAATCTTCCTTATCAGTTTACGCCAAAGCCAAGTTATGGTGCTAAAGATCCATTCCTGAACGGAAAACTGTGTTATGGCGAAAACCTTTCAGAATATCCTAAAGACTTAAGAGAGCTCAACCTTGAATGGGTCATCAAAGCATATCAGAATTATAAAAATCCTCAGCAGGATTTCTTCCTTAAAAATCTTTGGTTTGATACCCTGTCCGGAACTGATAATTTCAGAAAACAGATCATTGATGGAAAATCAATTCAGGAAATTAAAAATTCCTGGAAAACAGATCTGGAAAATTTCGAAAAGATCAGAACCCGGTATGTGGTGTATGAAGATTAATTAATCAAAATTTTGAGGCGGATTTTTATCATTTTTGCCCTTATTTAATATAAAGAGCCCGATCGTTAATCCAACAACTCCTGCAAAAGCAGTTAATAAAGCTCTTTGCAATTTGTCAGGCAGATCATTTCCGATATAATTCATTAAAAAAAGGATCACAAAAGTGATCACTAAAATGATAATATGATTTTTTCCGAATAGCTTCATGGTCTTATTTTAATTTATAAGAAATCATTACTCCTCCTCTGTATGGGATGATTTCACCGCTTTTATTGAATTTTTCTGCACGATCATAACGTCTTCCTGTGGTACGGTCATATCCCTTATAAAATCCTTGTGATGTTCCGACTGTTCCGTAAATGTCAAGATTCCATCGTTCAGATAACTGGAATTGATATCCTGCTGTAACCCCCAGCATAACAGAGAATCCTCTTTGATACAGATTAGAGTTGCGGAGAGTTTCTCCATTCCAGTTTTCAAAAGTATCATCATTCCAGTAATTCCATTTTGAAGCATTGTAGGCCGCAAAACCTATGTTGGCACCTACATACCAGTGCTTAAATGCTTCATTAAAATAGTATCTTCCTTCTGCAGATACAGAATAAAACTGTAATTCATGTCCTGAGAAAGACTTCCATGGTGAAATGAAAACATCTCCCTGCAGGGTATATTTTGGGCTGATTTGTTTTTCTATTCCAAGATTTAAAATTCCTATCGGAGCAAATAAAGCATTTCCTTTTATGTATAAACTTTTATCCTGTCCTCCTTGTTCCTGTTCCTGAGCACTCAATGTAGTTGCTGACAGGAAAGCTAAAATGCCTGCTGCTAATAATTTATATTTCATCCGGTATGTAATATTTTATTTTATTTGCTTTAATAATTCATCTGCTAATTGAGAATCCTTATTGCCTTGAACTGCTATATTTTTAGACATTTCAGCATAGTTTTTTGCCATCTCTTTATTTCCTGTAAGATTATAAAGTTTGGCAAGAATATAAGTGTTTTCTGAAGTTTCACTTCTCATGACAGATTTTTCTGCCCATTCAGTAGCTTTCTTTAATGAAGATGGGTTCTTCACATGATCTGCAAATACCCATGCGGCTCTTAAAAGTTCATTAGGATCAAATAAATCAGAATTTTTATAATAGTCTAAAGCCGCTTTTTCATATTCAGGGAAATTACTGTTCTGCTCATAATAGCTCAGTTTGGTCTGATTCAGTTTTTTAAGAGCAGCGTCTTTTCCTACCAATGGTTCAGCCGTCTTTAAAAAATAGTCATCGTTAATCTTTTTGTTTTTATCATCAATAGACTGTTCTACTATTTTTCCTAATTTCAGCTGAGCATCAAACTCGTTGTAGGTTTCTTCAGGAAGAAATTTAATGATCTCTGCTTTTCTGGATGCGAAAACAGTATAATTGGTGTCTTCTGATGACTTTACGAAATAGAGAAGAAAGCCGATTTCATCTTTTGTAAGTTCCTCAGTTTTCTTTTTATTCTGAAAATATCTTTCGGAAGCCTTTTTGGCAAAGTCATAATCTGTGTTGGCGTTCAACTTCATAATATTGGTCAGGAATTCCGGATCCTTATCACCATTGGCAAAACGATCTTTCAGTGACCCTTTTTTATTTCCTGGTGAATTGATATCCTGAGCCATAGCCACAAACATGCTCTCTTCCATATAACCGGTATTTCTGGAAACAAGTTCTCCTTCGCCGTTCAGGAAAAGATAAGTAGGATAGGAACGTACGCCAAATTTAGAAGCGATGTCTCTGCCTTCTCCTTTTTCCATATCAAATCTTGCATTGATGAAATTGGTATTGTAATAATCACTCACAGATTTCTGGGTGAAAACATTTTTCTCCATCATTTTACATGGACCACACCATGAAGCATATGCGTCAATAAAAACCAATTTCTTTTCTTTCTTGGCTTTGGCAATAATATCTTTGAATGGCAGCTCCTGAAACTGGATAGCTTCCTGAGCAGAAATAGCGATGGCACAAAAAATAGATATCCCGGAGATGATCTTCTTCATTTTCAAATAAGATTTGTAGGCGAAGATAATTAATTTTAAAAATATAGCATGCTGAATCTGTGGTCTGAACAACGATATTAACTAACTTTAAGACTTACACCTGCTTTTCTGCATTTCGGTTTGTGTATAAAATAAGAGTTGTTCTTTAGGTTTTTTCTTTAAAAAAGTAGTGAGAATTTAGCTTATTTCTTCTTCACTTTTTTATGCTCGTTACCCCATACTTCCAGATGATCCAAAACCGGAATCAGTTTTTTACCAATTTCTGTAAGCTCATATTCTACTTTTATGGGCACTTCTGCATATACTTTCTTGGTAATGAGCTCTTCTTGCTCCATTTTTTTCAACTGCAGGGTAAGCATTCTTTCAGAAATATTGTGGATTTTATCTTTCAGTTCAAAAAATCTTAGTTTCCCATGTTTAAGGTGGTAACAGATGGAAAGAATCCAGCGGCCGCTGATGAGATTCACAGCATATATTTCAGAACAGCTGTATTCCAGTGTTTTCTTATTTTCATTATTGGTGGATGATTCTTTAATACTCATACTTACATTTTTGTTCGTTCCAGACAATCATTTGTACACTTGGAAAGGGGGATGTTGATAGGTTAAATTTACAAATAAAAACAGGAAATATCCTGTCGGAAAGTGGTTTTATCACTCATGTAGAATAAAATATTTAGGATGATATGAATTTTAATAGAATTAACAGCAATTTAAAAAATAGCATTGAAAATGTTCCTTATTCGTTGGAAATTGATGAAAATTTATTTTTGAGTGCTCCGGAAATTATTCAACAGGAAAGAAACGAATTTACGAAAGCCCATCCTTTCAAAAAACCGGATCATATTGCTGTACGGGATATTTTTATACAAAGTTCAGAAGATGGATACGAGATAAGACTTCATGTTTATCAACCTGAAGGTTTCAACCGGGAAAGGGTTCTCCTTTACTTTCATGGAGGAGGGTATGTTTTCGGACTACCGGAGCAGGTGGATGACCAGATGTTTGAAATTTCAGATAGACTGAAGGCAATCATTATTTCCGTTGATTACAGGCTGGCTCCTCAATATCGGTTTCCTATTCCTGTTTTAGATGGTTTTGATGCTTTACAATGGATTATAAGACACGGTGAGTCAGAGCTGGGGATTGATTCTGATCGTATTACTATTTTCGGGGCAAGTGCAGGTGGGCATCTGGCAGCATCTGTAACCCAAATGGCAACAGATCATCATATTAAAAATATAGAACATCAGTTCTTACTATATCCTGTGATTCACAACAGGCTGAATACTCCTTCAATGGAAGAGTTTACGGATATTCCATTATGGAATAAAAACTATGCAGAGATAGCGTGGCTGCATTTTCTGGGCGAAGAAAATAAAGATAAAAGTATTCAATATTCGGATCTTACGTGTTTCAATAATTTTTCCGGGTTACCGCAAACTACCATTGTTGCCTGTGAGTTGGATCCTTTAAGAGATGAAGATGTAGAATATGCTCAGCTCTTATATAAAGCAGGAGTGAAAACAGAATTATGGGTAATTCCCGGTGCGCTGCATGTATTCGATCTCTTTGATTCTCCTATGAAAGATGAATATAATGAGTTTCTTATGAACAGACTTTTCAAATAATGATGTATAAAATAAAAACAGATGAAATTACGAGATAAAAAACCAGCATTGATTCTTATTGATGTTCAAAAAGGATTTCTTGATGAGAGCTATTGGGGAGGAAACAGAAATAATAAAGAAGCAGAAAAATTAAGCGGAGAAATACTGGAAGCATGGAGAAGCTTGAATTTGCCAATATTTCACATCCGACACAGCTCAACAAATCTTCAATCTAAACTGCATGAATCTGATTCTGGATTTGAATTCAATGACTATGTCTTGCCCCAAAATAATGAATCTATTATTACAAAAAATGTAAACAGTGCTTTTATTGGAACTGATTTGAAAGAAAAATTAGATTTTCAGAAATTAGATACACTGGTGATTCTTGGAATTACGACCAATCATTGTGTTTCCACTACAGCAAGAATGGCGGGAAATTTTGGATTTGAAACCTATGTGATTTCTGATGCTACGGCAGCTTTTGACAGAGTAGGGATACATGGAGAAAAATATGAAGCAGAATTGGTTCATCTCATGGCATTAGCCAATCTGAGTGAAGAATTTGCCACGATCCTGAATACTGAAGAATTATTAAGAAAGTTGTAGAAAAAAAATCAGAATCAGAATACATTGAAACTACCATCTTTTTGGTAGTTTTTTTATGTTTTTGAAATAAATAGCTGAAAATACATGTTTGGGTTCCCAAATAAGCTGGTCCATTACCAGTTTCAAAGATATAAATAATTCACTTTACGGTACTGGAATCTTTGTTATACCTTTGCAAACGAATAATTTATATGTAGGAGAACAACAATTTAGAGAAACTTGACTATTAATTTTAAACACGCATTATCCCAAAAATCCATTTACATTGCTGTTCTGTCTGCCTGTCTGATTGCAGTGGCAGCATTTGCAGTTTTGAGTCTTTTGATCACAGAAGACAGCCGTAAAAATACCGATGATTTTGCAAAGAAAACTTTCTTTCGTAAATATGAATCCATAGAGCATGAATTCAGGAATATTGAGGATTATCAATATCTGCTTCGTGCATTGATTCAGAAAGATGGACTGAAGAATTACAAAGATTATTCTTTGGTTTTAAATGATTTAAACAAAAAAAGAAATCTGCTGCCTTACAGCTGGTATTATTACGAAAATACAGCTTCCGGAAAAACAGAAAGTAATAATCCATTATCCGATATTTTCAAAAAGACAGGTCATCAAGAGAAAACTATTGTTTTAAAAAATAACGGGTCCGGGCATTTCAGGGATCTTTTGATCACTAAAAAAGACAGTATGTATTGGGTGAGCTATGATTCTCTGGTATTGCCTGATAAAAACAAGCTCTATTATGGCTCTACCGTAAGCCTTGATGATCTTCATCAATACTTTATCAATGTAGACAAAAGCTCCAATACCTACGCTTATGTTTTTACTAAAGAAGGAATTTGTATTACCCATCCTGAGAAGAAATACATCGGAAAGAATATTTTTGATTTTACAGATATTAAGCCTAAAGATACATTATCTGGTATAACTGAAGCGGGGTATACTAAAGGAACAGCTGTTTCGGAATATCTTGGAGTTGAAGTAACGCGGTTCATAAAGCCATTAAAAACAGATAATTTTGATGGATACACAGTGGTGAACCATGTTAATTTCATTATTGATGAAAACATCAGCAAGATAAAAACCTACACGGTTTATATTTTCCTCGCAGCTTTATTCCTTATTGTCACTGTTTTTATTTTATTTCAGCGATCTGCAAATCTGGCTTATCAGGAAAAAGAAAAAATACAGTCTGAAAAGAATTTGTTGTTGATAGAAAACGAAAAGATGCACAAAGCAGAAGTGATCAACCAGCTTCAGCAGCTTAAGAATAACATTAATCCACACTTTCTTTTTAATTCTCTGAACTCTCTTTACATGCTGATTGGTATCAATAAAGAGAATGCACAGAAATTTACCATGAATCTGTCTAAGATTTACAGGTATCTTATAGTTCCTCCGAAAGAGAATATAGTTCCGGTTTCGCAGGAAATCAAATTTATACAGCAGTATATGGAACTTCTGAAAAGCAGGTTTGATGAAGAGATGAAGTTTGAACTGATTATTAATGCTCCGGAAAGTCTGGAAAAAAGAATTCCGTATTTATCCCTTCAGATTGTAACGGAAAATGCCACCAAACATAATATTGCAACGATAGATCAGCCTCTGGAAATTATCATTGTTGTGGATGAGGATGGTATCACTGTAAAGAATACCTGGCAGCCAAAAAGTGAACCGGTGCAGGGTGAGAAATTCGGAATTGATTATTTGAATCAAATTTATGAGTATTTTAAAAATAATCTTCTTCATATTTCTGTAGATGGTGAATATTTCATATGTTTTTTGCCTTTATTGAAGTGAAAATAAAAATCCATTCACTCCCGAAAAATCACCATTCACTCCCTAATATTATATATATGATTCGCGATACCTATAGCTTTGCTTACTGAAACTAAGATATTTACTATTTGGAATGAATCGGACTATTTTAATGAAGAATTACAGACTTGCTCTGTATCTTGGCCTTGCTATGGCTTCACCAATGGCAATAGCACAGAAAAAAGATAAAGATACGGTAAAGGTCAACAAAGACAAAACGGATAAAACAGAAACTTCCTCATCAAAGAAAACAAAGAAAATTGAAGATCTGATCAAAAAAGGGACTTATAAAAAAGGACTTTTTAATACGATACAGGTAAAAACGGATATTTATTTTGAAATTCCTGACAGCTTGATGGGACGTCAGTTTTTGGTGGTGAACAAACTCTCTCAGGTACCCATGCAGGTGAATGAGGCAGGTTTGAACAAAGGAATGAATTATGAAAATAAGGTCATCTCTTTTCATCGTGATCCCGTAGCTAAAAAAGTATGGGTAAAAACGGTGGTTCCTAAAGTATCATCCCCAAAAAATGATGCAATTACAAAATCTGTGAAAGACAACTTTTCAGAATCTGTAATTGAAGTCTTTGATATTGAAGCACAAAACAGTGATTCTACAGCCGTAGCCATTAAAGTCAATAAAGTTTTTGATGGTAATCAAAAGAGCTTCAATGATGTTCTGGCGAATGTAGGATTGGGAGGATCTGTGAAATCAAGTCTTTCTTACATAGAAGGGGTGAAAACTTTCCCTAAGAATCTTGTGGTAAAGTCTCAGTTGTCTACTTCTGTAAATGAAGGAGGTGTAGATCTGCCGGTAACACTTGGCGTTACTACCAATCTGGTTCTGCTTTCTAAAATACCGATGAAACCGAGAGTTGCAGATTCAAGAGTAGGATTTTTCTCCGAAAAGCACTGGTCGTTTAATGACAACCAGCAGAAAATGGATGAAAAGTTTTTCATTACCAAATGGAATCTTGAACCCAAAGATGAAGATAAAGAAAAATATTTAAGAGGTGAGCTGGTAGAACCTAAGAAACCGATCGTTTATTATATCGATCCGGCAACACCAAAACAATGGCGTGAGAAAATCATTGCCGGAGTACATGACTGGCAGGCGGCGTTTGAGCAGGCAGGATTCAAAAATGCAGTGATTGCGAAAATGCCGGATGAAAAAGATGAAGATTTTGATATTGATGATGTAAGATATTCTGTAATTACTTATGCCGCTTCGCCAAAGTCAAATGCAATGGGACCCTCTGTGGTAGATCCAAGAAGTGGAGAAATTATCGAGGCAGATATTATCTGGTGGCACAATGTAATGACTTCTCTTCATGACTGGATGAGAATTCAGACAGGGCCTATCGACCCGAAAGCGAGAGGAAATAAATTCAGTGATGAGCACATGGGTGAAGCCATCCGTTTTGTTTCATCTCATGAGGTAGGGCATACTTTCGGATTGAAGCACAATATGGGAGCATCCTTTGCCTTCCCTGTAGAATCGCTTCGTTCAAAAGAATTTACAGACAAAATGGGTGGTACGGCGCCTTCCATTATGGATTATGCACGTTACAATTACGTAGCTCAGCCAGAAGATGGGGTTACAGCCATCACTCCGAAAATTGGTCTTTACGACAAATATGCTATAGATTGGGGTTACCGTTGGTATCCTGATGAATTTGTTGAGAAAAAAGCACTGAGAAACTTAATTGAAAAACATGAGGATGATCCCATGTATTTCTATGGTGAACAGCAGAGCTACCTGGAAACTATCGATCCGCGTTCGCAGTCTGAAGATTTAGGAGATGATGCGATGAAAGCCAGCGAGTATGGGATGAAAAACCTGAAAGTGGTTGTCAACAATCTTTTAAAATGGACGTATGAAGATGGTAAAGAATATACGGATGCCGGGAAACTGTATATGGGAGCTATCGGACAATGGGATCTGTATACAGGTCATGTGATGGCAAATGTTGGAGGAATTTATCTGAATAATACGGTTTTTGGCAATAAAAAGAAAGCTTACGAAGCAGTTCCTGCTGAAATACAGACAAGAGCTGTTGATTATCTTGTTAAAAATGCAATCAACCTTCCGGAATGGTTATTCTTTAATCCGATTACAGAAAAAACATACCCGGTTAAAGATTCACCAATGGGGCCATTCGAGCAGACACCGTATACCATGGCAAGAGGAATGCAGTATGCGAATATCTATTCCCTGTTTATGGATGACCGATTGTTGAGGTTACTTGAAAATGAGCTGAAACATCAGATGTCTGGTTCCAAAGAAGAGATCTACACCGTTGAGAAATTATTTGATCAGGTAAGAACGGCCATTTTTAGCAAAAAAGGAAGCCTGACGATGCTTGAAAAAATGACTCAGAAAAACTATGTGGATGCCCTGATTGTTTCGGTGAATAAATTATTTGAAAAAACAGCGGTAAAAGGATTGAAAGTCGATGATAATCTGAACATCCCGACCATCTGTAATTTCCATGAAGAGGATCATGGTCTTAGGAATATTAATTATTCATCCATGAAAAGAGTATCTGAAGTCACTACTTACAAAAGGGCGGAACTTCAGAAGGTTCTGGACTTACTGAACAGAACAAGATACAGAGGTGATGATGCTTCCAGAGCGCATTACACAGATTTAATCATTCGTATAGAAGAGGCTTTAAACAAATAAACGGCAATGAAAAAAACTCTAATACTTTTACCTCTTTTGGCTGCTAATATAGCAATGGCCCAGCAAAAGAAAACCATCACCGGGAAAATAGAAGACGGAAATACTTCTCAGGTTATTACTGGTGCATCAATAAAAATTGAGACGCAGTCTGTCTCTACAAAAACAGAATTAGAAGGAATTATTGAAAGTGTATCAGTAGGTACAGTGACCGATAAGGACGGAAAATTTATATTGGAAATTCCTGCTGATACCAAATCTGTATCAGTAAGCTACCCGGGGTACGAATCCCGAGTAATTCAGTTGAATGAAGGGCAGACTAGCTATACAATAAGGCTGACTTCTGAAGTTACAGACAAAAATAAAATCCAGGAAGTAATCATCACCGGTTACCAGAAAATTGAAAAACGTAAGCAGACCTCAGCGGTTTCTACAGTGAAAATGGATAACATCACTCAGGCTGGTGTTGCCAGTGTAGACCAGATGCTGGCAGGGCAGATTGCAGGTGTGGCAGTAACTCCTGAAACCGGTGCTCCGGGGAGTCCTGCAAAGATTAGAATCAGAGGTACAGCTTCTCTTTCCGGTCCTCAGGATCCGCTATGGGTAATTGACGGCCTTCCATTAGAAGGAAATGATGTCCCGAACTTTACCGATAAAGACAATATTGACCAGCTTCAGAACTTCTCTATCGCAGGATTGAACCCTAACGATATTGAAGATATTACGATCCTTAAAGATGCAGCAGCAACTGCAATTTACGGGGCAAGAGCGGCAAATGGAGTAATTTCCATTACTACGAAAAAAGGTAAGAAAGGAAGTTTAAAACTGAACTTCTCAGCAGATACTTTCGTTACTTCACGTCCTGATTTTGGGAAACTAAATCTTTTAAACGCTTCCGAAAAAGTAGATCTGGAATTGATGCTTGCCAAGCGTGCGGATCTTACTTACCGTGCAGATAAAGGGGAAGTGATGAGAATTCTGACTCAGAACAGCCAGCTTGATGCTTTCAGAAACGGTGGTTTTGATGCGCTGAACTCATTCACACGCCAACAAATAAATAGTTTAAGAAACAACAATACAGATTGGGGTAAACTGTTATACAGAAATGCCATCAACAAACAATACGGATTAAGTGTTTCCGGAGGAAGTGACCGTGCAGATTACTATTTCTCCCTGGGATATTATGATGAAGAAGGAACAACTATCGGTACAGGTTTTAAACGTTATAACCTTACTTTAAAAAACAACTACAAATTAAGCGATAAGTTAAATGCAGGAATCTCTATTTTCGGAACACAGAGTGAGCGTGAATCTTTTGTAACGGATGCTGATGCTTCCATCAACCCTGTTAATTATTCCAGAAACGCTAATCCTTACATGAAGCCTTTCAATGCAGACGGAAGCTATAATTATGATAAAGATATAGACGGTTTTGAGGATCGTTATATTCCTTTCAATTTCCTTGAAGAAAGAGAAAATACAAACTATTCTTTGAAAAATAACTCTTTGAAAGCGATTTTAGATTTAGAATATAAAGCTTCAAAAAGTTTAAGATTTACCTCTCAGTTAGGTCTTCAGTATGATACCAATAAAACAGAGAAATTTGCTGCGGAGAATACATACTTCACCAGAAAAATGAAAGAAAATACCCGTTATTATAAAGATGGTAAATACAATTACTTTCTACCGGCGGGTGCTGTAAAACAAAACTGGGATAACGATTTCTTTCAGTACAACTGGAAATTACAGGCTGCATATAGCACGAAAATCAATTCCAAGCACGAGATTGATTTGATGGCAGGAACGGAAATCCGTAAAACAGAAGATAATACTACTATTACCAGAGCTTTCGGATACGATCCAAAAACAAGAAGAGCCACGGCAATCGTTTTCCCGAATTCAGGTTTTGCAGCAGATAAAAGATATGAAACATACCGTGAGGCAGCTCCTATAGAGAATGCTTATGCTTCTATGTTTGCTACAGCATCTTATACCTACGATCAGAAATATACATTCTTCGGAAGTGTGAGATATGACGGTACCAACCTTTTCGGGGTGAATAAAAAATATAAATACCTTCCAATCTGGGCTGTTTCAGGATCATGGCTGGTGACGAAAGAAGACTTCATGAAAAATATTGCTGCGGTGTCTAACCTTAGACTAAGAGCATCTTATGGTCTTCAGGGAAATATCGACAGAAACACATCGCCATTCTTTATTGGTGAATACAATGATGCAACGATTCTTCCAGGTGTAAAAGAAGGAGTTATCAATGTTATCAGCCCTCCGAACGATAAATTGAGATGGGAAAAAACAACCAACAGCAACGTTGGTCTTGATTTAGGATTGTTCAATAACCGTGTGAGCCTTACCGCTGATGTCTACAGCAGAAAAGGAACGGATATGATCAGTATGAAAGAAACTCCTCTTGAAACAGGATTCGAATATACAATGATGAACTGGGGAAGTTTGACCAATAAAGGTTTTGAACTGGCATTGTCTACCAGAAACATTAATCATGATAATTTCAAGTGGACAACTACCATCAACTTTGCTCACAACAAGAGTAGAGTATTGAGCGAGCAGCCCCGTGAGAATGCTTTCCTTCCTTCAAGAGAAGGTCTTCCCGTAAATGCTGTTTTTGCATTAAAAACCGCAGGAATGGACGAGCATGGAAACCCATTGTTCTGGAAAGGAGACCAAAAGATTTCAGCAGTAGAATTCTTTAAATTATATGATGTGTATGCAGATTTCCTTCCAGGGCAGCTTGTAGATACTAAACTTTCAAACGCTGAGCTTAGAAGCCTGTTTACCTATGTAGGAGACAGAGATCCGAAGTTTACCGGAGGGATTATCAATACATTTAAAGTAAGTAATTTTGACCTTACCATCTCTGCAACATTCAACCTGAAGCAGACGGTAATGAGAACGCCTTCTTACCGGGGGATGGATCTGGATAGAGGAAGAAATTATACAAGAGACATCTATGAAGCTGGAGGTTCGCTTCCGGGAATTACAAGTCCTGATATGGATGCTAATCCGGACGGATGGATGGCGAACAAGTGGTTTGCCGGAAACCGTTCAAGTGCATACAATTTACTTGATATATGGGCGAAAGAGATCAGCTACATAAGAATAAGCAGTATTCGTTTAGGGTATACACTGCCTAAAGAATTTACCAATCCTATGGGGATTTCCAGTCTGAGACTAAGCGTTGAAGGGCGTAACCTGTTTGTATTCAGTAACGGATATAACGGATATTTTGAT
>Ga0070682_100000377_pt1 | contig 29961 bp, 22 predicted proteins | sample KBSC63LmetaG_FD_64668 | JGI IMG/M metagenome (GOLD analysis project Ga0070682, IMG submission 64668) | Corn rhizosphere microbial communities from Kellogg Biological Station, Michigan, USA - KBS C6-3L metaG | ecosystem: Host-associated > Plants > Roots > Rhizosphere | place: USA: Michigan...
TGAATTCAAACAAGCGGGGCCGCTCCTTGTTTGAATTCAAACATAGGACCGCCCGCGTCGTCGGCACCGAGCCCGAGAACCTGAGCCTCTACGCTCGCGAGAATGGCGTCCACGAGCGCGCTGCAACTCTCGTCCGCGAACACGTCGCAAATGGCGTCGCCGAACGCGCCGGGAATGACGTCAGCGCGCGCTCGCTAGCGGCCGCGTTTCGAGCGTCGCGACGTGCCGGCGCTCCGTGCCGCGGCCGATCATGACTTTGGAGATGGCGGTGCCGCGGCGGAACGAGATTTCGGCGAGGGGAGCCTCGCAGACACCGTAGAAGGCGCCGTCGGTCGTGTCGTAGCGGACGTCGCGGAAGGTCTTGATGTACTCGCCGGTGGCCGTTTCGACGACGACGTCGATGGTGTCGTAGTCTTCACCGCGAAGATCGACGCCGACGCGGTAGATGAAGAGCTCGAGATCGGGCGCGAGGGGCGGGATGTCGACCGGCTGCTTGCAGTCGCCGAAGTCCATGTAGGTAATGCGGGCGCCGGAGGCGAGCAGTTGGTCGACTTGGGCTCGGGTGGAGCCGACCTCGAACGAGCCGCGGCGGTTGATCCACTCGGCGCCGCGGCGCAGCGATTCCGTGAAGTCGGCTTCGGCGGCTTCGCCGCGGGCGGCGCGGGCGAAGAGCCCTTCCTCGAAGGCTTCCGCGTCGGCTTCCGGCATGAGGCCGGAGGTGTAGTCGTCGAGCGCGCCGAGCGCGTCGAGCGCGCCGAGCGCGTCGGGCGGATCCGTGGAGCTCGCGTCGCTCATGCGGCCTCCCAGGAGATGCGGCGACTCATGCAGTCGCGCAAGGCCGCGAGACTTCGGTGACGGAGCACGCGCACGTTGCCCTCGCTGAGGGAAAGCTCGCGGGCGATGTCGCCGTGGCTCTTCGCTTCGCCGAAGGCAAGGCGCACGACGTCGCGCGCGCGCTGCGAAAGCCCAGTCAGGCAATCCTCGAGGTGGAGGATCTCGTACGTCGGTTTTTCGGTGACTTCGGGCGTCAACGACGCGAGCGCCGCGGCGTACTCGTCGAACAGCGCCGCGCGTCGCTCGCGCTGGCGGGCGCGATCGCGCGCGAGGTTCTTGCAGATGCCGAGCACGAAGCCGGGCAGGCGCTCGGGTTGCTCGAGCTTCTTGGTGACGAGCGCTTCGACGAGCACGAGCATCACGTCTTGCGTGAACTCGTTGACCGCCTCCGTCGCGACGAGCCGGCGGCGTGCGAACGAGCGCACCGCCGGCGCGAACCGTTCACACAGACGGCTCGCTGCCGCGCGGTCGCCCTGACCGGCCAGTTGGACCAGGGACTCGAAAGGTTCGAGGGGCTCGGCGGGGGGCACGAAGCAAACGGTGTAACGAAATTGGCGGAGCTGCCACTACTCCCCGCGAGAGGCAGAAAATCATGAAGTGGTCGCTGAAAAAGGTGCTGGTACGCGGTGTTTCCGGGGTTTCCCTCCTGGTTTTGGGGCTTTCGCTCGCCACGGCCGCGCGTCAGCACCGAACGTTCGCGGCGCCGTTTCCGGCCATCCACGCGAGCAGCGACCAGGCCGTGATCGAGCGCGGGCGGTACCTCGCGTTCGGCGCGGCGCACTGCGCGGATTGCCACGGCGCGTCCCAAGCGCCGGGCGCGAACGCGAGCGCAATGGCGTCCGGACCCCAACCGCTCACGGGCGGTCACGAGTTTCACCTCCCGGTCGGCGTGTTTCACGTCCCGAACATCACCCCCGACCGTGAGACCGGCATCGGACGCTACCGCGACGAGGAGCTCGCGCGGATGCTGCGCTACGGCGTGCGACCGAACGGCGAGGCCATGCTCCCGTTCATGCCGTTCCAGAACCTCTCGGACGACGACCTCACGGCGCTGATCTCGTTCTTGCGGAGCCAAGCTCCCGTGCGTCAGGTCATTCCCGCGCACGAGCTCACGGTGATGGGGCGCGTCGTGAAAGCGTTCGTGCTCACGCCGCGCGGGCCTTCGGCGGAGCCGGCGAAGCACGTCGAGCCCGCCGCGACGCCCGAATACGGCCGCTACCTCGCGAACAGCGTCGGCAACTGCGTCGGCTGTCACACGAAGATCGACATGAGGACCGGCGAGTTCATCGGGCCGAAGTTCGCGGGCGGCGCCGAGCACCCCTCGCACCTCGATCCGACGCAGAGCTTCGTCACGCCGAATCTCACCCCCGATCCGCGCTGGGGCTGGCTCAACGGCTGGTCGGAGGACGCTTTCGTTGCGCGTCTGCGCGCCGGTCGCATGCGCCCCGGCTCCCCGATGCCGTGGGAGGCGTTCTCGACCATGAACGAGACCGATGTCCGCGCGCTGTACCGATTCTTGCAAACTTTGCCGGCCTCGCCCGGCGGACCGGATCCGAAGGATCGTGACAGCGTCGCGCAGCACGTCGCTGCTCGCTGAGCCGTCACCGAAGGGGGGGCCGACCGCAAAAGACCGGCGCCCGCGCGTTATGCGATAGGCTCGGCGCGGGATGACGGAATCGGGAGCCCCCCGCGCGCGGATGTCGCTCAAAGGCGACAAGGTCTCGGTGACCGGGGAGCTCCCGAGTGTCGGGGGCATCAGCAAAGTCGCTGCGGGTGGCGACGACGCCAGCACGAAGATTGTCTCGGAGCGCTTTCAGCTACGGCAGCTGCTTGGGCAGGGCGGCATGGGTAGCGTGTTCGTGGCGCAGGATCGCGGGCTTGGCAGGGCCGTGGCTCTCAAGCTCCTCCGCGACGAGCTCGAGACGGACAAGAGCGCGCTCCGCCGCTTCATCCTCGAAGCGCAGATTGGTGCCCAGCTCGAGCACCCGAACATCGTGCCGCTCTACAGCTTCGAGCGCACCGAGGCCGGCGCCCCGGCGATCACGATGCAGCTGCTCGAGGGGCAGACGATGGCCGCGTACATCGACGAGGCGAGCAAGGCGCCCGTGAGCGAGCGCGAGCCGCGCGGAAAGTATGCGCTCAAGGAGCGGCTCAATCGCCTGCTCGGCGTGTGCGACGCCGTGCATTTCGCGCACGAGCGCGGCGTCATTCATCGCGATCTCAAGCCGGACAACGTGATGCTCGGGCAGCATCACGAGGTCTACGTGATGGATTGGGGGCTCGCGCGCGTCGTCGGCGGACCCGACGTGCGCGGCGACGCCAAGGTCGTCTCCGTGCCACCGCCGGCGAGTACCGCACCGACCGTTGCGGCGGCGGCCGTCGTGCCTCCCACGCCGTTGAGCCACGAAGAAGCCGCAGCGATTGGCCACCTGCCCACGGTTGCCTCGGAGCCCGCGCCGCTCGAAAGCACGGGCGGCGCGCTCGCGACGCAGCAGGGTCAGGTGATGGGCACGCCCCAGTACATGCCGCCCGAGCAAGCCCTTGGACGTCTCGACCACGTGGGGCCGGCCGCCGATCAATACGCGCTCGGCGTGATGCTGCTCGAGCTTTCGACGCTCCGTCCGGCCCGCTCGCACACCAACCTGATGCAGGCGCTCAGCGAGGCCTTGCAAGGCCACCTCGAGAAGCCCATCGACATCGACCACCGCCCGCTCCACCCGGCGCTCGCGGCGATCGTCGCCAAATCGACGCAAATCGCGATCCGCGAGCGCTACCCCTCGGTGAAAGAGCTCGCCGACGACCTTCGCTGCTTCGTGCGCGATGAGCCGGTCTCGGTCTACGTGGAGGGCCCGGCGCGGCGACTCGTGCGCGCCGCGGCTCGCCGGCCCGCGATCGCGACGGGGCTGGTTGCCGGGCTCATCCTGCTCGGCGCGGCGGGCGTCATCGGGCTGCTCGCGCGAGGGGTCGAGCAGGCGCGGCGCCAGGCGCACGACATGGAAGGGTCGCGCAAGGTGCTGGTCGGCGTCAGCCGTCGCGCCCAGAAGGTCGATTCGATGCTCGGCGATCTCGCGGCGGAGGTGCAGGCGATCGCGGGTGCGACGGTCGAGAGCCTCGAGCTCGACGGTGGCCTCGCGCCGCTCAAGCCGCCGCCGGTGCTCAAGCCGTCGGCCGCCTACGGCGGCGCGCTCGAAAGCTTCGACCAAGCGGTGGCGTCGTGGCCCGGGCTGACGGACGGCGCGCCCATCCCAGTCAGCGCCTCGAAGCTCCTCGGTATCGAGCGCTGGCTAGAGCGGGCCTTGTTCGCGAGCTTGCCGCCGTCCGAGCGCATACACCCGGACGCCGAGCGCAAGTCGGCGCTGTTCGACGGGAAGGGCATGTTCCTGCGCTGCTTCGTCGGGCTCGACGACGGCAGCTTCGTCCAGTACCCCGCGCGCGTCATCGACCAGGGCTTCGACCCGCGCAAGCGGCCCTGGTATCGCATGGCCGTCAGCGACCCGGCGCTCCGCTGGACCTCGCCCGTCGTCGAGGCCAACCGCCACACGGTTCGTCTGCAGGCCTTGGTGGGCCTCGTGAATCCGCAGGGAGCGTTCGTCGGCGCCGGCGGCTGCGACGTCCGCGTAACGTCCTTGGCGCGCGAGCTCAGCCTCGACCTACCGGGCTTTCAGCGCGCCTATCTCACCGGCGAAGACGCGAAGATCCTCGTGAGTGACGGCCTCGAAGCGTACGTGCTCGCTCGTACCAAGGACGTGAACGCCGACGTCGAGCTCCCCAGCGTCGAAAATGCCGAGCTCCGGCGGCGCATCATCGCGCATGAAGAGGGCGGCTACGTCCTCGCTCCGGGCGGCAAGCTCATCGTCTTCTCGCGCTTGGTTTCACCCGAGTGGACGTACGTCGCCGAGCTCGATGCGGCGCCGTACGTGAGTCGCTGATCCCACGGTCGAGGAATACGGGCGCGGCGAGTGGCGTATAGACGGGCGTGAACACGGTGTGCCGCTGGGGATCGCTCGTTCCGTTCGCGTTTGCAGTCGGCGCCTGCTCGAGCGCGGCTGAGTCCGCAAGGCCGGCGCCGGCTTCCGCGCCAGCGCCTCGGCCTGGCGCGTCCCTGCCCGCCGCGCAGGCGATCATCGGCGCGCCCTGCGCGCTGTCGAACGGTTCCGCGGCCGAGCTCGAAGCGGCGTCGCCACGCGTCTTCGTGGAGGTCGCGCGCTTGGAAGGCGACCTGACGGCGATCCTACACACGCGACCCGCCACTGCCGACGGTGCCGCGCCCAACACCGGCGGTGCCGGCATCGTCTTGGACGCGGGCCTCGAGAGCATCGCGGTGCACCACGTGCTGGCAAAGAACGACGAGGTCAAAACGATATCGTGGGACACCGAGCGCCCGACGTCGGACGGCTCCAAGGCGCCGATTCACTGGGACATGAAGCTCACTCCCCACGTCATCGCGTCCTCGCCGGTGGGCGTCAGTCTCGAGGTAGACCTCGTCGGCGCTGCGACGAATGGCGCGCCACCCGCGGCTCCGTCCGGCGATGCAACCGTCGCCCACACCACCCTCGTGCTTCGCAACCAGCAGACCATCATCGTCGGCCCGACGGGCAACCTCAACCCCACCGCGACACGCACGGTCTTGGCGGTCACTCCGTATGTGCTCTGGGACGACGCGGACGTGGGCCGTCTCTTGGAGTGCAAGCGCGAAGCGGCGGCGGCGGCGCGCCGACAGCCAGCTGCCGCGCCTCAGCGCTAGCGCTACGCCGCCAAGAGCGCAGCGGTCGCCGGCCTCAGCACTTCGGCGACCCCTTCGGCGCTCGCCGCGCGCAATGCGTCGACGTCCACGCTGGCCCGCAGCCCGAGCTCCTCAATGTCCGCCTCCGGCCACGGTTGCGATAGAGCGCGCTCCACGGCGGCTCGCGTCTCCGCGCCTCCCGTGGCGAGCGCCCACGCGACGATCCGGAACGACAGCACGGCGTGCTCGGCTTCCTCAGCCGCGATCGCTGCGAGCGCGCGCCGCACGTCGGGCTCCGGTGCGAGCGCCGCTGCGCGCGCGACCAAGTGCGCACCCAGCGTTTCGCCCAGGCACCCCTCGCGCGTCGCCGCGTACGCGAGCTCGGCGAGGGTCACGCGCACCTCGACGGGTCCCCCGAACGGGAACGCGCCCGGCGTCACGCGCTCGGCTCCGAAGTGCCGCGCCAGCTCCCAACAAGCCTCCGCGTGACGCACCTCGTCGAGCGCCGCGTGGTGCACGGCGGCGAGTAGCTCCGTCGGCGCACCGAGCGCCATGAGCGAGAGCGTGAGGCGCGCGAACGACGCGACCGAGGCGTGCTCTTCGGCGCCGGACTTCGCCCATGCCGTGGCGCGTCGAGCGTCGCGTACGGAGCCGTCGGCGCCGAGCGCGACGCCGCGGAGCGTCATACGCAACGCGGCCGTGCGCGGGGCGCCGTCGTCCAGGTACGGCCGGCCGACGGAGCACTTCTGGTTCGTGTTGTGGTCGATGACGGTGACCGGGTAGCAGCACTCCTTGCTCTCGGTTCCGCTGTCGTTCGTCACGGTCGTCAGCGTGCCGTCGCCGTTCACCTCGTCGATCTCGAGATCGTCGCCGCACTGGCCGGGCAGGGAGAGGCTCTTCGTCGACACCTTGCTGCCGCTCGGGCACGTCGTCTGCTCGGGCGGAACGTCCATGCAGCCAGTGTCGTCGTACGAGGAGGTGCACCCCGAAATCGCCCCCAGGATCGACACCAACAAGCTCGACTTTGCCACCATGCGTGTAAGGCTAGCCCCGCCGGCGGCACCGCACGAGCGATGTAGGGCGGTGTACGGACGGCGTCGGGCCGGACACGCTCGGCGCGGAGCGCGCGCGCGGACCGGCCGGAAATGCGGGTTTGCACCGAGAAAATTGAGACTTTGCGGGCGGCGCAGTACCATTGAGGCTCCCGCAGATGGATCGAAACACGCGTCGCTTCGTGACCGCCGCTGTCGTCGTGGCCGCGAGCTGCAACGTCTACGACCCCTCGCTGCTCGTGGGCGGCGGCGGCTCCGGCTCCGGTGCGAGCGGCGGCTCCGCTGCAGCTAGCGGCAAGAGCGGTTCGGGTGGCTCGGGTGGCAGCACCGGGGGCGCGATGAATGGCGGTACGAGCGGTGCTTCCGGAAGCAGCGGGGCGTCGGGCGGAAAGGCTGGCTCGAGTGGCGGCTCAGGTGGAACCGCGGGTAGCGGCAAGGGCGGCTCGGGTGGAAGTGGTGGCTCTTCCGGGATCGAGCAGATGGGCGGCGCGGGCGCGGATGCCGGCGGCGAAGCGGGGATGAGCTCGGGCGGCGGAACCGGCGGTACGGGCGGCACGGGTGGCACCGGCGGCGGAGGCAAGGGCGGCACCGCAGGCACGGGTGGCACCGCAGGCACCGGCGGCACCGCAGGCACCGCAGGCACCGGCGGGACGGCAGGAACCGGTGGCGCGGGTGCTGGCGGCGCGGGCGCCGGCGGCGCAGGTATGGGCGGCACGGGTGGCGCCGCGACAGCGACCGGCTGCGCCAAGCTCACGACGGCGCTCAATGAATCGACCGACGTGGCCCACTTCGTGATCACCCTGCCGGCGTCGGCGACCGACCTCACGGGGAAGACGATGACCGTCCGCACGTTGGTGCAGGCGGGGAGCGCCGGCTCGATTCGGCTCTACATTCAGGCTGGTCCGTCCGCGAGCCCTGCCTACGGCTGGGTTTTCAGCGCGCAGACCCCGCTCTCAGGAACCGGCACCTGGCAGAACATCACCTTCGCGCCTGCGTCGAGCTCTGCCGTTACCAGCGCCTATCGCCTCGGTTTCGAGGTGACGGCCGCGCCGGCGACGAGCGGCTGGACCGCTTCGACCATCGTCTACGTGGATTCCGTAACGGTAAACACGACGACCGCGATCTCGTACACGTTCGACGCGACGAGCTCGGTCTACACGACCCAAACCACGGCCGACCAAGTCGGCGCGATGTGGATCAACAACTCGGACTCAGACACACCCTCCCAAACCCGCACCGGCACCACCGTGGCCTGGGTCGCGACCTGCCCGTAGCGGACCGCACGGAGCTAGATTCGGTGGGCGGACTGGCGTAAAAGGATAGTGTCGTCGGTCCGGCGTCGGTCGGGGCCGAGTGGACGGGCAACGGTTGGCAAGGGGGGACTGGAGACAGTCTCGTGGCAACGCCTTTCGCCGGACAGAACCCCACGACGAGTGATCGCGCCGAGCGCGCCGCGCTCTTGTCGAGCGAGTTCCACGGCATGCGCAAGCGGGCTCCGGTCGCGGCGCACGTTCCCGCGGGTTTCTCGGGGACGATGCCCGTCGCGCCGAACCAGATCCGCTCGATCCTGGATCGCGCGTTCAAGCAGAGGGGCGGCGGCGCGCCGGACCCGAGCGAGCGCTCCCGGCAAGCCGAGGTCGAGAGCGCCGCGGCGCACGGCCTCAAAGGCTCGGCGAAGCACGCCGGCATCATGGCCGACCTGCTCGAGAACTCGTCGCGGCTCGCCCCGCCGAGCACGCGCAAGGTCCCGCTCGTGCACGACGCCTACACGCAAATCGACTTCAACGACGAGTTCGTCACGAAGATCACCGTCAACTCCTGGATCCAGAACGTGACGGCGGTCGAGGCACAAGCGTGCGTCGACATGAGCTACCCGCCGAACTGGTCGAAAGCGATCAAGACGTTCTACCAGCAGAGCCAGCCGGTGAGCTGGAGCGCCAAAGCCGGCGGCTACGTGGCGAACGACGCCGTGGCGACACGCAACGGCGAGTACGACCTCCTCGAGTACGTGACGTGGGACTGGTCGCTGCAAAACGACGGCGGGATCGCGAATATCCTGCGCATCAAGGAGCGCACGCCCGACGGGAAAGGGGTGGAAGAGCTCGTCGCCAAGATCCGGGAGGCGGCCGACGACGAGTCACCCGGCGAATCGGCGCGCGTGCCGCTGCCCTCCGCGGCGGCATACGCGAAGACGCGCGCCATCACGTACACGTATCAGCTCGTGCGCTGCATCCAGGCGAAGTTCGCTTCGATCTGGGAGTCGGGCGGGCTCGACGTCGATCAGGGAAGCTTCACGGTCGCCTGGGTCGAGGAGACCAAGACGCTCTACGTCTCCGGCGACAAGGCGCTCCGCTATTCGCACGAGGCCGATGTCGTGCCCGGCTTCGCGAACATGCTGAACATGCTGGCGCCGGCCGTGACCAGCATGCTGATGAAGCAGCTCGCCTACCACGCGTTCGTCACCTATCTCGAGACCTCTCGCGACCCCGGAAGGACGTCATGAGCGAAGAAAAGACAGTCGATCAGTCTCTGCCTCCCCTGGGCGCGTTTCCTGGCTACAAGTTCGGGCGCAGCCTGTTCATGAGCTGGATGAACGCGCTCGAGGAGCAAGCGAACATCTGGAACGACAGCTGGTCGAAGCTCATTTCGGGCAACTACCAGCTCAAGGACCTCTACGGCGCGCTCGGCAAAAGCATTCAGGCCTCCACCTCGAGCTTCGAGCAGATGCGGCTGCAGCTCATGGCGACGAGCGCGTCGCCGCCCTGGGTGACCTTGACCTGGGGCTCCGGAGCCAACACGACGCTGCGCCTCCGGCAGATGATCGACGGCACGCACCAGCTGTCGCTCAAGCTCTACCGGCTGGGCGACGGCGCGAAACCGCTCGAGGCGAGCGCGCAGGCGGCCGGTCCTTACACCGTCACGCTGGCGCTCTATCCCGACCCGAAAGCCGCAGACGGGCAGTACGTCGGATTTCTCGTGAGCAACAAGAGCTCGGAGCCGCTCGCGATCGCGAGCGTGTTGGTCGACAAACCGGCGGTGCCCTGACGCCTCGGTCTTCACGCACCAAGGTCGCGGTCGTCGGCGGCGGCTGTGCCGCGTTGAGCGCGGCGTTCGAGCTCACACGACCGGAGCTCGAAGGCCGCTTCGAGGTGACCGTCTACCAGATGGGCTTTCGCCTCGGCGGCAAGGGCGCCTCGGGGCGGGGCGCGAACGGGCGCATCGAGGAGCACGGGCTCCATCTCTGGATGGGGTACTACGAGAACGCGTTTCGCTTGATGCGCGACTGCTACGCGGAGCTGGCGCGCGACGGCGGCCACCCCTGGCGTTTCGAGGACGCCTTCACCCCCGCCGATTTCACGGCGACGATGGACCGGTCGCCCGCGGGCCGCTGGCGCCCGTGGAAGGTCGATTTCCCGCGCATGCCGGGCCTACCGGGCGATCCGGAGCCGCCGCGGCTCGGTGTCACGGACTACCTCGGACGTGCGGCGCGGCTGCTCGGCACGTTGCTCTCGACGCTCGAAGTTGAGCCGGGGCAGCGGCCGCTCACGGAGGTGCTGCGCCGTCCGCCACCGACGACGGAGGAGCTCAGCGCGCTCGTCGCGCGTCTCTCGCGCTACGGTGCGCTCGTGGGGCTCGGCGCCGCGATCGAGGCGGTGCACTGGCTCGCGCTCGTGCTCGAGAGCGCGACGCCGTACCCGCAGAGTCTCACGGCGCGCTTGCTCGACACGGTGAGCGACGTCTTGCAAAAGAGCCTCGCGGGTCTCACCGAGCGCGACGACGAAACGCGGCGCCTGTGGGAGGTGGGCGAGCTCATTCTCGCGACGTTGCGCGGGGCGATCCGGTTCCGCCTGGCGTTCGACGCGCGCGGCTTCGACGCCATCGACGACTACGATTGCCGCGAGTGGCTGCGCCTGAACGGCGCCTCGGAGCGCGCGATCAATAGCGCCTTCATCCGCGCGCTCTATGATCTCGCGTTCGCCTACGAGAACGGCGATCCGGCGCGGCCCGCGATTGCCGCCGGCTCGGCGCTGCGGGGCGCGTTTCGTGCGTTTTTCGGCTACCGGGGCGCGTTCTTTTTTCGCATGAACGCGGGCATGGGCGACGTGGTGTTCGCGCCGCTCTACCTGGCGCTCGCGCGGCGCGGCGTGCGCTTCGAGTTCTTCCACAAGCTCACGGACGTGGGGCTCTCGCCGCCCGGCGATGCGTCGCCGCACGTCGAGGCGCTGGCGTTCGAGGTGCAGGCCAAGGTCGCGGCGCGCGGCGAGTACCAGCCGCTCGTCGACGTCGAGGGTCTGCCGTGCTGGCCGTCGCGACCCGATTTCTCGCAGCTCGTGGGCGGGGAGCGGCTCGCGGCGCGCGGGCTCGACTTCGAATCGCAGTGGGATGCGGAGGTCGCCGAAACGCGCACGCTCCGCGTCGGTCGTGATTTCGACTTCGTGGTGCTCGGGGTCGGGCTCGGGACGATCCCGTACGTGTGCCGGCAGCTCCTCGAGCGTGACGCGCGCTGGCGTTCGATGGTCGAGCACGTGAAGTCGGTGCCGACGCAGGCGTTCCAGCTGTGGCTCGATCGCGACGTGCGGGAGCTCGGCTGGAGCGAGCGCGCGGTGAACCTGTCCGGCTTCGTGGAGCCGTTCGACACCTGGGCGGACATGACGCACCTCGTGCCGCGCGAAAGCTGGACGCGCCCGCCGCAGACGATCGCTTACTTTTGCAGCGTGCTCGCGGACGCCTGGGCGCCTCCCGCGGGAGCCGCGGCGGGGCGCGAGGTCGTCGCCGAAGCGACAGCGCGTGTGCGCGACGCTTCGGTCGCGTTCCTGAACGGGGAGATCCGCGAGCTGTGGCCCGCGGCGCAGGCCGCGAACGGCGAGTTTCGCTGGGAATTTTTGAGCGACGGCGGGGTGCGGAGCCGCGGTGCGGCCCGCTTCGACACTCAGTACCTGACGGCGAACGTGCGCCCGAGCGACCGCTACAGCCAGGCGTTACCCGGCTCGACGCGCTATCGCATCTCGCCACTCGACCGCAGCTACGACAACCTGACGGTTGCGGGCGATTGGACGAACTCGAGCCTCAACATGGGCTGCGTCGAGGGCGCCGTGATGTCAGGCCTGCTCGCCGCGCACGCACTCTCGGGTTTACCGAAGCTCGCGAGCATCACCGGCTACGATCACCCCTAGGGATATCTCGCATGCAGAACTCGAAAACCAAGCGACGCACTCGACCCGAGCCGGAGCGCACCGAGCCCCACCGCGCTTTCCGAACGGCGCCGAAAGGCGCGGCTCGTGCGAACGGCGCCGCCACGCCGCCGAAGGGCGCCGCCAAGTCGCCGAACGGCGCCGCCAAGTCGCCGAACGGTGCCGCCACGCCGCCGAACGGCGCCGCCACGCCGCCGAACGGCGCCGCCACGCCGCCGAACGGCGCCGCTGGGCCCGCCCCGGGTGGTGAAAGCACGCGCTCGTCGGCGTACCGCGCGGTCAACGACGCCTACCGCTTGGTCGACGAGTACCTGCGGCAGGGCCAGGAAATGGCGGAGAACATCTGGCTGCCGTTCGGCGGCAACGGCATGCCCGGTTGGCCGTCGCCGGGCGCGCCCGAGCGGTTTTTGCGCTCGTTGGGCGACATGACGCTCGCTTGGGTCGAGGTGGTGCAGCAATGGACGAGCGCCCAGGCCGCTCCTCAGCGCGCGCCGAGCGGCAGCGCCGGACCGTTCGACACCGAAAGCCGCGCCGAGGCGAAAGCGCCGCAACCCGCGACCAACGCGGCGGTCGCGCCTCCCGAGCCGAGCGCGCGCCGCGAGCTCGGGGTGAGCGTCGAAGCGAAGGGCCGCGTCGACGTTTCGGTGGATCTCGCCGAGGACGCCGCGTCGAGCGCGCTCGAAGCCGGTTGGCTCCAGCCGGCCAAGGGCAAAGCCGCGCCGATCACCGACGTGAGTCTCCGCGTCGACGGGGGCAAGCTGGTCGTTCGCATCGTGGTTCCCGACGGTCAGCCGCGCGGCACCTACAACGGGCTCTTGCTCGACGCAGAGAGCCTGAAAGCGCGCGGAACCGTTTCTGTCGTCGTGCGGTGACGCGAAGGATGCGCGCGTGAGCGAAGCCTCCGACCTCGTTCGCGACCTGCTCGACGAGTACGGCACGCTCGCCCAGCGGGCGCTCGCGTCGTTTCTCGACCGCGAGCGGCGCCGCTCGGAGGTGTACGAGCTCGCCGCGGATTACCCGCTCCGCAAGGGGCGCAGCCTGCGCGCGAGCTTCTGCATCGCGGCGGCCCGGGCCTTCGGCGCTTCGGTGGAGGAAGCGGTGCGCTCGGCCGTGTCGCTCGAGCTTTTGCACAGCGCTTTCCTCGTGCACGACGACATCGAGGACGAGAGCGAGGAGCGGCGCGGCCTGCCCTCGTTGCATCGTCTTCATGGTGTGCCGTCGGCGCTGAACGCCGGCGATGCGCTCGTCGTGCTCGGGCTCAAGCCCTTGTTCGGCAACGTCGCCACGCTCGGATCACGCATCGCGTGGCGCGTGATGGAGGAGGCCGAGCGCATGGTGCGCGAATCCGTCGAGGGTCAGGCGCTCGAGCTCCGCTGGCGGCGCGAGAACACCTTCGCGGTGAGCGAAGCCGACTACCTCACGATGACGCTCAAGAAGACCTGCTGGTACACGACCATCTACCCCTGCCGCATCGGCGCGCTGATCGGCACGCGCGACGGCATCCATCTCGACCGCTTCGTGCGCTTCGGCTTCTTCCTGGGTGCGGCGTTCCAGATCCAGGACGATCTTTTGAACCTCACCGGCGACCACGCGAGCTACGGCAAGGAGCTCGAGGGCGATCTCCGCGAGGGCAAACGCACGCTGATGCTCATTCACGTGCTTTCCGAGCTCGACGGCGACGCGCGTGCCCGCCTCCTTCGCCTGCTCGCCCAGCCCCGGGCGGACAAACCCGAGCGCGAGCTCGCGTGGCTGCGCGACGAAATGCTCCGGCGCGACAGCGTCGGCTACGCGCGTCACGTCGCCCACGCCCTGGCCGGCGCCGCCCTCCACGAGTTCGGCCCCGCTTTCGCCACGGCCGTCGAAGGCCGCGACAAGCGCTTCATTCAGTCGCTACCGTACTGGGTGCTCGAGCGCGCTTGAGCTTTGCGTCGATGCCCACTTTTCGAGGTACGCGCGGGCGGCCCGCTTGAAGGCCTCGGAGCCGTAGTCGCCGCCGCTGTTGTGCGTGACCGCGATGGGCCAGGTGCCGAGGCGGAGGCCCTTGTCCGCCGCGGTGCGACAGAAATCGATGTCGTACAAGTGGAAGTCGAAGCGGGGGTCGAAGCGCACGCCGCGCGCCTTCACCTCGGACGTCTTCACCGCGAGAAACAGGCCGTCGAGCAAGCTGCACGGCATCGGCGTCGGGCCATACAAGCTGACGTTCGGGTAGGCATAGTCGAAGTGGTTGACGGCGCCCGAGCCCACGAGGCCCGGTTGCCAGCCGACTGCGTCGAGGTTTTCGTCGAAGCGCATGCCCCAGGCCGGCTGCGAGAGATCGGGGTTGCTGCTGCCCGCGAGGCCCACGACGTCGAAGCGCTCGAGTGCCTCGGCCACGCGCTGCGCCAAAAACCAATCGTTGAGGTAGACGTCGTCGTGCAAAAAGACGAGGTTGGTGTCGGCGTCGGCGACGTCGAGCGCGGCGTTGAAGAGCTTGCTCAGGCCCTGCGCGTTCGGGCCCGTGTTGTCGAAAGCGAGCAGCTGCGACGGGCGCAGGCTCTCGGGGATGCGCTTCAGGCTGCGTCCGAGATACGTGGCCTCCGCGAACCGGATCTCGGAGACCTGCGTCGCGGCGACGAGCATGAGCTTCACCGCGCCGCCCGGCAGCAAGCGGGCGTTGACTGACATCAGGCGCCGAGCCCCGGCGCCAAGCTCCGCACCATCGATACCGGCACGACGATGCCCTGCTCCGTCATCCAGCGCTCGGCCTCGCTGATGTCGGCTGCGCCGTCTTTGCCGCGCAAGAGTCCGGTCGCGTAGCGGGTCACCTCGCGGAAAAGCTGCATTTCGGCGCGTTCGAAGGCCTCGATCGCGACCCGCAGCTCCGCGAGGGCGCTCGCCTTGTCGCCCGCGACGTTGGCAAGCGCGGCCGAAAGCAGCGCCGCGTAGCCCTTGCCGGAGAGGAGGCCGTGCGACGCGATCTGCTTGGCGTCGCGGCGCGCGGTCGTGAGCAGCTCTTCCGGCGTGTGGCCCGTTGCCGTCTTCGCTTCGCCCTTCTTACGCGTGAGAAGGGCCGCGGCGATCGCCGCGCGCGCGCGCGAGCGCAGAAGCTCGTCGCGGACGAACTGCACCATCAGGAAATACTCACGCTGGTGCGACGGCCAGGTGAGCACCGTGCGCTGCCACGCCGTGGCTGCGTCCCCGCGGTAGAGGTCGCAGTCGATGGTCGTCACGTAGTGCTGGTAATGCTGCACGGTGTACGCCGACGGGGACCAGGCGAGCGCTCGGTCGGCGCGCTCGAGGCCCTCGCCCGGCTGGTCCATCGCAAGCCAGGCGAGCGCGGGTGGCCCCAGGCTGATGTTCTGCTCGATGTAGCGGTCTTCGCGCACCGCCGCGTCGTCGCTCGCGGCGCGCACGCGGCGCACGAGCTCCGCCACCTCGCCGTTGAGCGCCAGGCCGCACAGGCACCACATGAGCCAGGGCGCTTCCTCCCAGGTTCGCCCGGGCAGGTTGTCGTGGAGCCAGGTGAGCGCCAGATCGGCGGAGCGCCACGCTTCACGGAATTCCCCGCGGTAAAAGCCGATGATCGCGCGCACCATCAGCGCGAACGTCGAGTCGTAGGGCGTCCCGCCCGGCCCCTTCGCGAGCGTCTCGGCTTGAGCGAACAGCGAGAGCGCGCGCTTCTGGAAGATGGGGTAGGGCAGCGTGGAGCAGATTGACGCCTCCATCCCGAGCGCGCGGCTCATGCGTGACGGCTCGCCGAGCCGGAGCGAATCGCGCGCGCAGCGAATCGTCGCGTAGCTGCAGAGTGCGTAGTCCACCATCGCCAAGCGCGTGTTCGCGCCCCACAAGGCGTCGAAGCGGCGGAGCTCGAGGTCGCTCGGCGCATCGCGTCGCGTGCGGGGTTTGAAGCCTTGCGCGAGCGACAGCATGCGGAGCCCCGCGGCTTTGCGCAGCGCCTCGCCGCGCGCCTTGGGGAACGGAGCGTCGAGCTCCGCGAGGACTTCGCGAATCAGCTCCGTGCCCTCGAGGAAGTGGCCAGACTGGATGTACTGCTCGGCAGCCTTCTGCTGGAGGTCGATCGCTTCTTCCTCGCTCGCGTCGGGGTCCTCCTTCACGAGCCGCGCGGCCGTGACGTAGGCCTGGGCGGCCTCGTTGCCGCGTCCCGCGCTGCCGAGGGCCGAGCCCAGGCGCCGGTAGAGCTCACGAATCGTCACCTCGCCGGGCACGAGCTCGAGCGCGCGTTGATAGAGCCGTGCCGCGCGCTCGAAGGCGAGGAGCTTGAGCGCGTGGTTCGCCGCGGCGACCACGTAACGCCGCACCGATTCGACGTCGCCGGCGGCGTCGAAGTGATCGAGCGCGATGAGCGGGTTCGGCGTCGACGAGCCGAGGATCGCATTCGCGATGGCGGCGTGATGCCGCGCGCGGTCCTTGTCGTCGAGCTGCTTCAGGATCTCTTCGCGGAGCTTGTCGTGGTAAAATTCGACGCGGTGGCTCCGCACGTCCGTCGTGCGCAGGATCGAGAGCCGCTCGAGGTTCGAGAGTAGGCCGCGCTCCTCCGAGGCGACCTGCGCGGCGGCGAGCGTCGTCTCGCGCTCGAGCGGAGCGCCGGCCACCGCGAGCACCTCGAGCAGAACGCGTGAATCTGCCGAAAGCTCGCGCGTTCGAACCCTCAGCATCTCGTCGAGCCCGATGCTCTGCTTCTCGCCGCGTTGCGAATCGGCCCGGCGCGGCGTCGTGAGGTAACGGCCGAGCTCGGTGAGCAGGAACGGCGACCCGGCCGCGGAGCGAATCAGCGTGTCGCGCGCCGTGTCGTCGCCCTTCCACTCCGTGCCGAGCATGCGCTTCACGAGCTCGGCGCTCTGGTCGTCGCTCAGCGGCTCGAGGCGGATCGCCGTCGCGCTGCGCCAGAGCTCTTCGTCCTCGCGCAAGACGGCGAGGCAGCGGCTCATGCCTTCATCCTCCTCGCGGTAGCTCAAGACGAGGAAGAGCGGCGGGTGCGCCGACGCGCGCAAGAGGTCGCGCAGGAGCATCCCGCTGTCCTGGTCGCCCCATTGCAGATCGTCGAGCCAGACGACGACGCGGCGGCGCGTGGCCACGCGATTCAAGAGCTCGCGAATGGCTGCGAACGCCTGGTGCCGCTTCTCGCGGTCCGGCACCTCCGAGAGCGGCGCGAACGCGTCGAGCCCGAGCGCTTTGGCAAGCACCGGGAAAACCTGGGTGAGCGCCGCATGCTGGCCGGGCGGCAGCGCGCGGTCCTCTGGACCGAGCACGTTCGGGACCTCGCGGCTGAGCTCGTCGATGAAACCGTCGAGCGCGTTGAAGGCGAGCGCTTCTTGCGGGTGGCAGCGCGAGCGCAGACCGAGCGTGCGGCCCCCCGCTTCGACCTTGGCGAAAAACGCTTTGAGCAGCGAGCTCTTGCCCACGCCGGACGCGCCGAGCACCCGCACGACGCGCGTCCCGCTCGGTCCCGCCTCTTCGAACAGACGCTCGAGCGTCGCGAGCTCGGTTTCGCGCCCGATGAGCTCCACCGACGTGCGCGCCGGCGGATTGGACGTCTGCCCCACCTCGCGCACCGTCGTGCCGCCGAGGCAGCGCAGGATCTCGTCGGCGCCGGGACGCTTCTCGGCTTCGACGTGCAAGAGGCGCCCGATCAGGCGATCGATGTCTTCCGGCACGTCGAGGCCGCGCTCGCGCAGGCTGATCGGGCTCGCTGCCGCGTTCTTGCTCATCAGGCCGAGGCGCGACGGCAAATCCCCCGCGACGGCCTCGTGCAGCGTCATCCCGAACGAGTACCAATCCGAGGCGGTGGAGGCCGCGCCGCCCCAAAGCTGCTCCGGCGCCATGTACGGGAGCGTTCCGCCCAGGCGTTCCGAGGTCGCCTCGGTGCTGCGCGGCACCGTGGAGGTGAGCCCGAAATCGAGCAGGACGACGCGTCCCGCCTCCGTCACGAGCACGTTCGACGGCTTGATGTCGCGGTGCAGCTTGTCGCCCTGGTGCAAAGCGTCCAGTGCCAGCGCCAGCTGCCGGGCGATGTCACGAAACCGCGTGCCGCGCACGTTCGCGTCGGCCCCACTTTGGAACAGGCTGCGCACGGTTTTGCCGATGTCGCGTCCGCGAATCAGCTCCATCGTGAAGAAGCACGATTCCTCGTCGATCACGAGATCGTGCAGCACCACCAGGTTCGGATGCACGATGCCGCTCAGCGCGCGAAACTCGCTCTTCAGCCGCAGCCGATCCTCGACCGTGAAGCCGTGCAGCACCTTCAGCGCCACCTCGTGCCCCGCGAGGCGGTCGTACGCGCGATACACCGCGCCCATGCCGCCGCTCCCGAGCTCCTGGATCACCTGGAAGCGGCTCGGCAGCCTGAGGTGACCGAACGAACCGCGTGGGGCGCGCAGGCGAGGATGCGACTCGGTGAGCGTTCCCGGCGTGCTCGTCGCGCCGAACGTCGCGACCGAGTCTTCGCGTCCTTCGCGATCCGGGTAAGCCATGCGGAAAAAGGAACGCTACCGCATCTCCTGAGGGGATTCCACGCGGCGCGGGCGGCTCTCGCTGGTGCTTTTTCCCGCCAATTGACAGCGTGCTAGAGCGGACGGTAGGGAGCGAGGGATGATCACGAGTCGCGCGCTCTCCCTCGTTCTCAGCGTGGGAATTTTGACGGCCTGCAATATGACCAATCTCGCCGCCGGCTCGACGGTGCAGATCATCGGCAAAGCCTGGCCCGCCATCGAGCGCTACGAGGACACCGAGCTTGCCGCCGAGGGTATTCCGGCCTCGATCGCGACGATGGAGGGGCTGCTCGAGATTCGACCGGAGGATACCGAGCTCCGCGCGCTCCTGGCCGAGGCGTACGGCTCGTTCGCTTTCGGCTTCATGGAGGACCGCATGGAGGCGGCGCTCGTGAAGGACGACGACGACGGGAGCGAGCACTACCGGAAGCGCGCCGCGATGGCCTACACGCGGGGGCGCGAGCTCGCCCTCGGCAGCATGACGCTCTGGGAGGGAGACGAGGGCGGGGCGGCAGGGCATATCAAGAAGGGCCTCCCCGCCTGGACCGAGTACTTGAAAAAATTCGACGACGCGGAAAAGCACGTCCCGACCATGTTCTGGGCGGCCTATTGCTGGGGCCGCTACATCGGGATCAATCGCGACGACGTGAACGCTCTGGCCGACTTGCCGTTCGTCACGGCGCTCTCCGAGCGGCTGTTTGCGCTCGATCACACCTACTTCGGCTACGCCCCGCACGCTCTTCGCGCCGGTCTGATCGGCACGGCACCCGCGCAGCTCGGCGGCCGCCCAGTGGAAGCCAAGAAGGAGTTCGAGACCGCGATTGCCGCGACCCACGGCAAGAACCTCATGTACATGGTGGTCGAGGCGCAGATCGTCGCCGTCGCGCTGCAGGATCGCGCCCTCTACAAGAAGCTCCTCACGACGACCCTCGACGCCCCGAAGGATCTCGACCCGAACCAGCGGCTGCTCAATCAGCTCGCAAAGCGTCGCGCCGAGCGGTACCTCTCCCAAACCGATCAGCTCTTCCCGCCGGAAGAGCCCCCGGCTGCGGCGCCCGCCACGGAGCCCGCCGCGCCTGCGCCCGCCGCCTCCCCGGCGCCGGCGGCTTCACCCCATCCCTGAATTTTCCAGTCGTTGAATCATTCTGAGCCGAAATTCGTCGGTCCGTAGTCGAAAGTCTTGGTCCGCGCGCGTATGACCGGAGAAGCACCGCGATGTTCATGAAAATCCGTCCGTTCTGGCCCGTCGCACTGATCCTCGGCCTGCTCGGCTTCTCCGCCGTCGGCATCGCGGAGGACAAGCCGCAGACCAAGACGATCTCGATTGCGACGCTCGCGCCTCCCGGATCGACCTGGATGAAGGTGTTCGAAGCGTGGAATCGCGAGGTGCGCCGCCGCTCGAACAAGTCGCTCGAGCTCCGCTTCTACGCGGGCGGCGTCCAGGGCGACGAGTCGGAGGTCATCCGCAAGATCCGCAGTGGGCGCCTCGACGGTGCCGCGGTCACGGGGGTCGGGCTCTCGCAGATCTACCGCCCGGCGCTCGTGTTCCAGATGCCGGGCATCCTCAAGAACTACGCGCAGCTCGACGCGGCGCGCGCCGCGATCACTCCGGAGATGAATCCGAAGTTCGCAGAGGCCGGCTTTCAGCTGCTCGGCTGGGCCGACGTAGGCCAGTCGTACGTGTTCTCCACGGGTGAAGTGACCAAGCCCTCCGATCTCGGCCCGCGCAAGCCCTGGGTGTGGCGCGACGACATCGTCCTGCCCGCGTTCTTCAAGGTCGTGAAGTCGAACCCCGTGCCGCTCCAGCTGCCGGAGGTGCTCGGCGCGCTGCAGACGAACCGCGTCGATACCGTCATCACGACGCCGGTCGCCGCCGTCGCGCTCCAGTGGTCGTCGCGTGTCTCGACGATGCTCGACTTCCCGCTCACCGTCGTGCTCGGCGGCACCGTGATGGGGCAGAAGCAGTGGGATTCCCTCACTCCCGAGCAGAAGACGATCATGACGGAGACGTCGGCGCAGTTCCACGCCCTCGCGCGTAAGAACCTGCGCGCGGACGAGGAGAAGGCGCTCGTCTCCATCAAGGAGCACAACATCAAGGTGCTCAAGCCCTCCGAGGCCGACAAGGCGGAGTGGGTGAAGGTCGGCGCGCAGGTTCGTCAGGCCCTCACGGGCCAGATCGCGGATCAAGCGCTCGTCGATCGCGTCGCGGCGTTCGGCAAGTAGTCGCAGCCGGCGCCGGGCGGCGTCGCAAAGCATGACGCGGCGGCTCGTTCCGCCGCGGCGATGACGCGGGATTATCGTGTGTTGGCAGCGAACCTATAGGTAAACTGCGCCCCCGCCATGGCCGGAGCCGCCCCGACCGCAAAGCCCGCCCCATTTCTGCGCCCGCTCGACGTGCTCGACCGCGGCATCCTGCTCGCTGAAGCGAGCCTGAGCCTCGTCGTCGTCGGCGTGATGGTGCTCGTCGCCGTCATCGAGTCGACGGCAACGCTTTTTCACATCTCGCACCCGGCGCTCGACTCCGCGAGCGACGTGCTGATGCACGGCACGATCTGGGCGGCGCTGCTCGGCGCGAGCTACGCGACGCGCGAGCGCCGTCACCTCGCGATCGACGCGCTCGGCCGGCTCTTGCCCGATCGCGTGCGGCGCGTGGTCGTCGCCATTGCGGCGACGTTCGGCGCCGTCGTCGCGTTCACGCTCGCCTACGGCCTCTACACACAGCTGCTCGAGCAAGTCGCGTCCGCGCACGAGCAGCTCAGGCTGCTCGAGGTCCGCGGCATCGGCCAGTCCGGCGTCGACAAGAGCTACGAGTTCCAGTTCATCATCCCGGGCGCGTTCGTGCTGATTGCCGTGCGCTTGATTTTGCACGCGTTTCACGAGTGGATCGCCGCGCAGCAGAACCTGCCGCGCGAAGCCGAGCCGCCGACGCACGTCCTCGATCCCGAGGTTTCGCGCGTGGCGCCCGTCTCGCAAGCCACCGGCACCGAAGCGGTGATCGCGCTCGCCGCCCTGCTCCTGCTCTTGCCGCTCGCGCGGGGTACGACGGTGATGGGCCCGCTCGCGCTCGGCGTGCTGCTCACCGCGCTCTTGATCGGCATTCCGTTCTTGCTCCGGAAGAAGAACACGGGCTCGTTCGCGCCGACGGCGCCGCTGCCGACGCGCTACGCGGAGAACGCCACGCCGGCGCAGCTCGGCACGGCCGCGCTCGGCGTCGGCGTCGTGCTCGTACTCTGCAAGTTCGGCATGGGGCACATCACGTCCATTCCGATCGCGTGGGGCGTCATGTTCTGCGTCCTGATGGCGCTGATGGGCGCGCCGCTCTTCAGCTTCTTGGGCGGCCTCGCGCTGTTCCTCTGGGCACACGGCTCGGACACGGTGCGGGTGATGTCGCTCGCGAACTCGGTCGAGGACGTGCTCGGCCCGCACTTCGCGCGCATGAGCATTTTGCCCACGATTCCGGTCTTTACGCTCGCCGGCTACCTGATGAGCGAATCGAAGACGCCGCAGCGCCTCGTGCGCGTGGCGCGCGCCCTGCTCGGCTTCGCGCCGGGCGGGCTCGGCATCGTGTGCATCCTGGCCTCGGCGTTCTTCACGATCTTCAGCGGCGCGAGCGGCATCACGATCGTCGCCATCGGCGGCCTGCTGTTGCCGGCGCTGCTCAAGGACAAGTACCCCGAGAAGTTCTCGCTCGGTCTCGTGACGACCGGTGGCGCGCTCGGCATCACGTTTCCGCCCTGCTTGCCGCTCATCGTGTACGGCATCGTCGCCGGTTTGCAGGAGGTGCCGCCCGGGCACGAGCGGCTCGCGCTCGACAAGTTCTTGCTCGCGGGCCTGCGCCCCGGCGCGCTCCTGATCGGTCTCTTGATCGTGTACGCGATGATCATCGGCGTGCGCTCCAAGGTGCCGCGCTCGAAGTTCGATCTGAACGAGGCGCTCGCGGCGCTCTGGGAGGCGAAGTGGGAGCTGATGCTGCCCGTCTTCCTGCTCGGGGGTCTCGCGACGGGCGTCTTCAGCCCGGTGAACGCCGCCGCGTTCACGGCGTTCTACGTGCTGATCATCGAGGTCTTCTTCTACAAGGACCTGTCGCTCACGCGCGATCTGCCGCGCATCGTGCCGGATTCGATGGTGCTCGTCGGGGCCATCTTCGTGAAGCTCTGCGCGGCGACGGTGCTCACCTTCTACTTCGTGCAAGCGCAGACGGCCGATCGCTTGTTCGAGGCGCTCACCTGCGGCCCGCCCGCGAAGGCGTACCTCGCCGCTCACTCCGACACGATGTCGACGTGTCGCGAGGCGGTCGACGCGCTCGCTGAGGTCGGGAAGAACGCGGGCGGCATCATCGATTCGCCCACGACCTTCCTGCTCGCGCTCAACGTGTTCTTGCTGGTCGTGGGGATGTTGATGGACATCTTCTCGGCCATCGTCGTGATCGTGCCGCTCATCATGGGCATTGCGATTCACTTCAACATCAACCCGTATCACCTCGGCATCGTGTTCCTGCTCAATCTCGAGATTGGGTACCTGATGCCGCCGATGGGGCTCAATCTGTTCATCGCGGGGTTCCGCTTCAACCGGCCCGTGCCCGACCTCTACCGCGTCGTGCTCCCCTTCATCGGGATCTTCGTGGTCGCGCTGCTCGTCACCACCTACGTCCCCGGACTCACGGTGGCGGAGGCGGCAGAGCCGAAAATGCGCACGCCGTCCGCAGCCGTCGAACCCGCGGCGACGCCACCCCCGTCCGCCGGGGCATCGGCTTCGGCCGGGGCCGCGCCGCCCGCCGCGTCGGCGGCGCCCACCGATTGCGAAGAGCCGCGCGACGGCGAGTCGTTCGGCGACTTCGACAAGCGCTGTAACGTGACGGGCGCCGCGCCGCCCGCTTCCGCCGCGCCCGCCGCTGCGGCTCCGCCCGCCGCGAGCGCCGGTGGCCCCGATTGCGAGGCGCCACGACCCGAAGAGTCGTTCGCCGACTTCGACAAGCGCTGCAAGATCACCGGGCAGTAGCGGAAGTCGCCGCCCCAGCGCGTCGACACGCCGTCGTGCGACAATCGTCGCGCGCCGCCGAATGGCGTGAATGCCGGCAAATCGGCGTCCGTCGAATCGGTTCGTGCTGGAAACGGGCGGAGCCGGCTTGCGGCCGTTCCGAATCTGCGCACTATTGCGGCGACTTTGGACGAGACCCGGACGTATCTCAGCCGGCGCGACTGCCTGAAGGTCGCGATCGCGGGCGGCGCCATGGGGTTCGCCGGCGGGTGCCGTCACGCCGAGCAAGCTCGACGGGCGCCCGACGCGGACGCCGGCGCACGGGCCGAACCGGCGGGAAGCGCCCTCGCCCGCACGACGCCGCGCCTGCGCGGCGAGGACTTCACGCACGGCCACGCCAAGCGCGACGGAGCGTCGTTCCCGCGCGCCACGCGCGCCGAATCGTGCGAGGTCGTGATCATCGGCGGAGGGCCGAGCGGCCTCTGCGCGGCACACCTGCTCGCCGATCGCGACATCGTGGTGCTCGAGAAGGAGTCGCGTTGGGGCGGCAACTGCTCGACCGACGAGTGGGAAGGCATCCCGTATTCGACGGGGGCCGCCTTCTACAGCGAGGGTGACACCGAGCTCGTGGATCTGCTCCGCGCCGTGGGCGCGCCGGGCCAGAAGGTGCACGGCGGCGACTCGCTGATCGTCGGCGGGGAGCCGTACTACGACTTCTTCGGCGCCGGCGCGGGCCGCCTGCCGTTTCCCGAGCGCGTGCGCGACGACTTCAAGCGCTCCTTCGAGCGCGCCATGCATTTTCACCGAAACCGCGACAGCGACGAGCTCGACCGGCTTTCGTTCGTCGATTTTCTCTCACCCTACGGGGTGGAGCTCCGGGAATTCTGGCAGCGCTACGCGGCGTCCAACTGGGGCGGCGCTCCCGAGCACAGCTCGCTGCGCGTCGGCGTGCAAGCGTACGGGTGGCTCGAGGGCACCGAGAAACGGCTGACCTATCCCGGCGGGCTCGGCGTTGCCACGAAGGCGCTCGCGCGCGCGCTCGAGCCGAAGCTCGGGTCGCGCATGCGGCAGCGCTCCTTCGTGCACCACGTCGAAACCGACGGTGACGAGGTGCTCGTGCACGCGGTGACGGACGGGGAGCCGTCGCTCTTGCGGGCGCGCGCCGTGATCCTCGCGGTGCCGAAGTTCCTCGCTGCGCGGCTCGTGCCCGAGCTGCCGGAGGCTCAGCGCGAGGCGATGCAAGGCTTCCGGTACTCGCCGTATGCCGTGCTCAACGTCTGCTTGAAGCGCCGCGGTCCCGAGCCGGCGTACGACAATTGGTTCTTGGACACGCCCTTCGCGGACTTCATCCCGGCCGATTGGGTCACCTACGCCGGCAAGGGCCCCGGCGTCCGGAAGACGGTGCTCACCGTCTATCATCCGCTCGCCGAGCCGCGTCGCGCCGAGCTCCTCGACGACGCGCGATTGGTGGAGCTGTCGGAAGACACGGTGCGCCACCTCACGCGGCATTTCCCGAGCATCAAAGACGAAGTGGCCGAGGTGCGCGCCTTCCGGCGCGGTCACGCTTTGCCGATCCCGACGCCCGGGCAGCTCGAGCGAGCGAACATCGCCGCGCGCTCGCACGGGCGGATCTTGTTCGCGCACAGCGACAGCCGCGGCGACGTGTCGTCGCTACCGGGCGCTCTCCGCGCGGCGAAAGAAGCGGTCCGCTCGTTCGCCGCGCTCGAGCCGCGCGCCAAAGCCGGTGCTCGCGCCATTGCGGGCTGAGCGGCGAAGTCGAATTAGCGAGGGGATTTAACAGGAAGGCGGAAGGTCCGGAAGGTTCGAGGATTGTCGGGAGGTCAGGCCCGACCCCACCCAACCTTCCCGCCCTTCCGCCTTCCTGTGATCCCTACTCGGGCTCAGCCGCGCAATTCCGTTACGCGTCGATGAGCGGCAGCTCGCCCAGGTAGTCGCCCTTGCCGAGGTTCACGCCTGCCTGGCGCAGGATGTCGTACGCCGTCACGACGTGGAAGTAGAAGTTCGGGATCTGCCGGGCGAACAGGTAGTCCTGCGCGCGTAGGGCCTTGTTCGGCGGGAAGACGAGCTTGATCGGCTTGTCGGGAGTGACGGACGCAAAATCCGCCTCGGTACAGCTGTCGACGAAGGCGAGCGCCTTGCCGATTCGCGCGTGGAGCTCCTCGAAGGTTTTCTCCGTGTCTTCGTGCTTCGGCGCCGGCTTGCCCGAGAGGTTCGAGGCCGCCGTCTTCGCGTTGTCACAAGCGATGCGGATCTGCGCCACGAAGGGCAGCATGTCGGGCGCGAGGCGTGCCCCGATGATGTTGTTCACGTCGAAGCCGCGCTGGGTGGCGTACGCTTCGGCCTTGCTGAGCACCGCGTCGAGGTTCTTCAGCGTGCGAGCAAACTGTCGGATCGTCAGGTAGTACATGCCCGAGAGCCTGGGGCTGCCCCCCGCATGCGGCAAGCCCTCGCCCTCGTCACGGAGCCAACTGACGCGGTGCGGCTTAGAAACGACCCCCGAGCACCGCGCCGGGGCCGTCGCGGCTCGCCGTGGGCAGCACGTAGGCCGTCCCTTGTTTGCCGTCGCCCGAGCTTGCGAAGCTCAAACCGAACAGCACGGCACCGCCCGCCTGAGCGAGGCCGAGCGTGAACGCGATGATGCGATAGCTGAGCTCCGTGTTCTCGGTGACGCCGAGGATGAACGACCCCGCGATCGGAATGAAAGAAAGTTCCTTCGAGTCGCAGCCGCGCCACTGCGTGCTGTTGGCGCACACGCCGTAGTTCATGGCGATGGTCGCGCCGTAGCCGCCCGCGAACAGCGCCACGCCGCCCGCGAGCATGGTCGTGTTGGGACCGCCTTGGGTTGGCCCTTGGTCCTCTGCAGGTGCTCCAGGCGGTGGGGAATTCACGACGACCGGCGGCGGCGGTGGCGGAGGGGGAGGGGTTGGTGGCGGCACCATGGCTCCCTCGGCGGACACCAGGCAGGTCCCGTCGGGCGCGACCTGATTCGAAGGGCACGGCGCGCTCGCGGCAGTGGGAGGCGGCGGCGGGGGGACCGAGGATGGCCCGCACTGGCATGCCTCGAGCGCCGTGCCCGCGGCGTTGCAGCGCTGGATGCTGGAGGCTCCGCCGGGGCAGCCACATGTGAACTGCTGGCCGGGTACGCACGCCAGCGGCGCTCCTTGCGCGTACGCCGGAGTCGCGCAGAAGAGCACGAGCGTTGCGCCGAGGGAGCTCGTGATCGCGGCTCGGCTCGCCGCGCGTGCGGCGCTCATCGGCGAGCCCCGCGCTGACTCTGGCGGCGCCGGGCGACGAACGCGCCGAGCGCCAGGACGGCAAAAAGCCCGTGCGCAGCCGGGTCGTGCGCGACGCCCTGCCGGCAAGAGCAGCTGCCCTCCGCGGGCCACGACGCGCTCGAGTCGTCGTCATCGTCGTCGCCGCTACTCGTCGAGGTGCCGCTCGAGCCACCGCGCGTGCTCGAGCCGCCGGATCCGCCCGAGCCGCCGCGCGCGCTCGAGCCACCGGATCCGCCCGAGCCGCCGCGCGCGCTCGAGCCGCCGGATCCGCCCGAGCCACCGCGCGCGCTCGAGCCACCGGATCCGCCCGAGCCGCCGCGTGCGCTCGAGCCACCGGTACCGCCCGCGCCCGCGGTACCGCCCGCGCCGCCGATGCTGCAGCTGTTGACGGTGGAGCAGGTGAGGTCGGGGCAGCAGTACGGGTAGCCGCTCGGGCAGCAATAGCCGTTGCCGCAATCGTACGCGCAGTCGCTGCTGCCGGTTCCTCCGCTGCCGCTCACGCCGAGGCACGCACCGTTGGACGAGCAGGTCGTGTCGGCGGGGCAGCAGTACGGGTAGCCGCTCGGGCAGCAGAACGTGTCGCAATCGACGTCGCAGCTGCTCGCGCCGCCGGTTCCTCCACCGCCCCCGCTGCCGCTCGCGCCGCTGCAGTCGCCGTTCGACGAGCATTGTTGATCGGGACAGCAGTACGGAAAGCCGTCGGGACAGCAGAACTCACCGCAGTCGTAGACACAGTCGTTCGCGCCACACGAGCTGTCCGTCGAGCAGGTGAGGTCGGGGCAGCAGTAGGGATACTGCGCCTGGCAGCAGTAGCCGTTGCCGCAGTCGATATCGCAGCCATTGGCCTGAGCACCCGCCGTTCGGCTCTGTCCCGCGGAAAGGGCGAGCATGAAGCCGAGCACGACCGCCCAGCGCCGCGTGCGCCCCTTGGCAAGCCCAGGAACGGTGCGAGCGGGCAAAGCACCGAGAGAATACACGACGGTTCGCCCTCCGGCCATCGCCCGACGGTCCGGGGTTCAGCGTGAAGGACGGCTTGCAAGCGGCGCCACGGGTGAGGAAGAGTGCCCCTCGTGTCCGAGCCAAAGTCCCGACCTTTGCGCCTCACCCGTGGCCGACTGGTCGCAGCGATTGCCTTTTCGATTGTGCTCACGGCCGGCACGACGGCGTGGTGGCTCTTCGGCGATCACACGACCTTTCGGCTGCTCACCGAGTCGCCCTTTTCCGGTCGCTGCAGCCGGGAGGTGACGCGTGCGGCCGTGGAGCGTTCGCTCGAGCTTGGTACGCGCTTCATGCTCGCGCACCAGAAGCCGGCAGGGAACTTCGACTACGAGTACGACTGGCGCGCGAAGAAGTACACGGACGACGACAACGAAGTTCGCCAAGCGGGTGCCCTGTGGGGCCTGGCGCTGCTCTATCAGGATCGACCGACGAGCGAGCTCGGCGCCGCCGTCGAGAAGGGCCTCGCGTATTTCGATGCGCACTCCGTGCGCACACCGGCCGGCGCGCGCTGCGTCGCGTATCCCGGCAAGACGAGCCCCGGGATCGGCACCGTGGCGCTCGTGGCCCTGACGTACGTCGAGTACCTCGCCGCCGCGAAGGAGCTCCCTGCGGACCGCCGCGCGTTTCACGAAACGCGCCTCGGCGAATACCTCGCGGAGCTCGCGGCGTCCGTCGAGCCGGACGGGCTCTGGTTCGGCAACTACGATCCCAGGACTTGCGTTGCGAGTGGCGCGCCGTCGCCGTACTCCGACGGCGAGGCGCTGCTCACGCTCGTGAAGGCGGCGCGCTACGCCGGTCACCCCGAGCTCTTGCCGCTCATCATGCGCACGGCCGAGGCCGGGCATCGCCTGAACGTCGTCGAGGCGCTCGAGAAGGACCCGGATTCCGACACCACGAAGGGCTACTATCAATGGAGCTCGATGGCGTTTTACGAGCTCGCGTCGAGCGGCTGGCCCGACACGGCGCAGTACGGCGACTACCTGCTCGACCTCGCCGACTGGCAGGTCGACGTGCACAAGACGCTCACGCGGCAGCGCAACACGGGCTACGCCTACGAGGGGCTCGTGCCCGCCTACGACTGGGCTTCGAAGAAGCGCGATCCGCGCGCGGACAAACTCGCGTGCGTGATCGATCTGGGCCTCGGTCGGCTACTCTCTTGGCAGGTCGGAGGGCCGCTCGCGTCGAGCTACACACGCACGGTCTCGCCGGACGAGCGCTTGGCCGTCGGCGGAGTGCAGAACGAAGCGCGCGAGCCCGCGCTACGCATCGACGTGACGCAGCACCAGATGCACGCGCTCGTCTTCGCGAAGAACCTCGTTTACAAACGCTAACGAGACGCTTTCAGAGTTTTTAACAGGAAGGCGGAAGGGCGGAAGGGTTTTGGGGGTTCGGAAACCACAGAATCCCTTCCATCCCTTCCATCCCTTCCATCCCTTCCGTCTTCCTGTGATCTCTCGCTAGTGGGGGCCGGCGCCGCTTTGGACGGCGGCGGAGACGGAGCTCGCAGCGTCCGCGGTGTACGAGTAGGGCAGCGTGCCGATCGCCGGGCCGCCGCCGCCCGTTTCCTTCACGCCGCTCGTGTTCGTGTAGACGTTGTCGCTGCCGGCGATGATGTTGGCGGTGCCCATATCGGTGTCGCTGTTGAACTCGTGCGCGTCCTTGATGCCGCTGAAAACGCTCTCTTCGATCAGGATGCGCGCCTGCTTGCCGGCGCGGACGCAGTAGTTGTCGCCGGAGGCGTTCCAGAGATTGTTGAACAGATGATTTTTACCGAAGCGGACGCGCGGCTGGCGCTCCACGACGCGCTCGGACCACCAGTTGTGGTGCCAGGTGACGTTCAGGGCGTTCGCGTCGTCGTAGTCCTTGGGGCTGTCCGTCCCGCCGACGAGGTTCGAGTAGCGGTGTCCGGCGTCGCCCGTCGAATCGTCGCCCTCGTTGTCGGTGCGCGCGCTGTAGTGGAACTTCGTCCAGGAGACGGTCACGTAGTTGGCGGCGTTCGTGATGTCGAGGTTGCCGTCGGTGCCGTCGGAGACGTCGCAATGGTCGAACCACACGTGGTGCGCGTTCTTCTGCACCGTGATGGCGTCGTTGCCCGACGAGCAGCCCGTGCCCGGATCGTAATCGGGATCGAGCGAGCAATTGCCGGCGCCATAGCCCACGATCGTGATGTTTCGCACGATCACGTTCGTCGAGCCGCTGAGCTCGAGGTGCCCGTGGAGCTCGGCGCCGCAAAGGCCCGCGATCGTCTTGTTCGAGCCGACGCTGACCTTGCCGGCGGCGAGCTTGCCCTTCACGTAGATGACGGCGGCGCTCGAGCCTCCGACGGCACTCTGGAATTCGCTGAGCGTCGTGACGGTGGTGGGCGTCGCGTTGCCGCCGCCGGTCGTCGTCGTCACGCCG
>Ga0070682_100000378_pt1 | contig 29926 bp, 32 predicted proteins | sample KBSC63LmetaG_FD_64668 | JGI IMG/M metagenome (GOLD analysis project Ga0070682, IMG submission 64668) | Corn rhizosphere microbial communities from Kellogg Biological Station, Michigan, USA - KBS C6-3L metaG | ecosystem: Host-associated > Plants > Roots > Rhizosphere | place: USA: Michigan...
ATTTGTAGGAACATTTCAGAAGGTTGCTCATAAGGAATTTGGGTTTGTGGTTTGCGATAAAAAATCAATCAACACAGATATCTTTATTCCAAAAGGAAAATTCAATACTGCTGAAGATGGTGACAAGGTCATTGTAAAAATGACAGAATGGAGACCGGGAGATAAAAACCCTGAAGGAGAAATTATTCAGGTGCTGGGTGCTCCGGGAGAACACGAAACAGAGATCCACTCTATTCTTGCAGAATATGGTCTGCCTTACGAGTTTCCATCCGAAGTAGAAGCAGATGCAGATAAAATAGACAGAAGTATCACAGACGAAGAAGCTTCAAAACGTTGGGATATGCGTAATATCTGTACATTTACGATTGACCCTAAAGATGCAAAGGATTTCGATGATGCTTTATCCATTAGAAAACTGGAAAACGGGAACTGGGAAATTGGTGTTCATATTGCTGATGTATCTCATTATGTAGTTCCGGGAACTATTCTTGATGATGAAGCGTATAAGAGAGCAACTTCAGTATACCTTGTTGACAGAGTGGTTCCGATGCTACCGGAAGTTTTGAGTAATGATGTATGCTCCCTTCGCCCTAACGAAGATAAATATACTTTTTCTGCAGTTTTTGAACTGAACGACGAGGCAGAAATTCAGAGACAATGGTTTGGAAGAACGGTTATTCATTCAGACAGAAGATTTACTTATGAAGAAGCACAGGAACGTATTGAAAGCGGACAGGGAGACCTGGCGGAAGAGATCAATACTCTTGATAAATTAGCAAAAATTATGCGTCATGAACGTATCAGAAAAGGAGCTATTACTTTCGACAGAAGTGAAGTAAGATTCAATCTTGATGAAAATAATGAACCTGTTGGAGTTTACTTTAAAATAAGTAAGGATTCCAACCACCTGATTGAGGAATTCATGCTTTTAGCCAATAAAAAAGTATCTGAATATGTATCCCTGAGCAGAAAAGGTGAGATAACGAATAACACATTTATCTACAGGGTTCACGATGATCCGGATCCAGCGAAACTTGAATCATTGAGAGACTTTGTTTCCACCTTTGGATACAAAATGGATCTTGCCAATACCAAAAAGGTTGCAGCATCTTTGAATAAACTTCTTCATGATGTAAAAGGAAAAGGTGAAGAAAATATGATCGAAACGCTTGCGATGAGAAGTATGAGCAAAGCGGTGTACTCTACTGAACCAATCGGGCACTATGGTTTAGGGTTTGAGTATTACAGTCACTTTACCTCTCCTATCCGTCGTTATCCGGATTTGCTTGCACACCGTCTTCTTCAGCATTATCTGGACGGAGGAAAATCTCCAAACAGAGGAGAGCTTGAAGATAAGGCAAAACACTGCAGTGCCATGGAAAGACTGGCAGCTGATGCAGAAAGAGATTCTATAAAATTTATGCAGGTAAAATTCATGGAGAAACACCTTGGAGAAACTTTCAGAGGGGTTATTTCCGGAGTGGCCGAATTCGGTTTCTGGGTTGAAATTCCTGAAAACGGTGCGGAAGGTCTGATCAAACTTAGAGACCTTGTAGACGATTCATATATGTATGATGCAAAAAGTCATGCAGTATACGGAATAAGACATGGAAACAAGTATCAGTTAGGAGATGAAGTTCAGATCAAAGTGGTGAAAGCCAATCTGATTCAGAAGCAGCTTGACTTCCAGATCGTAAAATAAGAAATAGATTTTTTATAAAATTATAGAAAGGCTGAAATGTTAATGGACATTCAGCCTTTTATTTTTTTTAACAAAAACATTTGAATATACTCTCCTCTCCTATTTTCTTAAAAACTTTAGATTAAACTCTCCTTAAAATCCACTTGATAAATCACAACTTTATTGAATAATTAAATCATAAAGTATAACTTTGTATAAAACGAAATGAATTTTATTCATTTTAAAACACATTAAATGCTAGAACTTGTACTATCGGCGATCATATTAGGATTCATGCTGAGCCTGGTTTTTATAGGACCTATATTTTTCCTGTTAATTGAAACCAGCTTTTCCAGAGGCCCCAGACATGCCTTGTCATTGGATCTTGGAGTTATTACTGCAGATTTATTATGTATTGTAGCAGCATATTATGCCAGTACAGATATTGTAGCTTTAATTGATAAGCATCCCGGCTTCTACAGGATCACTTCTATTCTTATTTTTGTTTATGGAATTGTGATGCTGGTTACCAAGACCAAGATGCATTTGCCCGGCGAAGAAAAGATCATTGGCCAAAATTATATTAAAACATTTTTCAATGGATTTTTCTTTAATCTTTTAAATGTAGGAGTTATCCTTTTCTGGCTGGTAACGGTAATTTCTGTGAGAAATCAATATCCGGACACCAGCAGTTTTATTTTATATATAGGGATCGTACTGGGTACTTACCTTTCAATAGATCTTGCCAAAATATTTCTTGCCAAGCAATTTCACGATAAATTAACACAAAAACTGGCCAACCAAATCAGAAGAGTTGTTGGCTGTATTCTTATTATCTTCAGTTTCTTTATCTTCCTGCAGAGTTTCAAAAAGTTCAATCAGTTTGAAAGACAGCTGGAGGAAGCCGAAAAGAAAGAAGTAAAATATCAAAAAACAGAATGAAAAAAATAATCTTTCCAAAGTCCCTTAAAAAAGGTGACAAAATAGCTGTTATTTCCCCTGCAGGAGCAGTAGATGCCTCTCAAATGGAAAAGGGAATAGAAATGATTAAAAGCAGAGGTTTTGAGCCCGTTCTTGGGGAACATCTCTACACAAGATTTTCAAACGGATATAATTATGCCGGAACAGAACAGGAAAGAATAAAAGATATCAACTGGGCTTTAAATGATACAGAGATCAGAGCGGTATGGGCTTCCAGAGGAGGCTACGGATGCCAACACCTGATTCAGCATCTGAAAATGAAAGGTTTTACAGAAAATCCTAAATGGTACATCGGGTATTCTGATAACACGGTTATACAAAGCTATCTATTGAAAAAAGGATTCGTATCCATTCACGGGCAGACCATCAAAACATCAAGTTTCGGAGTTACTGATGAAAGCTATGATCTGATCTTTGATATTTTAAAAGGGAAAACTCCAAAATACAGTCTTGAATCACATCAATTCAATAAAGAAGGGAATATTGAAGGAGAGTTAATCGGAGGGAATTTAGCCCTGGTTTATGCCCTTTTAGGAACCAAATTTTCTTTTGACTTTAAAGACAAAATCCTGTTTATTGAAGATATCGGAGAAAACTTCTATGCACTGGACCGTATGATCATGAGTCTTGAGCTGGCAGGAGTTTTCAGTAAAATCAAAGGACTTATCATCGGTGGTATGACCAATATGGGAGACGAAAAGGAAAATAAAAGCTATGAAGAAAGCTTTGATGAATTTGCCTATAAACTGATCTCGGAACGAATTTCAAAATATAAATTCCCTGTAGTATTTGGTTTCCCGAATGGACATATTAAAGATAACCGTCCACTTTTAATTGGTGGGCAAGTTAAAATGAAGGTTGGAACTAAAGTAAAGATCGAATTTTAAAAAAACAACTACTCTCCTATCTTCAAACTCTTAAATACAAAATATGGCTGATCATAACGATTTAGGAAAAATAGCAGAAGATATAGCAGCCGATTACCTTCAAAAGAACGGTTGTAAAATCCTTATCAGAAACTTTCGTTTTAAACACAACGAAATTGATATCATTGCTGAAAAAGATAATCTGATTATTATCGTGGAAGTGAAAGCAAGGTCTACTGATGCTTTTATGCTGCCTCAGGAAGCTGTAACCAAAACAAAAATAAAATCAATTGTTTCTGCTGCTAATCATTATCTCGAAGAATTTAATAAAGATAAAGAAGTCAGATTTGATATTATCTCTGTGCTTCCTGATGAAAGTAGAAACTTAAAAGTTGATCACATAGTCGATGCTTTTCAGGCGTTGGATGCCAATTAATAAATCAATAACAATGTATGAAGGAAGAATTATATTCTTAATAAAGTATTCCATTCATATCGTTAATAAATAATTTTATGAAGACAGTATTAATCACCGGAGCAACTTCCGGAATAGGCAAAGCCACTGCAGAGCTTCTTGCAAAACAGGGAAACAGAATTATTATCTGCGGAAGAAGAAGTGATGTTTTGGAAACTGTAAAAACAGAGCTTTCTCAATATACCGAAATATTTAGTTTATTATTTGATGTAAGGAATCTTGAAGAAGTGGAAACCGCTATTAACTCGCTTCCTGAGAATTGGAAAGATATTGATGTTCTGATCAATAATGCAGGAAATGCCCATGGGCTGGATCCTCTTTCGGCTGGTAAGACGGACGACTGGGATTCTATGATTGATGGGAACGTAAAGGGACTGCTCTATGTTTCTAAAATGATCATTCCTATTATGAAAACTAAAAATTTAGGTCATGTAGTAAACATCAGTTCTGTAGCAGCAAGACAAACTTATGCCAATGGAGTAGTGTACTGTGCAACGAAGAAAGCAGTAGACGTTATTTCAGAAGGAATGAGACTGGAGCTTACCGAATTCGGAATCAAAGTAACCAATATTCAGCCGGGAGCTGTAGAAACCGATTTCTCTTTGGTAAGGTTCAAAGGTGACAGTGAGAAAGCTTCAACGGTATATGCGGGCTATGAAGCCCTGAAAGCAGAGGATATTGCCGATGCCATTGCTTACTGTGTGAATGCTCCGAAACACGTAACGGTTTCAGATATGACCATCTACCCAAGTGCCCAGGCAGAACCGAGAACGATTTATAGAAAATAGTCAAAATAATGGACTAAATTTGCAGAATATTAAAGCGATTTTGCTTTTGCAATCTTGCTGTTTAGCTTAAAACAAAAAAATGAAAATTCTATATCTGGAAACATCATCCAAAAACTGTTCGGTAGCGGTAGCAGACAATGAAAAGCTACTGTGCGTGTGTGAAGAAGTTTCTGAAAACTATAAACAATCTGAAAGCCTTCATACCTATGTGGAATGGGCATTGGAAGGAGCGGGGATTGCTCTTAAAGATATTGAAGCCGTTTCTTTGGGGAAAGGTCCCGGATCTTACACAGGATTAAGGATCGGTGCAGCCTCTGCAAAAGGATTCTGCTATGGTCTTAAAGTTCCCTTGATTGCTGTAAATTCTCTTGAAAGTATGATAGAGCCTTTTTTAGGCGATAACTATGACTTTATAGTACCTTTGATTGATGCAAGGAGAATGGAGGTGTATACAGCCGTTTATGACGGTAGTACAGGGAAAGAATTATCTGAGACCGAAGCCAAAATTTTGGATGAAACTTCTTTTGAAGAATTCAAAGATAAAAAAGTATTGTTTGTAGGAGATGGTGCCAAGAAGGCAAAAGAGATATTGAATCTTCCTGGTGCTGTTTTTAACGAGACTGTTTATCCTTCTGCAAAATATCTTATCACAAGGACATTGGAAAAAATAGAGAATAAAGAATTTGAAGATATGGCTTATTTTGAGCCTTTCTATCTTAAGGATTTCCATGGAGTAAAGAAAAAGGGCTCGTAAGATTTATTAAATAGAGTAGTAGACAAGAATAAGCAACTGCATAAAAAAAGCGAAGAGTACATCTTCGCTTTTTTATTTATTGAGGTCTTGGCGGTGCCTTTGAAGCAGGTTTCGTTTCTGCTGGTTTCTTATTTTTTTGCTGTTGCTGGGCAGGATTTCCCTGTTGTGGAGCAGGATCCATATTCAGGGTTTGTGTACTGATATTTTTTCCATTGTTCATTTGCGGAACGCCCGTATTCTGGGCATTAGGCTGTACGGGTGCTCCTCCTGGTTGTTGTGGAACAGCATTTCCTTTATTATCCGTTGCCTGGAAGCTGAGGTCACTTTTCAGATACACCAGCATTTCTTTAGCCCTTATACCTTCAGGAGTTTTAGAATAATTCAGGGCAATCTGTTCAAGCTGCAGAATCATTACTTCCTTTCCGTTGGCTTTTCCAGCATTAAATGCATTAAGCAGGTATAATTTAGGAACCAATGCATCCTTAGGGAATTTTTGAAGCGCCTGATCGATCACTTCCTTACTTTCTGCAAATTTTTCAGATTCATATAAGGCATAAGCTTTTTTATATTCATTTTCAACTTCTTCCGTTGATTTTACGAACGATTTGTTTTTAGGGTTTCTGGCAAATTCAGCATAAGAAGTGTAAGGATAATCCGTCAATAGAATTTGTTTTGCTTTTTCAGATGCCTGTGGGTTTTTCTCATAGTTCATGGCAAAAATCTCATACAATGCCTGTAGCATTACCTTTTCTTCCGGTTTTACATCTACAAGATCATACAGCGTTTTTGTCGCCAGGGGAGTGTTGGTAAAATAGTTCTGATACATGATTCCCAGACCTAAAGAAGCGGTATCTCTATCCTTTTTCAATTGGGATAATTTACCCTGATCTGTAGGGATCTGTTCAATATAGTAAGAAGGTTCAAAACGTCTTGGATTAGGTGCTGAAGTAACTCCCAACGCTTCATTCTTCATATCTTCAATAGAAGCCATTTTCTTTGAAAAACGCCAGTTATCGGCAAGAGCACGATCTCCCCAAACTTGTTTAAAGGTAGAGGTTCCTTTGCTTACAGTTCCTGTATTTCCAAAGTAAAATCCTTTGGTAGTCACTCCGAAATCCTCAAAAGCATTAGAACTATTGGCAAAAATAGAATTAGCGCTGTAGTCTCCGGTATCAAATCCTTTGCTTCTTTCTGCACGTTTTCTTTCCAGTTCTTCTTTTTCTTCTTTAATCTTTAATTTGGCTATATATTTTGTGAAATAGTCTGTTTTCTGACCGTCGTTCATCTTTGCCAATGAAAGAATACTGTCATTCTTTTTAATCAGATAGTAATTTTTGGAAATCTTTTTAATGTATTCAGACTGATCTTTTAATAAAATCTTTGACGGCTCATAAGTCATTACTGCAAGCGCAGAATCATAATAGCTTCCGGCTCCGATATAATCATTTTTCTCCAGGTAGCTTTTTCCTATCTCATAATAAGCTAACCCACGGATTTGAGGGTCAGAAACCTTTTCAAACAGTGATTTTCTGAAGAATTGCTGGGCTTCATCTTTTTTGCCTGCTTTATTGGCCATTAAACCTAAAGCATAATAAAATTCATTTTTTCTGGAACCGTAAGTCCCTTTTTTACTGATGCCTTCCAGATAGTTTTTAGCTCCTGCATAGTCACCTTTACCATTAAAAGTTTTGGCAATGGCAATTTGTGATTTTACTTCAAATTCAAAATCATTGGCATATTTATAGGCTGCGGTATAGCTTTCTCTTGCTTTATCATTCTGGTTCAGATTTTCTAAAACCTGGCCTCTCAGATAAGCAATTCTACTCTTTAGTTTTCTGTTGTTGTTTAGTTCAAAAGCATCATCAAGCTCTTTGGCTGCATCTTCCTTTTTACCTGCATCCAGCAGAGATTCAGAGTAGTAAATGCTCAGCAGTTTTGCATAGCTCTTATTGATATCTTCTCCTTTCAGTTTAGCAAAAGTCTCGTGAGCTCTGTGATAATCTTTGATTTGATTATAAGCAAGTCCCTGATAAATTCTTGCCAGTGCAATCCTTTTATCATCTTTCATGTGAGTAAACACATAATTCAGAGCATCCAGCGCTTCCAGGGATTTTCCTCTATAAATTCTCGCCTGGGCAAGAATCATATAAGCATCAAAAATCTGTTTGTTTTTCTCTTCACCGTTTCTGGTTACAGAATATTTATTAATCGCTTTTAAAGCTTTTGCTTCTGCAATTTCTAGAGTAGTAGCTCCTTTACCTTGTTCACCGTCAGGTCTTGCAGGGGCATTTCCCTGAGGTCCTCCCGGTATATTGGGAACTCCGGAATTTCCTCTTCCTGAAGGTCTGTTGGCTACTTCAGCCATTTTCATGGAATTTTCAGCAAAAGCTTCTGACTGTCCGAGATCACTTCCCAAAGGCTGTTCTTCATAGGTAAGAATGGGAATATAAGGTGCATAAAAATTGTCCTTATGCCCTTTATCTCTGGTTGTAAATTCACTGTTTAATGCATCTTTCGCATTAAAAAGCGTGTTGTAATATGTGGAAAATCCTTTCAATAGTTTTGATCGCTGCTCCGGCTTTTTTGTTTTGGTAGCACAGGAAGCAACGAGACATATCACTAAAAGGAACAATATATTCTTTTTCATTATTCAATATAACTCGCTAATCTGCTTTTTATTATCAGCGGTTTGCTGATTTTGTAAAAATAATAAAATTTTATAATGAATAATATTTATATTTCTTTCGGAAACATTTTATTTCTTCTTTAATCGATATTGAGAACCTTAATAATTTTTAAATCAGGGAGGTTTCTTTCAATATTTTGTAGACAAGATGGGTAGGAAGTCCCATAATTGTATAAAAGCTTCCTGTAAGACTTGTGATCTTTGCCATTCCCAGCCATTCCTGAATACCATAGCTTCCAGCTTTATCGAAAGGCTTATAGTTTTGTACGTAATAGTTTATTTCTTCATCAGAGAGGTTATCAAGAGTGACATCAGCAACATCCGTTTCTGTAATGGATTTATCTGCAGTTTTGATGGTGATTCCCGTATAAACCTGATGAGTTTTTCCGGAAAGACTCTGAAGCATTTTGTATGCGTCAGCTTCATCCTTAGGTTTTCCAAGAATCTGATTATCAATAGCCACAACAGTATCAGCAGTCAGCAGAACTTCATCTATCTCCAGACGTCTGAAAGCATCTGCTTTTAAATCAGACAGATAAGCTGCAGCTTCTTCTATTTTTATATGTTCCGGAAGAATTTCTTCACAATCTATTTTTACGACTTCAAATTCGAAACCCAGGCTTGAAAGAAGCTCTTTTCTTCTTGGTGATTGAGATGCTAAAAGTAATTTCATACCGTATTATACAGATTGAGTGTTATCATCATGCCAATTGCCCTGAACTTTCATTACCTGTTCAATCACATCGCGTACTGCTCCGGCTCCTCCTTTTTTCGGGGAAATATAATTGGAGATTCCTTTTACTTCAGGAACTGCATTTTCAGGACATGCCGCAATAGCAGAGCTTTCCATAATATGAATATCCGGAAGATCATCACCCATAGTCAGGATTTCCTCATTTTTAAGATCGTGTTTCTTCTTAAAATCTTCAAAATCCTCTATTTTGTTGTGGGATTTCGGATAGTAATCCTGTATACCCAGATAATTGATTCTATGTTTTACCATTTCATCATTTCCTCCGGTAATCACTCCGATCAGATAATTATTTTTTAATGCTTTCACTACTGCATATCCGTCCAGAACATTCATTACCCTGCACATATTTCCTCCGGGAAGCAGATAAACACTTCCGTCTGTGAAAACTCCGTCAACATCAAATACAAATGCTTTAATATCTTTTAATTTCTCTTTATAACTCATACATTTTCTGAATAGAATGATTCATTGTTTTATAAATTTCAAGACTTTCGTCTTTTAATAACTGTTCATGCAGCTGTAAAATTCTTACATCATTTCTCACTGCCGGGCCGGTCTGTGCCTGTTTAGGTTCAATTTCATAAATTTTCTGAACCGTTTCATCAATCAATGGTAAGAAATAATCAAACGGAATATCCTGAGAATCCGAAATTTCTTTAGCTCTTGAAAAAAGATGATTCACAAAATTACAGGCGAAAACAGCTGTCAAATGAATATATTTTCTTTTTTCGTGGCTGCTTTCCATTACTTTCTCTGAAACTTGTGAAGCAAGGTCAAGCAATATTTTCTGGTCTTCTTCATTTTCAGCTTCTACAAAAAACGGAATTTTTTCATATTCCAGTTCTTTTGATTTTGAAAAGGTCTGTAAAGGGTAGAAGCTGGCTTTCCTGTATTCACCAGACAAAACTTCTTTTGGAAGCGATCCTGAAGTATGGGCAACCAAAGAATCTTTTTTGGTAATGATCTTTGAAACTTCTTCTACAGAATGATCACTTACACAGATGATATAAAGATCCGCTTCCTCCAGATGATCTGTGGAATAAGGAATGTTCAATTCTTCTGAAATTTTACTTAATTCTTTTTCGTTCCTGCCAAAAATCTGGGCCAGGGGAATGCTTTTCAAAGTAAAAGCTTTTGCCATATGATAGGCAACATTTCCGGAACCGATAATTACAATTTGCATATAACAAATATAAGATTTTAAGCTGAGCCGGGAAAGGAACAAGGGCTCAGAAATCCTGTACTTCAATATAGGCACGTTTATTGCGTAAGTGTCTCATATTATTTTAAATATTTAATTGAAAATTGAAGATTTAATTTAACTTTCAGTTATTTTTGTAATCCAAAACAATGTAAGGCATCTTATGAAGATTAAGGACGCGGAGATTATTTCGTTGATGCAGAATCCACGGACCCAGGATAAAGGAGTCCGGGCCTTGATGGATGCCTATCAAAGCAGATTGTACTGGCACATAAGAAGAATTATTGTGGACGGAGATCTTGCACAGGATACTTTGCAGGAAACTTTTATAAAAGCTTATCAAAATTTTCATCAGTTCAAAAATGATAGCCAGCTGTATACCTGGTTGTACAGAATTGCAACCAACGAAGCATTGCAGCAGGTGAACAAAATGAAGAAAATGCAGAAAACCGATGAAGATCCGGAGTATCACATGCAGAATCTTGTAGCTGACAATACGGAAGGAGATGCCGAAGAAATACAGATTTTGCTGCAGAGTGCTATACAAAGCCTGCCTGAAAAGCAGAAACTGGTATTTATGATGCGGTATTATGATGATTTACCCTACGAAGAAATATCAAAAATTGTAGATATGTCAGTAGGAACTTTGAAAACAAATTATCATTATGCCAAACAAAAAATAGAAGATTATATTAAAGAAAATTACGAAAGATAATTTTTGATCCCAACAAAGATGAAAGAGTTCGACATAGAAAAATTAGAGCGTAAGAACATTTACACAGTTCCTGATAATATGTTTGAAAATATTCAGGAGAACGTTATGAATGATATAAAGACAAGTAAAAAAGCACCTGTCTTTAAGCTGAACTGGATGTATGCTGCAGCGGCATCACTGGCTTTGATCTTTGGTGCAACTTATGTTTTCAATTCGGATAATGATTCTACTCAGAAAGGATTCAATTCTGAAACAACATATACTGCCAGTACCAAAGAGCCAAAAACAGAAGGTGAACTTGCTTACGAAACTTTAAAATCTGATTTAACTTCTGTTGAAAATAATAATCAAACAGTTGAAAATCAAAACAGTAATGATGCTTATGCTTATAAAAGTGTAAACGAAACTGAAAAAACAATTGATACACCCAAACCGGTGAAAGCCGTGAAGAAAAAAGAAGAAACACGAATGAATGAATATCTGGATTCGTTTTCTAACTCTGAAATTGCAGAGCTAGCAAGTAATTCGACTCAGGACGTTTATTTGGATATTTATAATTAAAAGAAAATGAAAAAGATATTATTGACGTTTTTGATTATTTATGGCTTTGGATTAAATGCCCAAAGGACTGATTACGACTGGAAAAAGATGGATCCTAAGCAAAGGAAAGAAGTCATCAATAATCTTTCTCCGGAAGAGAGAAAAGACTTGCTGAAGAAATTCAGGAACAATATGATTATGGATAATCTGAATGTCGATCCGGGTGATAAAGCCGAATTTACACAATTGTATAACGAATATCTGGATAGCCAGAAGCAAATAAAAAGTCAGTTTAATTCAAGCTTTGATCCTGAAACTCTAACGGATGAAGAAGCAAAAGCTAAATTACAGCAAAGCTTTGAAGTAGGACAAAAACTGTTGGATAACAGAAAAAAATATGCAGATAAAATGCAGCAGGTAATTCCCTGCCAGAAAGTTCTGAAGCTGTTCCAATCTGAGAAAATGATGAAGGATAAAATGGATGAAAGAAACCCTCACGGACATAATAATGCTTCGGGACCTAAACAGAACCCATAATAGTTTATTTTTTTAATGTTGGACGGCTCTTACAGATCTTTCTGTGAGAGCCGTTTAATTATTTATCAAAATTTTTAATTTTGTTGAAAAACAAATATGAAAAAAAGACTCTTATTTTTCCTGTTCCCTATCTTTATTTCTGCTCAAAAATATCAATTTATAGAGCTCAGAAAGAGCATAAAAGATAAAAATCATACTGCCGAATCTCTTACATTACTTGACAGAAGAGAGGATAAATTCATTGGAATTGTATCTCATAGAAAAGATCCCTATGAAGTAAAATTTGAAAAGGATGATCTGGAAAAATTATTTTCAGACTGGTTTATAGAATATAATAAAGAGCGTGGAAGTAATCAATATTTCTTTGTGCTGGAACATTTAAAAGTTGAAGATATACCAACAGAAAGATCAATTAAGGGGCATTTGGAGATGCGGATAGCAACTTTTCTTAAAAAAAATAATCAATATTATTTTCTTAAAAAAAATAGAATTTCAAAAGATTATCAACAGAAAGATCACGCTTATATTACAAGAGCAATAGCTGCCAGTATATCAGCAGAATTTTCTAATATAATAAAGGATTCTTACGATACAAAAGAGTTGAATATTCCAATTTCTGAGACGGATATGGAAAATTATGAAAAAGTAATATCTGAAAAATTGCCAATTTTTAGTTCAGAGTCTTTTACAGATGGTGTTTATAAAGATTATGAATCATTCGCGATGCAAAAGCCGGATAAGGAGCTTATGGTACGAAAGAATAAAGACGGGGTAATTAAAGGAGTGAAAAGAGTTGATGATTATGATAATTTAAGCAGAGAAGTTTTTGCAGTTGTTGATAACGGACTTGCCTATAAAAAAACACCCACAAGTCTCATTGAAATTGAAAAAGACAATAATGGTTTCTTTATAATGGCATCTGAAGAGGAGTTATTTCCACAGAATAATACAATGACTATTGCAGGAGCAGCGTCTTTTGGTATAATAGGAGGTATAATAGGAGCTGTAATAGATGTTGCTTCTTCAAAAGCCCGCAAACAGAATGCAAAGTATTATAGAGTTGGAATTGATGCGCTCACAGGGGAGTATATTTTACCAGAAAATTTTGGTAGATCAAAGTAAAAATAATTCCGTTTTTGGATTTTGAATACAATTTTTCTGTTCAAATTTTCATTGATAAAATAAGTGGGCGAAAGAGTTTTGATTTAATATTTTTAAGTTGAATGATAAGTTAATTTATGCTTATAAATTATGTGTGATAAATTCACTTTCATTTTCTTATCTTTGCAAATTACAAGATTCTTAAATGAAAAACATACGAAATTTTTGCATAATCGCTCATATCGACCACGGTAAAAGTACCCTGGCAGACCGTCTATTGGAGTACACGAATACGGTTACCCAAAGAGAACTTCAGTCTCAGACGCTTGATGATATGGATTTGGAGAAAGAACGTGGGATTACGATCAAGTCACACGCCATCCAGATGGATTATGAGTATAAAGGAGAAAAATATATTCTAAACCTTATTGATACACCGGGACACGTTGACTTTTCTTATGAAGTATCCCGTTCTATTGCTGCCTGTGAAGGTGCTCTTCTTATCGTAGATGCTGCACAGAGTATTCAGGCACAAACCATCAGTAACCTTTATTTAGCATTGGAAAATGATTTAACAATTATTCCTATTCTGAATAAAATTGACCTTCCGTCTGCAAATCCTGAAGAAGTAACCGATGAGATTATGAATCTTATCGGATGTGAATATGAAGATGTATTAAGAGTTTCCGGGAAAACAGGAGAAGGCGTTCATCATCTTCTGGAGCAGATCGTAGAAAGAATTCCTGCACCGGTAGGAAATCCTGACGGACCACTTCAAGCTTTGATTTTTGACTCGGTATACAATCCGTTCAGAGGAATTGAAGCCTATTTCAAAGTAGTGAACGGAAGCATTAGTAAAAATGAAAAAATTAAGTTCTTCGCAACTGGGAAAGAATATGGAGCTGATGAAGTAGGAACATTGAAATTAAAGCAGGTTCCGAAAAAAACGATCCAGTGTGGAGACGTAGGATATCTGGTTTCCGGGATTAAAGATGCCCGTGAAGTAAAAGTAGGTGATACCATCACTTCTTTTGAAAAACCTGCTGATGGTCCGATTGATGGATTTGAGGAAGTAAAACCAATGGTATTTGCCGGTATTTATCCGATTGATTCTGAGGATTTTGAAGAACTGAGGTTCTCCCTTGAAAAATTAAGACTGAACGATGCTTCTCTGGTTTTTGAGCCGGAAAGTTCTGCCGCTCTTGGTTTTGGTTTCCGTTGCGGATTCTTAGGAATGCTTCACATGGAAATTGTTCAGGAACGTCTTGACAGAGAGTTCAATATGAACGTGATCACTACAGTACCGAACGTATCTTATTTTGGATATACTAAAAAAGAACCTGAAGTTCCGATTCTGATCAACAACCCATCTGAAATGATGGACCCTTCAACGATGGATAGAGTAGAAGAACCTTTCATCAAGGCTTCAATCATTACAAAATCTGATTTTGTTGGAGCCGTAATGACTTTATGTATTGAAAAAAGAGGTGAGATCGTTAACCAAAGTTATCTGACATCAGAAAGAGTTGAATTGATTTTCAATATGCCACTTGCTGAGGTTGTTTTCGACTTCTATGACAGATTAAAATCAATCTCTAAAGGATATGCTTCATTCGACTATCACCCGATCGGATTCAGAGCTTCCAAGCTTGTAAAAATGGATATCCTGATCAATGGTGATATGGTAGATGCACTATCTTCATTGATCCATGATTCTAATGCTTATTACATTGGTAAAAGAATGTGTGAAAAGCTTCGTGAACTGATTCCGAGACAACAGTTTGATATTGCTGTTCAGGCGGCATTAGGGACTAAAGTAATCGCAAGAGAAACTATTAAGGCCTTAAGAAAAGACGTTACTGCAAAATGTTATGGTGGAGATATCTCCAGAAAGCGTAAGCTATTGGAAAAACAGAAAGAAGGTAAGAAGAAAATGAAGCAGATTGGTAGAGTAGAAGTACCGCAATCAGCTTTCATGGCTGTATTAAAGCTAAATGACTAATTCATTATAAATAAAACCCGCTTCAGATGAAGCGGGTTTTTTATTTCTTGATTTATTTTTTACGGGTATACTTTATTTCCATTGTTTTGTATTCTTTTCCGGTTTTGGAATCAGGGCCGTACATTTCCAGCTTTTGATTGTTATCATCTACAAATGTGAAAACTTCTCTGAAATCACAATCCTTTCCAGGTCTTGAAGGATCCGTCATTTTTCCCTTAAATTCAACTGATTTTGTGGAAGCATTCCAGTCTCCTTCGCTATGCATGATTCCGGTTCCCATATTGTCTATCCATGTGCTGACAAACTTCTTCTTTGCGTTGTCGTATCCTACAATGCTCATCCCTTCAAAAGGCATTCCCATGAAATTCCCTTTGTGGTTTGTAATCTGATAACGCCCGCCATACATCATTTTATTAGTAGCCTCGGATTTACTTACCATAGGTTTTCCTCCATTTTCCATCCACATGGTAGTTTCTCCGGTCCAGTTACCATCAGATTTTGCCAACATTTTCTGCATTTCCCCAGGAGTGGCATATTCCGTCCAGTTTTTCATAGCTGTTGCAGAATCTACAGGTTTCCATTCAGAGTTTGCTGCAGTAGAATCTGTTTTATCAGAACCATTGGCAGCTGTTGTTTTTCCTTTTTCACATGCTGTTAATAAAAAAGCAACAGAAAGAATTGTTAATACATTTTTCATAATAATTTAGTTTTAAGATGGTTAGAATAATATCTTAAAGATAGGAACTTTTATTATAACCGAAATTGTTTTTTAATTTGAGCATAAATCGTAGCTTTGTGTATTCGTAACGCAAATTAATTTATGGAGTCTCCAAAAAAATTACAGGATATAAAAGTGGCTGTAGATGCCGTTATTTTCGGATATTTTGATAAAAAAGATCTTCAGATTCTTCTGATTAAAAGAAATATTGAACCTTTTAAAGGTGGCTGGGCACTGCCCGGAGGACTTGTTCTTGATGATGAAAGTGTAGATGACGCAGTAAAAAGGGAACTCTATGAAGAAGCAGGCATAAAACCTGATTTTCTGGAACAACTCTATACCTTTGGTAATCTGGGTCGTGATCCGAGAAATAGGGTCGTTTCTATAGCTTATCTGGGCCTTGTGAATCCATCTTATCATGAACTGTTTGCAGACTCTGATGCGGAAGATGCACAATGGTTTAGTATTAATAAACTTCCTTCAGTGGCATTTGACCACAAGACAATCATTGAGACTGCGTTAAAAAGACTTCGTACCAAAATTCAATACCAGCCGATCGGCTTCAATCTTCTCAATGAAGAATTTCCCTTTTCAGACCTTGAAAACCTGTATAAAACGATTGTTGGACAGGAAATCGACAGAAGGAATTTCCGTAAGAAAATCATGAGCTACGGACTTCTGAATGAAACCAATAATGTTAAAAAAGAAGGCAGCGGAAGACCCGGAAAGCTTTTTACTTTCAATAAAGAAAAGTATAAAGAGCTTGAAGAGCAGGGTTTTTATTTTGAAATTAAATAGATTTCTAAACACAAACTTCACAAATGTTTTGCACAAATATCCACTAGTATTTATGACATTTTTGAAACCACAGTATAAAATATCAATTGAAAACATTCGATAGGAACGGGCTTTAGCCCGTTTTTTTATGATCAATTCCATTGGTTTTAACCTAAACATCTTAAAGATTTGTGCCAATCGTGATAAAAATTAGTGTTATTCGTGTTTTATAAAATTAAAATTTTCTCTCTGTAAATCAATTAATTACGTATATTAGCGTAAAATTAACACAAATAAATTTGGTGCAAAGACTGATAATATTTTAAATTTGTGTAGAAATAACGCAATCATGAAATACACCATACAAAATATTACAGAACGTTTTCAGAAGAAAGAAAGGATAAAGTTTCTCTTTTTCTGGGGGCATACGGCAAAGGACGTTGTAACCAAATCATGCTTCAGTCAATGGTTTCCTGGAAAATTTGAAGAAAACGGGATCATATATAAAACAGCAGAACATTATATGATGGCAGGAAAAGCAAGATTATTTAATGATCCTGAAACGGAAGAAGAAATCTTAAAGGCAGCTACTCCCAACCAGGCAAAAGCTTTAGGACGTAAAGTAAAAAACTTTGATCCGAAACTTTGGGATGAACATAAATACGAAATTGTAACCCATGGAAACCTTTTGAAATTCTCTCAAAATCAGAAATTTAAAGAATTTCTTTTGTCAACCGGAGATAAAACTTTGGTAGAAGCAAGTCCGTATGACAGAATCTGGGGTATCGGAATGCTGGAAACGGATAGCAGAGCAGAAAATCCTTTGCTCTGGAACGGAGAGAATCTCTTAGGATTTGCTTTGATGGAAGTCAGAGATCAATTAAGAAAGTAAAAACAACACCAACACAAAATAGGAATCATGGAAAAAATAGAACTGCACCCACAGATATTTCTGATTGAAGATTTTCTGACCGAAACAGAATGCGATCACTATATAAATCTCTCACAGGAAAAAGTTTTTGAAGAAGCAAAAATTAATGTATTTGGACGCCAGCAGATGAATAAAGGAGTCAGAAATAATGACAGGCTGATGATCTTTGATGAAACAATAGCTGAAGATCTGTTTAAAAAAGCATCCGAATTTCTACCTAAGGAACACGATGGATATCAGATTCTTAACTTTAATGAAATGCTAAGGATTTATAAATATGCTCCAGGTCAGCAATTCAAAATGCACAGGGATGGAAGCTATATCCGAAATGAAAAAGAAAAAAGTTTTTACACCTTTATGATCTACCTGAACGATGATTTTGAAGGTGGAGAAACAGAATTTGAAAATCTTTTTACTGTAGCTCCGAAGAAAGGTACAGCCCTTATTTTTCATCACCCTTTGAGACATGAAGGAAAGACCTTGATTAGTGGAATAAAGTATGTTTTAAGAACGGATATCATGTATTCCAGGTAATAGCCATCCTTTAAAAAAGAAGGCATTACTATGTCTTGTTTAATTAGCGTAATATCAACACAAATAAAAATATTGATCTATGGAAGATGAGTTAAAACCCAGATTTATCGAATCATTACAAAGAAATAATGATCAGATCAGAGAGGATAGAGCAAAGATCATCGGAGCAGATTCCGAATTGATTTACAGACGCAGAGTTGAAGATATCGAATTAAAAATCAAAAGACTTGAGCGCGAACAGGAAGGGCTTATTGATATCAGTCCTTTGGACAGAAACAGTCTGACATTTGCGGATTTCAATCCCGAAGCATTCGTTCAGAAAGACATGGAATTATCATTAACAATCAGAAATCTGAATATTCAGCTTGAAGTAACCCAAAAGAGATTTGAATATTTATTTGGAAAAATACTATAGTCATGGGAAGTACAAGATATGATTTAGACGCTCGTTATGACAGAGCAAGAAAAGCAGGTTACGGAACAAAATCCGCGGGAGAAATTTTCACCCAGAATGCGAAAAGAATGGCCCACGAATCCATGAATCCTCACGGAATTTCTTTCAGAGAATCCAGAGATTCGGAAGTTCATCCTAACTCAGTTCCCATTATTTTAGGACTGGATGTTACAGGAAGTATGGGACATATCCCTCATGAACTGATCAGAGACGGCTTACCTAAACTGATGGGGGGAATTATTCAGGGAGGCGTTCCCGATCCGGCTTTACTCTTTCTTGGAATCGGAGACCATGAATGTGATGGTTATCCGCTTCAGGTAGGACAGTTTGAATCCGGAGATGCAGAGCTGGATATGTGGCTTACCCGCACTTATATTGAGTCCGGTGGAGGAGGAAATGCTGGAGAAAGCTATCTGTTAGCGTGGTATTTCGCGGCGTTCCATACCAGAACAGATGCCTTTGAAAAAAGAAAACAAAAAGGATTGCTGTTTACCGTGGGAGATGAGCCTTGTTTAAAGATACTTCCTGCTTCCGCAATCAGAGAAATTATGGGAAAAGGACAGCAAACCTATACTCATCTTGAATTGCTCGAAGAAGTGAAAAAGAAGTATGAAGTATACCATATCAGTGTTTTACATTCAGATCAGGCACTGAGAGCAGACAGAGGATGGAGAGAATTATTAGGACAAAATTGTATCTCCATAGAAGATCACAGAGAAATTCCGAATGTTATTAAAGGAATCATCTGCGATAGATTTAAAAAATCAACCTTTGGAACAACAGGAACAGAAGGCTTGGATCAATTTAAAATGCTTTAAAACAGAGCTATTGCCATCAAGAAAATTAGAAACACAAATGATGATGGCAAAAGCTTTTAAAAATAAAGAGGATATGAAAAAGGCACAAATCATAATAGGATTAGGTTTTGGTGATGAAGGAAAAGGGATCACTACAGATTTTCTGGCTTCTCAAAATCCGGAGGCGGTAGTAATCCGGTTTTCAGGAGGTCAGCAGGCTGCTCATACAGTGATGATTGATGATAGAAAGCATGTGCATTCAAGCTTTGCAAGCGGTTCTCTTCGTGGATTACCTTCTTATTTTACAGAACATTGCACTATTCATCCGGTTTTTCTGCTCAATGAGAGAGAAGAATTAAAAACAAAGAACGGAAATATTGAACTGCATATTCACCCATTGGCAAAGGTTACGACTCCTTTTGATGTGTGGCAGAACAGAACCAATGTAAGAAATCTGGAACACGGAACCTGTGGAAAAGGAATAGGAGCAACTATGAAAAGACATGAAAGTCCTTATAAGCTATTTGCCATAGACCTGATTGCACCTAGAGAAATGTTGATGGAAAAGCTAAAAGGTATTGCCTATTATTACGGTTTTGTAGATGAAAAAGAAGTTGTTGAACTTTTACACCCTTTTTTAGAAGCTATTGACAGCATTGATTGGAAAATAAATGATTATACCTGGCTTGCTTCATTCAATCACCTTATTTTTGAAGGAAGCCAGGGTATTTTACTCGATATGGATCATGGTGTTTTTCCCAATGTGACCTATGCTCATACCACTTCAAAAAATGCCTGCGAAATCTGTAAGCTTTTAAAAATTGAAGATATTGAGGTGTATTATGTCACAAGAAGCTATTCAACCCGCCATGGAAACGGCTGGATGAGCAATGAAAAAGAAATGAACCTCAGAAATAATGAAGAAGAAACCTGTACATTTAACGAATATCAAAAGGAGCTGAGAACAGGAGAAATAGATTACAATCTTTTGAATTATGCCTTAAAACTGAATGCAGCATATATATTTCCGACTAAAAAGAATCTTGTTGTTACCTGCCTGGATCAGATTGATGAAAAATTTAAGGTAGAAAACCTTGATGTTGAGTTTAATGCGGTCTACGGATCTTATTCTCCTTATTCAAAAGACTTTAAGCAGATTTTTTAAATCTTGAAGATACAAGTATTAATTTTATACGGATCAGAACCAGAATATTGATAATGAATAAAAGTAAATAACCATGAAAACGATACAATATTTAAAAGGAGATGCTACAGCTCCACAGGCAAAAGGAATAAAAATTATCGCTCATATCTGTAATGATATCGGTGGCTGGGGAAAAGGTTTTGTCCTGGCAATTTCCAAAAGATGGGAAGCTCCGGAAAAAGAGTACAGAAACTGGCACCGCTTTAGAAGTAAAAACAATTTTGCGTTAGGAGAAATTCAATTGGTTCAGGTTGAAAAATACATTTATGTAGCCAATATCATCGGGCAAAAAGGAATAAAAACTGGAAGTAACGGAGTTCCTGTTCGATATGATGCCATTGAAAAAGCCCTGACAAAACTTTCCAATGATGCTTTGCTGCTGAATGCAAGCGTCCATATGCCACGAATTGGATGCGGTCTGGCAGGAGGGAAATGGGAAGAAGTAGAACCTATTATTGAAAGAACTCTGCTTGAAAAGAATGTGGAGGTGTATGTATATGACTTTGAGTAAATTAATACTGAAAAAAAATTAGAATTACAGTATAATAAAATAAACACGATGAAAACAACAACATTATACAGACCGGTAGGAGAAAAAGAAATGATATTGATTATAGAAAGCGGATTTAAAAAATTTCCTCCAAGACTGGAATGGCAGCCTATTTTTTACCCTGTTCTCAATGAAGAATATGCTTCTGAGATTGCTGAAAAATGGAATGCCAGAGACGAAGCCGGAAATTACCTTGGTTTTGTAACCCGGTTTGAGGTGTTGGAAGAAGTAGCGGATCAATATCCTGCACAAAATGTTGGAGCTAGGAACCACAATGAATTATGGGTCCCTTCCGAAGAGCTGAATAGTTTTAATGAGGCGATTGTAGGAGATATCAAGGTAACCAAAGTATTTATAGGAGATGATTTTAAGAAAGCCGGAAATACTGAGTTGGAAGGCTTGATGTTAAACATAAAAAAACTAACAATGACCAATAAAGGAATGGCAAAAGATACTTTAGATATCCTCGCCAAAAAATATTATATCAACGAACATAACGAGAAAATAAATATAGAAAACGAGCTGGAAATCAGTAAAAAAGAAACGGCTCTTTTCACTCCGGAACAGCTTTCAGAAATGGTAGAATCCTCATTGCCGGAAACTCCTTTTGAAACACATTTTGAAACAAAGAACTGCAGTACTTTAAAAGCAATTTTAGAATTGGCTGAAGAAGAAAACCAGGAAAAACTCATGTGTCTGAACTTCGCTTCGGCAAAAAATCCCGGAGGAGGCTTTATCAACGGTGCGGAAGCACAGGAGGAAAGCCTGGCTAGAACTTCCGGATTGTATGAAAGTCTGCTTCAGGCCTGGGATTATTACACGACTCACCGTGCAATGGAATCCTGTTTTTATACAGACACGATGATTTACAGCCCGAAAGTTCCGGTTTTCAGGAAAGACAAAGGAGAGTTGCTGCCTAAACCGGTTCTGTGCAATTTCATTACTTCTCCGGCAGTTAATGCTGGTGTGGTAAAACGTCAGGAACCGGAAAGAGAAAATGAAATTCTGCCTGCCATGGATGTCAGAATGGATAAAATGCTTTCGTTGGCTTTACATGAAGGAAATGAGGTGTTAATCCTTGGTGCATGGGGCTGTGGAGTGTTTAGAAATGATCCAAAAGAAATTGCGGGATTATTTAAAAAACATCTTCATGGGAAGTATAAAAATAAATTTAAAAAAGTGGTTTTTGCAGTTATGACGAAAAAAGAAGAAGTGCTGAAGCCATTTGAAGAAATTCTATGAAAATTGAATTAATAAAAGGCGATATCACAAAGATACAAGCTGATGCAATTGTCAACGCAGCCAATTCTTCCTTATTGGGTGGAGGCGGAGTTGACGGAGCTATTCATAGAGCAGGAGGCCCAATGATATTAGAAGAATGCAGAAAGATTAGAAACAGACAGGGCAAATGTAATACTGGTGAAGCTGTAGTAACAAGTGCAGGAAATCTTTCTACAAAATATGTTATTCATACCGTAGGTCCGGTTTGGAATGGTCATGCAGAAAAAGAATCAAAACTTTTGGCAGACTGTTATAATAATTCGTTGAAATTAGCAGAAAGCTTTGGTGTGAAAACCATTGCTTTTCCTAATATCAGTACAGGAGTATATAGATTTCCAAAAGATCTCGCAGGAAAAATTGCGGTAGATGAGGTCACAAATTTTAAGTCAGATATCATTGAGAAAGTTATTTTTGTTTGCTTTGATGATGAAAATGAAATGATTTACAAAAAACTATTAGATTAAACCAATGAAAAAACTAACCATATTAAGCGGCGCAGGAATCAGTGCCGAAAGCGGAATAAAAACCTTTAGAGACGGAGACGGTCTTTGGGAAAATCATAATGTAACAGATGTGGCAAGTCCGGAAGGATGGAGAAAAGACAGAGCTCTGGTTCTTGAATTTTACAACCAGAGAAGACGCCAGCTGCATGAAGTACAACCCAACGAAGCGCATCACTTACTAGCAGAGCTGGAAAAACATTTCGATGTTCAGATTATTACCCAGAATATTGATGACCTACACGAAAGAGCGGGATCTACCAATATTCTTCATATTCACGGAGAACTGTTCAAATCATGTTCATGCAACGATAAAAACCTGATCTATGACCAAAAAGAGGACATCAATATCGGTGATAAAGCAGAAGATGGAGCACAATTAAGACCTTTTATCGTTTGGTTTGGAGAAGATGTTCCTTTATATCAAACGGCAAGAGAAATTGTGAAAGAATCCGATATCTTGCTGGTAATCGGAACTTCTTTGCAGGTGTATCCTGCAGCTGGATTGATTCATGATATTAAAGACGACTGCCTTTTAATCGTTATCAATCCTAATGAAACAGGGTTTGGATACGGACAGAGAGCTGTTGTTATGAAAGAAACAGCAACCCAGGGAATGAAATTATTGTTCGATAAACTGGTAAACCTTTCCTGATGAAAAATAAAGTAAAAGCAGGAATCATGGGTGTTTGCATCGGTGACGCTCTTGGTGTTCCTGTAGAGTTTAAAAGAAGAGAAGATTTAAAACGCTTTCCGGTAACAAAAATGTTGGAATACATGTCCTGGAACCAACCCAAAGGAACCTGGAGTGATGACAGTTCTCTGACACTCTGTCTTGCTGATGAACTTACCAAAGGATATGACTTGGAAAAGATCGGGCAAAGCTTTGTAAAATGGAATAAATATGGTCACTGGACTGCCCACGGAAGACTTTTCGATATAGGAGGTACCACGAGACATGCCTTGGCGAGATTAATTAAAGGCGAAAGTGCTCGGTTTTCAGGAAATATTTTTGAAGAAGACAACGGAAATGGTTCTCTGATGAGGATTCTTCCTCTTGCTTTTTATCTTGAAAGCGAAGATGATATTGAAAAGCTTTATGTTACGGTAAAAGAAGTCTCAGCAATAACTCACGGTCACTTCCGTTCTGTTTTTGCTTGTTTCATCTATGTACTTTTTGCGATCGAATTATTAAAAGGTAAGGACAAAACAGAGGCTTATACCTATACACAAAAAACAGCGTTAAAGTATGCTGATAAACAAGGCTTTAACCCAAAAGAAATTGAACTTTTTAATAGAGTTTTAATAAATGATATTTCCGGATATCCTGAAGAGGAAATCAAAAGTGGAGGCTATGTCCTTCATAGCCTGGAAGCTTCTCTATGGTGTTTTCTCAATTCGGGAAGCTATTCTGAAGCAGTTTTGAAAGCAGTCAACCTCGGAGAAGATACAGATACCACAGGAGCCATCACCGGAGGAATTGCCGGAATTTATTATGGATTTGAAAATATTCCTGAGGAATGGATTGCTGAGCTGGTGAGAAAAGATAATATTGAAGCATTGTGTGAGAAATTACACCAAAAATTAATGAATTAAAACACAAACCATGAACGAAATAGAAAAGAAGAAAATAAGTAAATTTTTAAGCCTGATCTTACGACATCAGCCAGAAAGCATTGGACTTACGCTGGATGAAAACGGTTGGGCAGATATAGAAGAGCTGAGAGCAAAATCAGCAAAGAAAAGAATATATTTTACTCCTGAAGAACTGGATCAGGTAGTAGAAACCAATAATAAAAAACGTTTTGCCTTTAACGAAGATAAAACCATGATCAGGGCAAGTCAGGGACATTCTATTGATATTGATCTGGCTTTGGAAACAAAACAACCTCCTGAATTTCTTTATCACGGAACTGCAGAAGCCAATATCAGATCCATTCTGGAAAAAGGAATTGAAAAAAGAACCCGTCAGCATGTACACTTAAGTGCTGATAAAGAGACCGCTACAAAGGTCGGAATGAGACACGGCAAACCTGTGATTCTTACCATCAGAACCGGAACAATGCATCAGGAAGGATTATCTTTCTATCAATCTGCAAATGGAGTTTGGCTCACGGACTTTGTAGATGCAAAATACATTTCAAAATGATAATGTTAGCAAATTGTCCCAATTGTAAGAATGTGTTTGAATTTTCTGATTTAGATATAAAAAGAAGAGCAACGGTTAGAGTTGATGAAAAACTTTATCCTGCATGGGACTATAGAAAGAAGTGTCCTCATTGTTCTGTAGAATTACTAAAAAAGGGGGGATTTTATCAAAGAGAATGGGTTGTATTTGGACAAAATGAAAATAAATAATGAGCAGAACATTAGTAATAGGAGATATCCACGGAGGATTTAAAGCTTTGCAGCAAGTTCTTGAAAGAGCAGAAGTCACAGAAAATGATCAACTGATTTTCCTGGGGGATTATGTGGACGGCTGGAGTGAGTCTGCAGAAATTATACAGTTTTTAATGGATCTTTCCCAAAAACAGAAATGTATTTTCATTAAAGGGAACCATGATGCATGGTGTGAAGACTGGCTTGCATTTGGGCAAAATCCTGATGTATGGCTTTTCAACGGCGGAAAAAGTACTGTAGAAAGCTATGCTGATTATCTACCGGAAGACCTGGATCTTCACCTGGAATTCTTTCAAAGGATGAAAAATTATCATATTGACGGTCAGAACCGCCTGTTTATTCATGCCGGATATGCTTCCATGCACGGCCCGGAAAGGGAAGTCTATTCCAGTAATTACCGTTGGGACAGAACCCTTTGGGAAACCGCAGTAGCAATGGACAAAAAACTGGAAAAGAATTCAGCGTTGTATCCCAAAAGGCTGCTTTTATATAAAGAAATATTTATCGGACATACACCCACTCTTGATATTGGGATTAGAACGCCGGCCAATAAAGCCAATGTCTGGAATATGGATACGGGAGCAGCCTATACCGGCTCTTTATCCATCATGGATATCAATTCCAAAGAATTCTGGCAAAGCGATCCACTTTCATCTTTATATCCAAATGAAAAAGGAAGAAACTGATGAAGTATATATAAATAAATTATAGATCAGCAAATAAACCCTACAGATGTCAAAACCTGTGGGGTTTCTATTTTAGTAAAATATTTTTATCATTTTTCTCTTTAAGATTTTAACCATTCGCTCTTTCATAAAAGATGATTAATTTTAAAGTCTGAAAATATCACTTCAATGAAACTGAAATATCTTTTATTCATCCTGAGTTCTACTTTATTTTTTGCTCAAAAATCATTTCAGACCCCTTTTGAAAAAGGAAATGGCAACCAAACCGTTACTTATGATGAAATGAACAGCTACTATCAGGATTTGGCTAAGAATTTTAATACCATTCAATACCTTAAAAAAGGGGAAGATGATAATGGAAAACCTATTTATGTCGTTGTTTATAACCCTTTTCCTGAAAAAGATCTTGAAAAATTAAGAAAAGATAAAGCAATTCTCTTTGTCAACAATGGGATTCACCCGGGAGAACCGGACGGAATAGATGCTACCATGATGCTGATGAGAGATCTTGCCACAAAAAAAATTAAAACTCCGCAGAACTTTATCATCGCTGCTATTTCAGCTTATAATGTGAGTGGAATGCTGAACAGGGGTTCTTACTCCAGAGCCAATCAGAATGGACCTGAGCAGTATGGTTTCAGAGGAAATGTAAGAAATTATGACCTGAACAGAGACTTTATTAAGGCAGATTCCAAAAATGCCAGAAGTTTTCAGGAGATCTACCAGTGGTTAAAACCGGATGTTTTTATTGATAATCATGTCAGCAACGGTGCTGATTATCAATATACTTTTACCTATATTTCTACCTTTAAAGAACGTCTTGGAAATACTCTTGGGACTTATTTCTATAATGATTATCAGGCTAAAAACCTTGAAGATATGAAGAAGCTGGGCTATGAAAGCACACCTTATGTCAATATTCATGGTGATGTTCCAGAAGTAGGCTTTGCTTCATTTGAAGACTCTCCGAGATACTCCACAGGCTATACATCACTATTCAATTCCTTAGGAACCGTTCCTGAAACCCATATGCTGAAGCCTTATGACAAAAGAGTAGATGCTACTTACAAATATATGCTGGTCAACCTTCAGAATCTAGATAAAGAGTATCGTACGATAAAACAGCTCCGCATTGAAAATTTAAAACAATATCAGGCGGGTAAACAATATGGCATCCGTTGGAAAATAGACTCTACGAAGTTCTCTACCATGGATTTTAAAGGCTATGAAGGAAAATACAAACCCAGTGATGTTTCTGGAAAACCAAGGTTATATTATGACAGAAACAAACCCTTTACAAAAAATATAAAACTCTTTACTACTGCGGTACCAACGGGATATATTACTATTCCTCAATATTATATAATTCCCCAGTCACAGTACCGGGTCATTGAAGAATTCAGAAGAAATAATATTCAGATGAAACCCATTCAGAAAGACAGTACTTTAACGGTTGAATCTTATAAAATTAAAGAATTTAAGACCGTTAAAAATCCTTATGAAGGTCATTATCTGCATTTTGAAACGACAGTCGATGCTTCAAAAAAGAATATAATGTTTTCAGCCGGAGATTATCTGATTTCCACCAATCAGCCTGGAGTAAAATATATCATAGAAACCCTTGAACCTGAGGCATTAGACTCTTTTTTTAACTGGAATTTCTTCGATGGGATTTTGGCTCAGAAAGAATACTATTCTGCCTATATTTTTGAAGATACGGCTGCAGAACTGCTGAAAAATGATAAAAAACTTAAAGAAGCCTTTGAAGCAGCAAAAGCATCTGATAAAAAACTGTCTGAAGATGGAGAAGCACAATTAGATTGGGTGTACAGACATTCCCCTTACTTTGAAGAAAAGACTTTCAGACAATATCCTGTTTATAGGGTGTTGTAGAGAATTTCTCATAAAAAGTCAGATTATTTTTACTTTTATAGTGATTTGTTAATCAATGTGTTAGTTTTTTTTATTAAATTAGTATTCAAAACAAAACACTATGAAACAAATTTATCAATTCGTAACATTGCTGTGCTTTGTACCAATAGGTCTGCTGGCACAATATTCTCAAAGTTTTGATTCGGCAACAATGCCTGCCGACTGGACAGTAATTAATGGAGGAGATCCCGGAACCTGGGAAACCTGGGATTCCTATGATTCTTCATTCAATGCACCTCATTCAGGAACGCATTTTCTGGGATTGGAATATGGCAGTACTGCTCACGATGATTATGTCATTAGTCCCGCTATAGTAGTAACTGCAGGAGTATCAGATAAGCTTACTTTCTGGGCAAGAAACAGAGGGGCCGGGCTTGCTGAGACGGTGGATATAAAAGTATCAACAACCACCCCTACCGTAGCAGGCCTTACCAATACGCTCGCTGCTGCAGTAAAACCTCCTATTTCATGGAATCAGTATACGTATGATCTGACTCCTTATGTAGGTCAAACCATTTATATTGCTTTCCATTCGACTACAGACGATATATGGTTTATCGGGATAGATGATTTCCAGATTTCAGCAAACAATCTATCAGTTTCTGATGCAAAAGCGGATAACAGCCGTGCATCTATTTATCCAAATCCGGTAAAAGATATCTTATATATCAAAAATAAAACAAAGATCTCTGAAATCAATATCTATGATTTTAATGGAAAACTGGTGAAAAAAGAAATGATGAATTCAGAAAACGGAACTATAAACGTAAGCGAACTGGCTGCAGGAAATTATATAGTAAAGGTCAAAGATAGAGAGACTGAAAAAGGCTATAAAATTATTAAGAAATAAAACTTTTTATAATAGAATTAAAAAAGACGTTTCAATTGAAACGTCTTTTTATTTATCTTGGTAAACCTCTTTTTAAAGCGATTTCTGCCCTTTCAATGGCAAGCTTTTCTTTCCAGTCCATATATTTACTTTTAAACTGGGACTTCATAACATCATCAAATTTGCGCTGTACAGTAAGATTCCATAAAGAATGTGCCTTTACTGCCCATGATTTGTCCCATGCTCTCAAAGAAATAGAGAAACTTCCATCCAGATATTTCATCCAGTGCCACCATCCTGTAGGCATGAATAAAGTATCTCCGTGCTCAAGGTAGCATTCAATTCCTTCCACACCATTCAGTGCCGGGAATTTCGTTAGGTCCGGATTTTCAATATCATAGTCCTCTAATGCATAAGTTGCGTAAGGAATCTGATAAAGTCTTTCTCTCCATTTATAATCGAAAAGAAGAATATGTTTTCTTCCATTGAAGTGAGTATGGAAAATATGCGCCATATCAATATCGAAATGAAGGAACGTTTCAGATCCTTTTCCTCCGAAGAACATATTAGGGTATTTATCCAGGAATCCTCCCATAAGCTCTTTTGGAGAAATATAATCTTCCAAAAGATTCGGTGCGAATTTTATAGGGTCAAAAAGGAAAATTCTGAGATCCGTAGGTTCCCGCTGAATGAGATCTATATAATCTCCAAATTTCATTTTTGCAGCAGAAGAATTGATGGGAGCAGAGGGGTCTGCTTTTGAGCTGTCATATAAAGGAACCTCTACATCTCCTACTACCTGCTTCATGTATTCCATCGTCCATTTTTGGTAAGCAGGCCACTTTTTTGCCATATTTTTGATGACAACGGGCCTTCTTGGCTTCAGATATTTTTCGTAGAATTCCTCTTTGGAAATGTCATCTACAACATCTATAGGCTTTAAAATAATTCCCATTTTAGTAAATTTATATGACAAAATTATTAAATAAATGTTAACGATCCTTCTGTTTAATTTTTTTTTAATCTATGATTCAAATCAGATTTTACTATTTGGAATAGTTAAAAATATTATTTTTTCCATTAATTAATCAAATTCCTGTTTTTGTTATTGAAATAGAATAAAATTGGCTTTGTAAGACGCCAATGATCTAAAAATGATTAAACTTTAAACTGCGATTTTATTATTAATTAATATGAAAAATTTATTTAAGGCATTGTTTTTTTTAACACATCATAAAATCAGAAGCTTTAA
>Ga0070682_100000380_pt1 | contig 29800 bp, 28 predicted proteins | sample KBSC63LmetaG_FD_64668 | JGI IMG/M metagenome (GOLD analysis project Ga0070682, IMG submission 64668) | Corn rhizosphere microbial communities from Kellogg Biological Station, Michigan, USA - KBS C6-3L metaG | ecosystem: Host-associated > Plants > Roots > Rhizosphere | place: USA: Michigan...
CAATTGAATGCCTTAACTCATTGCTGGCCGAACCTCTTGTTGCCGAGGATCGCGTCAAAACAGTTGAGATCCGTTATACGATCGGACAACTTTATTATTTGAAGGGTCAGCATCTGATTGCCATTGATTCCCTTCAGCAAACGTTAGAAGTCGCTGTGGGCATTGATAATCCTCGCTATGCTGCGAATGTGAAGTTTGCGATTGTCCGCGCGCTGTTTAAGTTGGACCGCAATGCGGAAGCTATTGAATACGCGGAACAGATTTTACCCTTGTTTCAAGCAGACGAAGATACGTCTATGTGTAGAGGCACACTCTATGTCATGGGTTATTGTTATCAAAAGATGGAGCGGCCGGATCAGGCCATCAAGTATTTAGAACAATACCTGGCCCTCGCCAAAGAGACTGGCTACGTCGCCGGCGAGGGGCCTACGCTTTATAACGTGGCAAATCTTCGACTGGCGGTTAATCCCGACGATCTGCAGCCGGCAATCGATCTCTATGAACAGGCGATTGTGAAGCTCCGAGAGTTAGGCAATGAGGAAGGTGAATTATTTGCGCTGAATAATCTGGCTGTCGTGTGTTCTAAACAAAAGAATCACGCTCGCGCGGTGGAGCACCTCGAGATTGCCCAAGTTCTGGCCCAACGCCTGGGTAAGGAAGACCTCGAGCACGCAATCACCGGGAATTTAGGTGATGCTTTTAAGGGGACTGGTGAAAGGAAGCGAGCAATAGAGTGTTATGAAGTTTACCTGGATACGCTCAGAAAAACGGAAGAACGCCCCAAGGAGGCGTTATTGTTAACTACTCTGGGAAATCTATATCTTGAACTTTACGACTATGATCGCGCTGAAGACTACTACGCAGAGGCCCTTCAAGTTTCGCGGGCCCAAAGTGATTACGTGCGCGAGGCATGGGCACTGAACAATCTCGGTTTGGTCAAACATCGTGTTGGACAACTTGCGGCTGCTTTGGAATTGTACCAACAAGGCTGGGAAGTCTGCCGAGAAAGAGACGACCACGAAGTAAAGTGTGAAATATTGAATCATTTGGGCCAGGCACATCTGGAATTGGGCGATCCTGTTCTTGCAATCCAGCTGCAAGAAGATTCGTTAGATCTGTCGCGCACGCATGGGAAGCGTATAAGCGAGGGCTGTGCACTTGATGATTTGGCGGACTGTTACCTTCGTTTAGGCCAGGTGCGACGTGCGATAACTCTCCAGGAGGAGAGTCGAACGCTGTTTCATGACGAGGGCAGCGAAAGAGATGAGGCGATTGTAATCACAAACCTGGGAGAGGCACATTGTGAGCTTGGGGAAACTAAGGTCGCTGAAAGTTATCATCAAGAAGCACGCGAGATAGCCGCTCGCCGAGGGGAATTAAGGATCGAGGCGCTCGCACTCAACGGTTTGGGAGCGACACTCATCCAAGCAGGTGAGACGGCGCAGGCGAGGGAAGTGATCGAGTCGGCCATAGCTTTGTTCCGTCGGACCAGATTTCTTCGCGGGGAAGGCAGCGCGCTCAATAATCTCGGAAACATTTACAGAATTCTGGGTGAAGCCGATAAGGCAATTGAATTGCACAGGCAAGCGTTGGAAATCAGCCAAAGAACCGATCGGTTCTTAGAAGGCGTGGTCCTCGGATCCTTAGCCGATGATTTAACGGTGAAAGGGGAGTTTGCTGATTCACTACTCTATTATGAACGGCAGCTGGAGCATGTGCGCGCAATCGGTGATCGTCGCAACGAAGGCCGGTGCCTTTACAATGCTAGTCGAGTTTCAGAAAAGCTGGGGAAAAGTGCGCAAGCCATTGAGTATGCCCGCGCCGGTCACGAGATTTGTAAGGAGCTTGTAGGGAAATTGTGTTACTCCGACGGTCGCAAAGTTGGAGGGCCTTGCTAAGGTCGTCGTCATGTCTGAGATACGCGAGTTGCTCGACTCCCTTTATCGCGTGGAGTCCGGACGAATCCTCGCAACTCTGATTCGCTTGCTCGGTGATTTTGATCGGGCCGAGGAGGCAATGCACGAAGCCTTTGCGGCTGCGCTGAGCCTGTGGCCGACGAACGGAGTACCTGACAACCCGCGACCATGGTTGATTTCAACCGCCCGATTCAAAGCCATTGATACTCTGCGTCGACGGGCAAGATTCGATGCGTCTCAAGACGAGCTTGCGCGTTACCTAGAGGCGCAAGGGAGCAGGGAAGCGCCCGATGAAAACATCCTTGAGAATGGCCTTGAAGACTATCTTGAGGACGACCGCCTGCGCCTGATTCTTACCTGCTGTCATCCAGCGCTGCCGCCCGAGGCGCACGTTGCGCTCACCTTGCGTGAGGTGTGCGGCCTCACCACCGAGGAGATAGCAAAAGCCTTCCTCATTACTCCGCGTACCCTCGCGCAGCGCATTGTCCGCGCCAAAGCAAAGATTCGCGAGACAAAGATCCCGTACGAAGTGCCGGCGTCCCAGGAATTGCCGCAGCGACTGGGCGCCGTGCTTCACGTCATCTATCTCGTCTTTAACGAGGGTTATTCGGCTGCGGCAGGAAGGGAAGTAACGCGGGCCGAGTTAACCGGCGAGGCGATTCGACTAGGCCGTCTGCTCCTCGAGCTGCAGCCAGAGCCCGAAGTCATTGGGCTGCTTTCGCTGATGTTGTTACAGGGATCCCGTCGTGCCGCCCGAACCTCTCCGAGCGGAGAACTGATCCTCCTGGAGCATCAGGATCGTTCGCTGTGGAACCGGGACCAGATCGCCGAAGGGTTGACATTGCTGGAGCAAGCCCTGAAGTCCGGGCGCTTCGGCTCTTACACACTGCAGGCTGCGATCGCAGCCGTTCATGCGCAAGCGGAGTCGATTGCGGAGACCGACTGGCGGCAGATCGTTGCGCTGTACGATCAACTGCTACGAATTCAGCCGTCGCCAGTTGTAGAGCTCAATCGCGCCGTGGCCATTGCCATGTGTGATGGTCCAGAGGCGGGTCTTGCGCAGATCGACGCGCTGTTGGAACAGGGCGAACTGGCCAATTATTACCTCGCGCATTCGGCCCGTGCAGATTTGTATCGCAGGCTGGGCAAGACCGCTGAGGCGCGGTCCTCCTACGAGAAAGCTCTGGCGCTGACCCAACAGGAACCAGAGCGGCAATTCCTGCAGGAGCGTATTCGGCAGCTGAAATAAAAAATGTTTGCCCGCGCGTATGCCATCAAGTCTCTGCCGCAAGGCCACCTGGCTGCCACGTTAATACCCCAGCGAATAGATAAAGCACGCCGACCGAGAACCCAGCCGCGACAAGAGGTCCCAACATGTCCGGCTAAGACCCTGCACGTCAAAGTGAATTGACCGCATTGAGCCAAGAAGCGTATCAACTCCCCATGTCTCAAGCATAGAGACGACTTAGTAATGGGGCGCTGGCGGATGTCGAACGTCGGTGCCGAGTGCCGATAGAGTCAGTCGCAACAATCGCCGTTTGAGTAAATTCGGAAAACTGCTGCTACTGCTCTTGAGCTTCACGCGCCCTGCGAGATTGTCTTTGCGGACCGGCTAAGCCAGTCTTCGAAGCTCGTATCGCCAAGTTGCGCGTCATCGCCCGGTACAAGTGAGCGCTCGCCCAGCTCAGTGCCGAAGTAGCGCGCATGCGGGTCAGCGATCCGAGAATAAAGAGCGCCGTGGTCAATGCGCAGTACTTGATAATCCGCAACGCTCGCACAGAACGTGGGAAAATATTTCGTTTCGTCGGGCATACCCTAGTATCTTCAATGCCTGAGGACAGACCGACAAAGAATGGGACGAAGGCCAGGTAGATATACGACAGGAATGGATCCTTGAAGTAGATCTCAAATTGCGTGGCGTGCACGTTCCTGCCCTCAACCTGGGGTTCCCAAAGCAGCAAGGTAAGAACACCTCCGCCGAGAAGAATAATTACTACCTGAAGGAAGATCATCGAGCGTCGTTTCATAGTTGATTCTTGTGGCTGATTTACATTGCGACTCAGCGTTGCACAAGAAGTATGACCTCGTCAGCACTTCAAGCGCCAAAGGCGCGAAATGCAATAGCCTGGGCCAGCGGCCCAGGAGACTCAGCCGAGAGCTACCTGTTTAGCGCTGAAAGCGCGAAATAATATCGGGGATTCAGACATCGCTGGCATTTGGTCGGATATTCGATTGCGCGCCTTCAGCGCTTGAAGGACGTCCGGATTTGTGACCTGGGCCGTTGGCCTGGGCTTTTCCATTTCGCGCCGTTGGCGCTTAGAGTGACCGTCACAGACTTTCTGTGCAAAGCCTTGCGACTCTATTTCACTTATTTGAGGAGAGTTCCTCGGCCAGGGCGACGATGATGCCCGCAGGGCCTCGCATGTAGCAGAGTCTGTACTTGTCCTTGTACTGGGCCACCTCGCCGATGAGTTCGCCGCCGTTGGCGCGCAGGCGAGCGACAGTGTCGTCGACGCTTTCGACCGTAAACATGACACTCCGGAGGCCCAGCGTGTTCGGCGGTGCCATCGCCGGTTCGATCTCGACCAGTTTTGGATTGCGAAACTTCGTTAGCTCAAGCTTTCCGTTCCCATCCGGGGTCCGCATCATTACGATGTCGACTTGGACGTTCTCGATCCCGTTGACGCGGTCGACCCACGGGCCCTCGATTGGCGCTTCGGCTTCTTTGGTCATGCCGAGCGTGGTGAAAAAAGCGATAGCGGCTGCAAGGTCGTCGACGACAACGCTGACGTGGTCCAATCTCTTGATCGTCATGTGGCTAGTATAGTTAGGCGTACTAAAGGGCGGAAGCAAAAATTTTCTTTGACGAGTTGTCGAATTCTTTCCGGCCGTTCGACTATATGGTGAAGGCAGGGCACTGGCCCGGCCGAAGCCTTAATTAAAGACCGTTACAGGAGAAACCGTCATGCCACAGTATCTGGTTGCTAACTACCTACCCGACAACTTCGACCCGTCCACCGTAACCGAAGCGATGATCGAGGAGATCCACGCGCTCAACCGCGAAATGATTGCTGCCGGCGTACGGAAGTTCGCTTGCGGAATTTCCCCGGCCAGCAACGCGAAGACGCTACGGGCCCAACCCGACGGCAAAGTGCTCGTCAGCGATGGGCCGTACACCGAGACCAAAGAGCACATGGGCGGATTCTGGATACTGGAATGCGCGAATCTCGACGAGGCGCTGGCATGGGCGAAGAAGGGTGCCATCGCCTGCGATGTGGCGGGTGAGGTGCGCGAGCTTCTTTTCTATCCGGCTCCGGAATAGTCTGGTGGTCGCGATATCCGACAAACTTCAGTTTGTCGCAGGTTCGACAAGCTTTAAGCTCGTCGGACATCAAGCGGACCACGCCGCGTGATCATGCATGCGGACGGAAGAGGAAAAAACAGTGAAATACGTTTGTTTGGGATACTACGACAAAAGCAAATTTGACGGCATGACGGAGGCCGAACTAAACGGCATGTTCGACACCTGCCTTGAATACGACGACCATCTTCGCGCCAACGGACACTGGGGCGGTGGCGAAGCTCTTCAGGGTCCGGAAACAGCGTTGACGCTTTATTGGAAGAACGACAAGGTGGCAACGACCGATGGTCCCTATGCAGAAACCAAAGAACAACTCGGCGGCATTCTGGTCCTCGAGGCGAGAGACATGAATCATGCTGTTCAACTCATCGGCCAGCACCCGGCGCTGACATATGGCCACATCTTCGAGATACGCCCAGCGGCGGGCATGAGCGAAATCGTAAAGGCGAGCGCGCAGCGGCGGCAACAGAATCCTGCAACCTAAGCGCAGCGTGATGCACCGGCCGCTTCAATGCTCGTGAAGCTCGATCATCAGCGCCCGTTCGACGCCCTTGGGCGCGCGGATGAATTGGCATATCTCGAAGCCCGCGTCTAAAATTTTCCACTCGCAGGGGCAACCACCAAAAAGCCGAAGCGCCCACAACCCACAGCAAAAATGTTACCCGGAAAAGCCGAGAGTTTGGTTACGCAAAAGTCCTGACACGATTCACTGGTTCACTGTTGCAAATATTAGAGGCGGTCGCGTCCGTTTCACAGTAAGCTCGTTACGTAATTATGCTGACAACGCGTACACGTTACCTAAAACTCCTGACAGACTGTTCAGACCGGCGAATCGTTTGAATTGCGGGGCAGGTTTGCTCATGCCGATATGTACCGGAGGCTCGGCAGGACCGCTGACCGAACAGAAACCGGAGCGGCAGTTGTTGCAAGAGCGGAAGCGGCAATTAAAATGAAAAGATAACCTCGTGCATGCCGTCAAACGAGAGCAATCTTTCCTGCGCGAAATATTCCGGCGAACGCAAAACTCTCGCGCATCGCGCCGTATCCGGCTGAGACCCTGAGAAGGTAATCGAAAACCCAGCCGTGCTTCAGACATAGCTACTCACTCGCTTCGCAGCATTTCGCGGAAAGTCTAGCTCATTGCCTTGTGCTACTGGTTTATGTCTGTTCCGAAGCCTCAGGACTGTCGGTGATTGCTCTTTATCAGCATTTCTCTTGCAACATCGATAATATCGGCGTATTTTACCCGCGCTCTCGTCCTTGTTTGAACCCCGGTCCATCGACCGGCTCCCACATAATGCGCCAGGATATTAAGAATATCGCCGTCGAGGATGTGGTCCTATGGACTGGGAATCCTCGCGAGCCAAATACCGCGAGCGTGCAGGATCAAGACCTTGCTGTTATGCCTGGCTCATTTGGTTTACGCCGGCAGGGCAGGGGAGTCAGGGACTCACTTGTCAGCCGGTCTACCGAGGATCCAGGTCAATCAGTATCGCGGCGTGGAATCCGTTGCGGACGGCCATATTAATCCCCACGGCAGCTTCGTGATCTGATCAAAAGGCCGTCAAATCTCTACACCAATCAACCTAATGTACAAGAGCAGGTCAAAGAGGCACTACAGACGAAAGCAGCTCGCTTCTATCGCACACAACACACCGCAACGAATAAACACTCTTGGGTTTCGAGCGTGCCCTAAAACGACTCATACAGACTAACCATTTGCTGTAGAATCCCGCTGCATTTTGGTGTATCGATGGATAATCAGCCAAGATTAGTTGCTAAGCAACAGATAGCGCATTACGAAATAATCCGCCTGCTCGGACAAGGCGGAATGGGTGAGGTTTACCTGGCGCAAGACCTGCTCCTCAACCGCAAAGTCGCCATTAAGTTTCTGTCTTCCAACTCCGTTGACGACGAACGTGCTAATGAGCGCCTCTTGCGGGAGGCCCGCGCAGCAGCCACTCTCGAGCATCAGAACATCTGCTCCGTGTACGACACTGGCGAAGCAAACGGGCAGCACTTCATCGTAATGCAGTACATTGAGGGTGAAACTTTGGCCGCCCGACTCCAGCGCGGGCGTTTATCTCTAAAGGAAGCGCTGAACGTGGCTATTCAGGTTGCCGACGCGCTAGTGGAAGCGCACGCACACAGCATCGTGCACCGGGACATTAAGCCTGCAAATATCATGATCAACTCTCACGGGAAGGCGCTGGTACTCGATTTCGGCCTTGCAAAATGGGTGATGATCGGTAGTGAAGAAAAGACTCAAAAGCGACTCAGCCCATCGGGCAGTCTTATAGGCACGATCACCTACATGTCGCCCGAGCAAGCTCGTCAGCAGCCTGTGGACGAGAGAACCGACGTGTGGAGTTTGGGCGTAGTTCTCTACGAAATGGTTGTGGGCCGCAATCCGTTCGCACGCAGTACGCCAAGCGATTGTCTAGCGGCGATACTGACGCACGAGCCGCCGCTTGATCGCGAGACAGTGCATATACCGGTTGGCCTCCAACATATCCTGAAGAGAGCTCTGCAGAAGGAGCGAGGGAAGCGTCACCAAACCGCCGACGCTCTCTTGCTCGACCTGAAGGAGTTCGAGAAACAGATTGTAGAAGTTGATAGCGAGCAGATAGCGAAATCCCGGCTGCGGCGACTATTGTTCGTCGGTGCAGTTGGTGTCGGCTTACTTGCTTTAGTTCTCGTCGTCCGGTTTAACCGTACCGGCGATGATAGTTCTGCTGCCTTCAGATATCCGGTGAAGCAATTTACTCTTGGATCCGGGCTGGATGATTTCCCTGCTATTTCGCCTGATGGCAAAGCCATCGCTTATTGTTCAGACCAGAGCGGCAGTTTTCAAGTTTACGTCAAAGCCCTGACGCCCGGGGCGAAAGAGAATGCCCTCACTTTTGACAGCCAACAGAACTTTCAACCGGCTTGGTCGCCAGATAGTCAACAGATCGCGTATTACTCGAAACTGCGCGGAGGGATATGGATTGTTGCCGCCTCAGGCGGTGAACCGAGACGACTCACAGATTTCGGCTCGTATCCGGCCTGGTCTCCGGATGGCACACAAATAGTGTTTCAATCAAACCCGTTCGTTGACTTAGGCGCTTACGCTCGCAATGCCATATCACCTTCAACGTTATGGCTTGTTTCTGCGAAAAGCGGTGAAACGCGTCAACTGACGGACAGCAACAATCCAATTGGCGGGCATGGCTCGCCTGCCTGGTCGCCCAACGGGAAACGAATTGCTTTTGAAGTGGATGAATTCAACGCTGCTGCCATCTGGACGGTTTCCGCCAATGACCACCTCGACGTAAAGTGCGTTTCAGGTTCGCTTCAGTCTCACAGTTACGGGCCCGTATATGCGCCCGACGGTCAGAGCGTTTATTACAGCGGGGGTGAGACCGTGTCGCAGCGACGCGTCGACCCAGACACAGGTGAGGCCATCGGTGAACCCGCTCAATTTATAGGCATCGGTGGACCGCCTTCTTTCGTCCGACGCGTCAGTTTTTCAGCTGATGGAACGAAGATCGCTTACAGCCTGGTGCGTCGCAGCGAGAGCATTTCTTCTGTTCCGCTAGAGCAGAAATCAGCCACAGCCGCAGGTCCGCCTATTCTAATTGTTAGTAACTCCGGTGTGCGGAATGCCTTTCCTTCGTTCTCGCCTGACGGGAACCGAATAGCCTTCGTAGTTTGTCAGTTCAGCGATACGGGCTGCCATATCTGGTTAACGAATACAGATGGAAGTAATCAAAAACAGTTGACTACAGGTCAGGGAGACCAATTGATGCCGCAATGGTTTTCCGACATGACAGAAATCGCTTTTGTATCCGGTCCCACGGGCAATCACTCTTATTGGGCTATTAACTTAGAGACCAAGCGCGAAAGGGTATTGGCGGATCTTTCGGATGACATTGATTATGCGCGTCTCTCGCCTGATGACAAACAGATCGTTTTCAATTGCAAACGTGGCGTAATCAATGTCTGCAAATCTTCACTGCCTAGCGGCGAACCAAAACAACTGACGTTTGATGAAGAGTTGATGGGCTTTCCCGAATGGTCGCCCGACGGTAAACTTATTGCCTTTCAACGAAAGCGTGGAGACGACTCTCATATCATGGTTATGCCGAACGAGGGTGGGACTCCCACGCAATTGACTTTCGGCAAAGGACAGAGCTGGAATTTTGGTTGGTCACCGAAAGGCGACAAGATTCTATTCGCCGGCTTTCGCCACGGCTTTTGGAACGTCTGGTGGGTCTCGCTTGCCACAAAGACAGAGCGGCGGTTAACCGACTACAAGAAGCTAAACTCATTTGTGCGTTATCCTGCGTGGTCTCCCAAAGGCGATCAAGTCGCTTATGAGTATTCCGAAACTACCGGCAATATCTGGCTCATGGAGTTGAAATGATTTCGCAAGCGCGGATCATCGCAAGCGCAGATCATCATCGCGACCGCTGCCGATAATTTTGGCGAAGCCAGTGCCTTCGCTGCTTATTAACGCGTTTCGACAACGCAATTCTGTTCCTCTCGTCCGGAAGCAGAATCGCCGGTCAACTTAGTTCGGCCCTTCCGGCTAAAAGCTACTTTTCGAGGCAGAGTCGCATTTGCCTCATAAATCGACTCACATAACCGCCCTATGGATAGTCCGGTTACGTAAATCTCATGACACGATTCGATGGTTAACTGTTGCAAATATTAGGAGCGATTTTGTCCGTTTCAGATCAAGCTCGTTACGTAATTCTCCTGACGGCGCGCACACATTACCTAAATCTCCTGACAGACAGATCAGTGGTCAGATCAAGAAACAGCTAGCCCGAAGCGACTATTCAAACTTTCAGGCGTTAGATGAGGCAGTTACGAAACAGTCGCATCAGCTAGGCCTATCAACAACAATCGCGGAATCGCAATACTCAGGTTTTCTATTTCGATCGGGCTACTCACGGTAGGTTAACGCATAAACTTACGGCGGATGGCAAGCGCTAACAGAGCGGCCTGTACTGGCCCAAGGACAGTCTCCAGAAGGACAACAGTGTGTGCGAGACTAGTTACTGGTCTCGGCTCAGGTTTTTGCAGGATCATCACGCCCGCGCTGTAGATCAACGCTCTACCAAACCCGAGCGGAGCGCCGATATTATCCTGGTTTGCATTTACTAAGTCGCGTTCGGTTACGGATTTGGTTTCCGATCGCTTAAAACCAACGTGGGTGTAGCAGAAAGCGGACAGCAAGATGATACCTAGTAAGATGAGGAATGCTTGTGAGGCTCGCTCGCCATAGCCGCTAGCCAACCAATACCACCAACTTAACCGCCAGAAGCACAACCCACGCCAACGCTCGCGCCGTTGCACATCCATTGCCATATATCGAAACTTCGAGGCCTCTTCATATCGGTGGCTTTCTTCAGCGTTGACGGCGAGGAACCTGAGGGTAACCGCAAGTGGCCATTGGGCAATTTGCCGAACTCTTCTTTCCTGTAAGTCTGTGATGTCCTGTTCGATATTGAGTCGCCAGCTTATGTTTATAAATTCAAACCTACGGCAATCTATGTTGATGAACCAACAGGGATGCAGTCTGAGAGTTTGAAAAGAGCAGCGCTCTGGGTTTTCAATTCGGGCAAATTGTAGGTCCAAGAATGTCCCTTGATAAAACACCGGCTTTCCTTTATCGCCGATAAATTTGAAATAGGAACTGAAACTGGCATATCTGAAATTCGCGGCTGCCATGAAGCTGGTGTCGCTGAAATCTGCGGCCAAAGCAAATGTGGTTTGCACGAAGTCTGCTTCTGCCCTGAATGTGGCACCCGAGAAAGAGGCGTCGGCCTCAAACTTGGCCCATGAGAAACCCGCTATCGCGCAAAACTCCGTACCGCGGAAATGTGCCTCGCCGATGAATTCGCTGCCGTTGAAATTAGCGTCTCCGACAAAGGGCGTGCCGTTGAAATCTGTGTAGCCGCGGAAGGTGATGCCGTTGAAGTTCGCAACCTCGTAGAAGTTGGCGTAATTAAAGTCCGCCTCCGCTTGGAACGTGGCTCGATAGAAGTCCGCCTTCCCCTGGAAATGCGACTGTCTGAAGTCCGCTCTCTTGGAGAAAGTGGCACTTGTAAAGTCCGCCGTCGCATAGAAAGTGGCACCGCCGAAGTCCACGTCATCGCTGAACTCTACTTGGGAAAACGACAGTGGATCAGGGAACCAGACGTCCGAGAAATTGAAATCCCCATTGTCAAGTTTCTTGTTGAGAGCTTCCCCGAAATCCGCACTTTTCTCTTTTCCCGGAAAGTGCAATACACAGTACCGATCCCCATCAACTTCTTGATAAAAAGGCAGACCGGCACAGGCGAAGCGCACCCCCTCAGCCAAGAGGCCTTGGTTCCGCAATTCAATTAAGCGGACGATTGACGCGCAAACAAACGTCGAATCGGATTTGGGAGTGGCTGAGTCGGACATCATAAATGGCGTGCTCCACGGTCGTGATGACTACAGAACGATTACTCTAATGAAACCTTGAATTTCCTATACAGATCTTGAATGTAGTCTGTAGTATCTCTCAGTTCGCTGCGTTCCTTTAACAACTCTAGAAGATCCCTACCCGTAAGGTGTAGGATCACTTTACGTACAGAGTCTTTGTTATATATTGCTTTCTTTCTATTGAAGGAAGGAACACCTTCGTCAGCACGGGGTACTAAAACACCGAATTTTCCCATTGTGTCACCCAAATATGTGGCCGCTTGATCAACGTCGCCACCCGTGAGATTGGTTTTGCTCTTCAATTCGAAAACAATTAAGAAGCTTCCATACTTATTGCAAAAATTCGAGCAGGGTTGTCCCTTTCAGCTTCGCGGTCGTTACGTAATTCTCCTGACAATGCAAACACATTATCTAAATCTCCTGACATGGCGTTCAGACCCGGAGTCGTGTTATGGCGGGCGCCTTGGAATTGGAATGTGCTGGCGAACGGGCCAAAAAGATCTTGTACGAAGCTGGCCCATGATGCAAAGGTGGATCGAGTTGAAGGCAGAACCTTGAGCATCGCGTCAAAACCCGGATTCTTAACTCTTGAAATCGTCCAATAATTGGGGAGGTGTCAAGGGTTACAACACAATGACCGGTAGGCATCTGGCGATGCCGATCCTCGAGATTCACTGGGGCGCCTAGTTTCTCTTGTCCTTCCATTCTCAAATCAAGTCGAAGGATGAATTGGGATGATAGACTTAGAGTGGGTCTGTGAAAACCGAGGTCAAATCATCTGGCAGGCACTTGATCCAACGATGTGGATTGTTGATATTAACTGGGGCACGGAAGCTTAGGTTTTCCCGAACCACCAGCGCACGATCTTCTCAATTCAGAGCGATTTAACCCTGATGCCTTAAGCAACGATCGCAAACCAAATTGTTCAAGCACTGGAAGCGGCTACGAAGAGTCACGACAACCCACGAGTCGTTCTACTAGAGAGCGCACTGAGCCTAATCGTCGTCACCGCTGTCATAGTAGCCACATGAATAACACAGCCGCTCAGACGGTTCCGACATATCACCTTCTCCGCCAGAGCATTCAATGCAGTCTCTACACCAGCTGCAAAGAACAGGATCATCGTGCGCACAATATTTATCGTGCGGCGACAAGTGGCCAACCGTTGAAAGGATAGCCGCTTGCTTTCTGGTTATGGTTTCTCCTATTTCGTGTTCACCAAATTGTTGGAGGAACTTGTAGATACCATAGCCGGTTAAGATAATTATTCCTGCACCAACCAGGGCGGCAATTGCATCATCGTTATTATTAGGCATATTGAATGCTAGAGTTGAGAAAGCACGCTCTGGCAAAACTCAGACCGTCCATGTAACCTTGAGCTCATTGAAGCACGGCCCTTCGCCTGCGCCGTCGTCATCAAACCTGCGTTACCTAAATCTCCTGACAGCGTGCCCATTTATTGCGTGTCAGGACTTTTACGTAACAACTGTCATGACTTTTACGTAACCGGACTTGGATTAAGCCTACTTTGAACCTTTGAACCTTTGAACCTTTTAACATAATATGTATTATCAGACTCAACGGATAAGCAAAAGGAGCGGCCGGGGCCGGCGGGGCCTGGTCGAATGCAGGCAATGCTCTCTTTTGCCTTAAGCGGCGGTGGTTTCTTAATCCCCTGTGCTGCTCGGCCACGCCTTAGGCAGCTTACCTCAGCGAGACCACGGCGCGCCTTGTCCAGAGCGAGGACACGGCGCGCCTTGTCCAGCTTTAACTGGTCACGCTTCTTCGCACTCAGCAAGAAAGTTCCACGTCGTTTGGCCCAGCTTTTCGGGTTCCGACGTGCTGGAGAGCTTTTCTATTTCGATGGCGCCCAGGGCTGTTTGAGATAGTTACCACATTGCGCCATAACCGTGTTGACACAACTAGTTGGCTACTGTATTTTCCTTGACTCGCGAGACGGCCAACCTTTCGATGCCACGGAAAGATTTACTCAAGACCAGCTCGCTTTCCAGTGGATTCCTACTAGAGTTTACCCAAGCCGTTTAGCGCTGATGCGTTTGTCACAGTGTGGCAGCGAACACCCCTTAAAAAGCGCGCGAGGAGGTTTGTGTGGACAAAGACGAGATAAAAAAACTCATTGAGAAGCATGAGGGTCGAGAGTCAAAAGTTTACAAGGACACCGAAGGCCATCCAACAATAGGCGTCGGTTTTAATCTTGACCGGGCAGACGCCCGGCAAAAAATCGAAGCCCTTGGGCTGGACTACGACAAGGTACGTTCTGGAGAAGTGTCTCTCGATAAAGGTCAAATCGATTCCCTTCGGGATGCCGACGTCGATCACGCCATTGAGGCCGCGCGTGACAACGTCTCGAATTTCGATGGGCTGTCGGATAATCGGCAGGCCGCACTAACAGATATGGCATTCAATCTTGGCTCCGAGGGACTCTCAAAGTTCAAGAATACAATTGATGCCGTAGAGAGCGGTGACTTTGAAAAGGCCGCGGAAGAGATGGCCGACTCACAATGGGCCGGCCAGGTGGGTAATCGATCCGCCGAGGATATAGAACTGATGAAAGACGATCTGGATGAGAGTTAGCGGGCTGATCTGGCCAGCTAACGTCGCTCAGGGCGACCACTAGTTTGCGACCACCGATCGCGTCGGAAAGTTCCGTGCAAACCTGAAGACCGAAGACAGGTCTTAAGCGATCGTTTAGGAGCTCGTCGAAGGCGTCACGCCAATTCAGCTATCGTCTCCGAGATCGTCAGTCTCACGTCCCTTGTTGAAGTCAATCTCGATGTGCCGCGCCTCGTCGATATCCTTGCTCTCCCTGACTTGCTGTGCGGCCTCTCTGGCTTCCTTTTCGTTTTGCGCATCGCCTTTGTTGTTGTAAACATCTCCAGCATGATCGATGCGCCTGGCAATGTCCTCAATCGTGTCCGCCATGTTGTGTTTCTCCGTGAGTCGTAAATTTTAAGAACTCTTCGCCGCCACGTTTATGGGCGCTGTGAAGTGCTGCAAAGAAGTTCCGCGGTGGCGCGCGAAGGAATTACTCAGTCGGTGAATTCAGGTAACTGTATAACACAAGATCTGGTGCAGTCGTACTGAAGTGAGCAGCACTCGCAGGAAAAAGCGGACGATTTTGTACTATGCAATGGGCGGCGGCCTGGGCCACCTCGCGCGCTCCCTGGCAGTGATAAATACGCTTGGCATTGCGTCGCAGGCTCACCTTCTTACTGCATCTCCCTTCGCAGACGACCCGCGCATTACGGCAGGCGTGCGGGTGACGAGGGCTCCGCAAATTTATATCGGGGGGTTTGACTCATACCGATTATGGCTGCAAAAGCTTTTTGACAAACTGCGGCCCGACGAGCTTTTTTTAGACACCTTCCCGGCTGGAATACGCGGCGAATTGTGCGGCTTTAAGCCTTTACGCGACGTGCCCATACAACATGTCGCTCGACTGCTCCGATGGGATGAATACCAGAAGCTGTTGTCGGATGAACCGCCAAAATTCACGCACGCATATATCCTGGAGCGTCTGGACCACCGCCACGCTCAATTCATCAAACAACAAGGGGGGAAAAAGCGGGCCCTGGCTCTGCAATATCCGTCCACAGCCAGCGATTCGTCAGTACTGGATGTCGAGCAACTCAAGCGGCAAGGGCGCCCCGTTTGGCTGGTGGTTCATTCCGGGTCTGCCCGGGAGGTTGAGACGCTCTTAGACTACGCGGATGCGATGCGGCATGTCGAAAACATCGATGCGGAACTCCTGCTCATTGCGCGCCGGCCACCCGAGCGCATTCGGCAGGTTGTGACCCTGATAGATTGTTATCCCGCTTCCCTTTTGTTCTCAGTGGTCGATCGCATAATTAGTGGCTGCGGGTTCAACGTCATGCGCGAAACGGAACCCTTTCAGCATAAGCACCGTTTCATCCCGTTCGCGCGGAGATTTGACGATCAGTTTACGCGCGCGTCCCGTCGCAGACCCGACTTTCGGCAACACATTAGAGAAGCTGCGATGTAGCTTAAATTGACGGTTCTGAGCCGCGTTCCGTATCCCCGTTTCACCTATCTGGGGAGCTCGTGTCGTGGCCAACATTTCGAATCACCCAGTTTCTTAAACTAGCGAGTTGACGGGAAAGCTATGGGAGCAAAGCAACAGCTACGTAAACAATTGCCAGTTTTGCGACGCTGGCTGGAAGCCGATGAACAGCCCTGGCTATATAGTGCAAAAATAAAGTTGCTGACATCTTGCAACCTGGATTGCTCTTTCTGCCAATGGCGGGTCACCGCCAAAACGCCGCGTCACACTTTGACTCTAAGCAATTTGCAACCGGTGCTCGCCGAATTGAAATCGCTGGGAGTAACTCGGGTTCATTTTACGGGCGGCGAGCCTCTTATTCATCCGGAGTTGCTGGAGATTCTCACCTACAGCCGAGAGCTTGGGATTCCCGAGCTTGGCATGACTACAAACGCTACGCTCATTACGACCGCGAGTGCAGCGAACCTTTTTGCTGCCGGTCTGAGACACGTCAACGTTTCGCTTGATGGTGAGGCTGAGGATTTCCACGGAAAGTTCGCGCGCGCCACTGAAGGACTCGCAAATTTGCTCGAGGCCCGCCGAACTTTTGATAAAGCCGACCGTCCGGCCATCAGAGTCAACATCGTCATCGGTTCAAACAACCTCACGCAGATTCCCGATTTTGTGAAGAACCTCAAACGGTTGGGCGTTGATGGTTTAAATCTGCTGCCTATCAAGCGCGAAAAACATCTATTTCTTAACCCCAGCCAGATTGCCTGGTTCCGTGATAACGCGGCGCCGGTGATTCGAGAATGCTTCGGAGAAAAGGTTTTGAGTCGTGATCCGTATGGCGATTCGGGCGCTCTCGATGGCGAATATACTCGAGACTACTATCAGGCAAACCGCTGCTACATTCCCTACGTTCATACATTTTTCAGTGCGGACGGCGGGGTTCATATTTGCTGCGAACGACAAACGACCGAGCGGCCACTCGGCAACATCCTCAAGAGTTCTTTATATGAGATCCTGACCAACGACTACTATCGTGCTGAGCGCCAGCGGCAGGACGCGCCAGGCTGCCGAGTATGCGGCATGTTTCAAAACCTCAACAACGCGATCGATGAGCTAATGGTGGAGGCTCCCGTCGGTGCCTAGCGTGTTGGTTTATTGTCAGAGTGGTTATGGCGTCGGGCATCTCGTTCGCGTAAGTAGATTGATAAACGCGATTCGCGAGCGAAATGTTGGGATCGAGATCACCGTCGTCTACGGTGGCCCACCGGCGCCCTGGATTTTCGTCGATCCTTCGATCCGGTTGGTTCAACTCGAACCGCTCTGGTTCAACGACTCCATGAGCCGCCTGGTATCGAGCGAGAGTGAGCCCGACGCGGTCCTACGTCGTCGCCGCGACGTCATCCTGAAATCGCTGAAATCACTACAGCCCGCGCTGGTCATCCTGGAACACTTCCCTTTTGGTCGTTGGGCGCACCGAACCGAGCTTTTGCCACTGATCGACGCCTGTAAGTCGCAGAAACCGAAACCTGAAATCTGGGTCAGCGTTAGGGACATAGTGTTGATTTCGGAAAAGCACGCGACGGCTGTCGACCAGGTGTTGTCCCAGGTAGACAGGGTTTTTGTTCACTCCGATCCGGCTATCCAGCCTTTTGTGCCGGGAGAGCTGCGACTCAATGGCTTCTCAGAAAAGTTGGAATATACCGGGTACGTGACGCCGCCGGTAACCCGGAAAAGTAACCGGCAGAAGTACGTTGTAGTTCATGCCGGGGGCGGGCGCGACGGCGCGCCACTCTGGTTAGCCGTGGATGAACTCGAGAAGAGAAACAAATCTCTAACGTTCGTCAGATGCGGTCAGTTTCCAGGGCAACAAAAAAGCCAGCGGGAACTCTTGAACTTGATAGGCGACGCCGGCTGTTGCATCAGTATGGCGGGGTATAACAGCGTGGCTGAGTGGCTAAAATTGCAGACGCCGACGATCTTCGTGCCTCGCACAAGTGACTCCGAGCAGCCGGCTCGACTTGAGCGCCTCGCCGCGCGAGTTGGTGGTCCAATGTGTTCGGCAGCGGCAACTGTCGACGACCTAAGCAACGCGCTAAGGTGGCTCACGCAAGAAGCCGCGCCGCTGCGACAGAAGCCCTGGATTGACGGTCAGAATTATTTCGCCAGGCAAGTATGTGAGGAGCTGAATTGAGACCTCCGATTCCACTCGTCGTCGGGCCGCCGACCAAGAATCTTGTGTTTCACACCAAGGCGCGAAATCTGCAACAGCATCTGTCCGCAGATTTCGAGGTTGTTATTCATCATGACACTCCGCAAGTGAGAGCAAGTTTGGAAAATGGCGAGCTGGAGTATGCGGCCGTGCTGGGATTGAACCGTGGACTGTTTTCACCCCGGCATCGGCGACTTCTTCCCCGCATTGGCTTAATGGTTTGCAGTGAGTGGTCCGTAAGAAGCCGGCAGCGACATTGGGGCATGGAACGGCGCGAAGTTATCGAGTTGATGCGCGAGTGCCGTTCAGTCTGTTTTAATAATCAAAGACAGGTTGAAGACTACTCACCTTACCTCGACAATGTTCATTACACTCCCAATGGCGTCAATCCAGCCGAGTTCTTTCCCGTTCCTACGGCTAATCGTTCACCCGGCGACATACTTCGAGTGGGATTTGCGGCAAAGCTGATAAGCCACGACAATCTGCCATCAAAGAAAGGATACGCCACCATCAAAACGGCGCTCGAGGGCGTTGCCGGTTTGGAGCTACGGTTGGCGGAGCTCCCGCAACAAAACAACGGGCCGTATGATCTCGATGCCAACCGCTCAGAGATGAATCGCTTCTATCAGGATATCGACATCTACGTTTGTGCGAGCGAGGAGGAAGGCACTCCGAATCCCTGCCTCGAAGCGGGGTTGGTCGGCAAACCTGTAATAACGACGCCGGTCGGGAATATGCCGGAGCTGATTCATCACGGTGTCAATGGTCTGCTGTTTGACGTTAACGACTCCGAGAGATTGCGTGCACACCTCATTCTACTGCGCGACAACATCGAGTTGCGGCTTGACCTCGGCCAAGCGCTACGGCAAACCATTCTGCGCAACTGGACCTGGCAACATCAGTCGCATGCCTATGCAGAATTTTTTCGAGAGTTGGCCGGAAGCTAGACGAAGATGTATCTAAGCTACGAAGCCATCAAGCGAGTGCACCTCGAAATTACTTCCCGCTGCAACGCAGCGTGCCCTCAGTGTCAACGCACCGCAAAAGAAGGTGGAGTCAATCCGACGCTCCCGATGGGCGAATTATCCCTGGCGGATATTGAGAGCATCTTTGTCGCCGAGCTTTGCGGCAGATTAGAACATATCTGGATCTGCGGAAACTTCGGAGACGCCATGGTCAGCGATACCACGATTCCCGGTATCGAATATTTCCACCGCAAAGGTGTAAAGCAAGTCACGCTACATACAAATGGCAGCGGCAGAAACAAGGAATGGTGGCGCGACCTGGCGGAGGCAATGAGCGGACCGAAGGACCGCGTTACTTTCGGTATCGATGGTCTCGAAGATACAAATCATCTTTACCGGCGCAACACCCGTTGGGGCAAGATCATGGAGTCCGTCGAGGCTTTTATCGCATCGGGCGGGAATGCCGTGTGGGACTTTCTTGTTTTCGAGCACAATGAACACCAGGTTGAGGAGGCGAGGGCCCTGGCGAAGAAGATGGGCTTCTCCCGCTTTCGCCCGAAAGCGACTTTCCGGTTTGCCGCGTCCGATATCAACAGCGAAGCCAATCGCGAACTTGTAAATGTTCGCAATAACAAAGGTGATTTGATCGGCATGCTTAAGCTGCCCGTGAACGAACAATACCGCAATCCTGATCTCGACAAAGTATCCCGGATTATCAAGAACCAGGGTTTGGAACAGTACTACCAAACCACCGACATTCACTGCCGCACGCAGGCCGACGAATCCGTATTCGTCAGCTTCGAAGCCGAACTGTGGCCCTGTTGCTGGACCGCCAACCGCAAATACGATCAGGGCGATACGCCCTACAAGCAGCAGATTCGCAATCTCTATAATCGATATGGACCCGACTTTAACTCCCTGAGGAAGCACCCCTTGAGCGAAGTCGTGAGCTCGCCATGGTTTCGTTACGACCTGGTGAAGAGTTGGTCCTGCGAGCCGCCGCTTTCCGATCGGCCGGAGCGGCTGTTCATTTGCGGGCGACAATGTGGCCGGGAGTTTAATCCCAGGGTATCTCAGTATCTTTGAGCGAAGACTCTGGAATTGCGCGTCGAGGAATTTGCGAGATGATAGCTGCGCCAAAGTTCGACTACGAGATTTATTTCCTGAGTTACCGGGAACCAAACGCTGACGAGAACTACGCGGACCTGCTCAAGAAGCTCAGAAAACCTCGTTTTGCAACTCTGCCGCCGGTTAGCCGGGTGCATGGTATTCGGGGCATTGATGCGGCCCACAAGTATTGTGCGGAGACGGCCCACACACCTTTCATGCTAACTATCGATGGCGACTGTCGAATAGATGCAGGGTTCTTCCGTGAGGTAATGCCCTATATTGAACCTGACGAATCCAGCGTCCTCATTTTCCCCGCCGAAAACATTATCAACGGTCTTCAATACGGAAACGGAAGCCTCAAGATTTGGCCAGTGAACATGGTTCGCGCAGCCGGACCAATGGGGCTCGACTACTGCTGTACCCTGCCCCGACGGAAGGGGCACCTAATGAATAAGTGCTACTCCTTCACTCACGTTAACGGCAGCGCGGCCCAGGCCTGGATGGCGGGCTTTCGCGAGGGGGTCAAACTGTCGGTGATGAATGGCCAGTCAGACCTGAGAGAAACACCGGACGACAATCTGCGACGACTGAGAGTCTGGTGTTGCGTGGGAGCAGATAAACCCTACGGCCTCTGGGCTATGCTCGGAGCAAGACAAGGCATGCTTTACGCGCTCACCGTTGAAAGCACGGCCCGGCAGTTGGTTAACGATTTTGACTGGCTACAGGAACGTTTTCACTTTCACAATCTGGATTCTGAGGAGGCTTTGACAAGGTTGCTTGAAGAGACCGCCGCAGATCTGTGTGAGCGGTTCGCCTTCGAAGTTACGACCTTCAATCCGAAAAAATCGCGCATTTTCAAACTGGCTTATTCCAATCCGAAATACATCGCGATAGACGACAGTTGGGTCACCGTGAGTAAGCAGCCAACAGCTTAGACTTCGAAGACGCTAGCCGGTCGCGACAATATCGCAGCGTTGATTCCCGTTTTCCCACGCCTCAGGATCTTCGACTTTCGTAGTCATGATGTCGGTTATCGAATGACAAATATCTTGCCGGCAGATCACCGGTTGCACTGGAAAGCTTATTAGCTCATCGCTGATGTGTCCTACCAACCCGCCCTGACGGCAACCAGCTCGATACACTTCCCCGCGCGAGTTAATAGAGAGCAGCTCCAGGCCGATGTGACACGACCAGCCAAACCATTGGTTCTCATGGTCGACAATTAAATGACTGCCGTGGCTGGCCCTACTCGTTCCGTCCCGGTGAATCTTTAGCATTACGCGGCGCACTGCTTTCCGCGGCCTCGTCTTCTTTGGCTGAAGAATTGTTTTTTGCAGGATCTCTCTTTGTGCCTCGGTGTATGGATACAGGAGTGAGCCGAATCCAACCAGTAAGGGCTTGAGCGTCACCGAAATATCGGTGCACGATTCCGCCAGTTGTAAGGCGCGGTCCAGACACTCATCGAATCTTTCCGGATGCATCGTAACGTTTACGTGGGTTCTGATCGTTTCGCTTAGCAGGCGGACTACCGACAAGAAGTGATCGAATTTCGCAAACTCAATATGATGCGTCAGCAGTGCAGCATCGAGTGATTCGCGGGCCAGTTCCCACCAGGCCAGACGCCGGCTGCCGTTGGAAATTACGGCAATTTCACATGCCTGCGACTTCAAATTGCTGATTAGTTCGAGGAAGCCTGGATAAAGAGTTGGCTCACCGCCGGTGAATTGAAAATAGACCGACTTGCCCAGACGTTGATAATGGTCAAGCAGCTTGCCGCAAAAGTTAATGATCGCACTGCGATCAGACCAGGCGACGGAACCATTGTGGAGCCTGTCCGGACAATAAGTGCATTCGTAGTTGCAGGTGTTACCCAGTGACCAGTCGACAAACATCACCCTACGCTGGTTTGGATCTACGTGTTCTAAACGAATGATGTCTTTCGTCATGACGGCGACATGCTATCAAGTAAGCGGGCGGTGGTTAAGCTATTGGTTTTCCCTGGGCCCTCCGTATCGTGCTAGAGAATTGACTGGAGCAGCTGGGTCATAGAGAGCTCATCCGGCGCGGCAATCCAATCCCGTTTCGTCGTCTCCGGATCAAAAACTTCTTGCCAGAAACCGGCCTGTTTGAGGGCCTCCGTGATCAACGGCGTCCCGACGGTCTTCCAGCTGTCCAGGTTGTCGTAGTAACGAGACTTCCGAAATTTTGCCAGATGCGCCTCCGCCGGAGAGGCCGGCGTGCGAGTGGTATTCGGCTTGAAAGACTCGCTATGTTTGAGTTCGCGTGAGTGACAAACATCCGCCCAGTCCGGGGCGTTGGTCGAAATAATATGCCGGGGAAAGATGTTGTCGCTTTTTTCGCGGCCGGCATAAGCGAAGGCCGCCCGGATATAATCGGGATTCATGAACGGGGCTACAACCAGCCCGGTGTGGGCATTTAAAGTGCCCGAAGTGTTCCGCCGTGTTCTCTCAAAGAGGTAAAAGAAGTCCAGACGCGCAAGACCTGAAAGGCCATAATGGTTTGCCTGTTGGTATGCTTTGCGAATCGTATCGCCGACAAAGCCACGAAGATCGTTTCTGATAAAGGGCGGCATCCTTTTCAGTAGCTGTTTCATGAGCGCCTTTTCAATTTGATCATCGTCCAACTCTGGGTTGGCCTCCACACTGGGGTAGTAATAGCCTCGCGCGATCTCGCCGTGTTTCCCCATAATGCATACTCGCCCGGCGCCAAGGAATTTTCCCTTTGTGAGAAATGTCTTATGGAATTCAGCTTCGCGGTACCCCGCCTGCCAGAGTAGCGCCAGACGAATACTTCTCCGCCAGTCGTCAGGGTCATTGGAAGGCAATTCCGCGAAACGCCTGACCTCCAGATCGATATCAGCAATCCTGGCAAGCTCAGTTGCAATCAAAACGTCAGCGGCTACATCCTTCCCTTTAACGCGAGCCTGGAAGTCATACCCCAGCAGACGCAGCGTCGCAATTATTGCCCTGCTATCCCAACCGCCGGTGAGTCCTACAAAGGGTTTGTCGCATAAGGGCATTACAGCATTCAGGTGAGCAACAACCGAGCAACGGCCGAGCTCCACACAATCCTTTTGCCGCAGTCCTTGCGGAAGGACCCAGTCAGATAACACGTCATGCGTTACGTGCTTCAAGCCGGTCCGGCTGATGTGAGACTGAGTTCCAGGCTCGACTAACCGGATGTCCTTGTAGCCGGTCATCGTCATGGGAAACCAGCCGAGCGTGGAACGCACCGCCCATTCTTCAGGTTGAGGTTCCAAAGCAACGTTGAGGGCCTTAAGTGCAAAAATCTTATTCGTTTGAACCCAAAACTCATCCTTGCGAAACTCCAGCAGTTGCGCTAGTCCGAGCCCGTCGTTCTGAGAAAACGTCTCTCCCGTTCTTTTGTCGGTCCAGATTAACGAAAAGGGGGGCGACATCTGACGTAGTAATTCTCGCGGATGGTTTTGCAGGGCTTCACATAACGGCAACAAGAGCGCTTCAGAATCTGGTTTGGCGGGTAAACTCAGGCGTCCATCCAGGGGATAGTCGATGGCCAGCGCCCAGCTGCGATCATCTTCTTCGAAGAAAGGCAACTTCCAATTGGAAACCTTCTGCTCAAACAGCACCAGGCTCGCCAACTCTGTGTTGCGGACCGTGACTCGGAATTGCGTTTTGCAAAGCGGGGCAAAGACCTTTTGTAAACTTGCCTGCACAGATTCAGGCGTCAGGGCCTTTCCCCGCCGGCTGGTGCGGTCCCATAGTAAGAAGATTCTCATGTTGTCAGGAAAGCGTCCCACCGCTTGAGACGAAGGATATTGATGCTTACGGCAGACTCTGGACCAACTTGAAACTGAGCCACCGTACTAAAAGTTCCGGCTGCTTGACCAACCGCTATCGCGTTATCTAAAGTGGCGGACTCACTTTTATCATTCATAGGAATTGTGTTGAGGTTTTAAGTGGCAATAAAGATCGAGAATCAGACCGAACGAAAACTCCCCAAAGATACCGTCAGCCATATCGAAGCCGCCTTCGACAGCCTGCCGCGCGAACATACGCGAGGTCTTGAGCGCATCCGCCTCGTCGAGTTCATTTCAGATCCAAGGCTTAAGAATACATTTCAAGCGTCTGAGCTGCCGGGTCTCTATCACCCGCGCCAGGGACCGAAGGGCGCGTGGCTGGAGATCGCTGTTGGCGTCTTGTTACCAGGTGACAAGCCGGCGCATAAACGCATCGTGCCGCGCATTTCGTTTAAGGGTAACCTCGCCGCGACGATCTTCTCACTCGTCGGTCAGCACTATCATTTCACGCTAAAACATTCGCTTAAAAAGACTCAGCTCGAGCCCGCGATCCGCGCGTACACCGAAAAGCATTTGAAGTCCTGGAATGAAAAGAAGCACACGGTGAGGGCGAAGTTATTCAAACCGCTGCAGCCATTCCTGGAGCGCTGGGCGAAAACTTTGCAGAAGCGTGTGGCTGCGGAGAAAAAGAAGAGCGCGGGCGCTAGGTAATGTCGCCAGCGTTGCCGCCGTTTTCAGCTGCATGATCGCCGCCGTCTATACTCTTCGCGACTGACCTCAATGCCTGCGCGATCTCAATCGTGTCTACAGTTGATTTCTTAAACCGCACTTCGAGGCTGAAATCCTTAGCGGGTGAAACGTACTTGAAAGTATACGGCTTCACCTCGGCGGCAACCCGCGGACCCATTTCCTGACGCCTCACTTCCCTTGCGTCGTCACGCGTCAGACCACGCGACGCGATCTGTTTTGCCAGTCGTCGCATGCCTTCATCATCGGGTTGACGCACTATTTGCAACAGCATTGATTTCGCCGAGACATCAGCTTCGCGGCAAATCTCGCGCACGTCAGCCGGAATCGCGGCGATCGATAACGCTTCCGTCACCGTGCTGCGGCTCTTACCAACCTTACGCGCGACTTCCTCATGGGTATATCCAAACCGTTCGCACAACGACAGCAAGCCATCCGCTTCTTCCCATACGGTCAGGTCTTTGCGCTGCATGTTTTCGATTAACGCGATCTCGGCAACGCTGCCGGCGTCGATATCCATTTCCACGCAAGGCACTTCGGTCAGTCCGGCAAGTCGAGCGGCTCGAAAACGACGTTCACCAGCGATGATCATCCAGCGACCGGTGGCTCGCGAGGGCTTCACCAGCAACGGTTCGAGCACGCCTTTCTCAGCTATAGAAGCCGTGAGTTCGCTTAGGTCGCCAAACTCAGTGCGCGGCTGTTCCGGGTTTGGATCGATCTTGTCGAGACTAATCATGCGGCCGACTGCGGCCGGCTGATGTTGCGAGAGCTCCTCGACGTAGTGTGAGTCGTGGCGCATTTGCAGTCCTGTTGGCAATCCCCTTTTAGACACGGCTCATTACCTCTTCACATAAATTTCCATATTCGATTGCTCCTGATGAGTTGGGAGCAAAACTAAAGATCGACTCTTTGTAGGCCGGCGATTCTTCCAGTCTGACGCTTTTCGTAATTACGGTGTCGAACAACTTCGGACCAAATACTTTCTTGATTTGCTCATGTACTTCGCGCGCGAGAGTGGTTCGCTTATCGTGAAGTGTGACCAGCACGCCGAGCAGTTCAAGGTTCGGGTTGGGACGCGCCTTCACCTTCTCGATAGTCTCGAGTAAATCATCAGTTCCCTCGAGCGCGAAGTATGACGACTGGATCGGCACCAGCACGTGAGTCGCCGCTACCAGGGCGTTGACCGTAATCAACCCAAGAGTTGGCGGAGTATCAATGATGATGACCGGATACTGTTCGCGGTAGGGCGCCAGACGATCTTTGAGGCGAAACGGGGCGTCGAAATCACCTATCAACTTCGCTTCCAGTTTCGCGAGGTTAATGCGCGCCGGAATCAAATCGAGATTTTCAACCGGGGTCCGGTAAACAGCCTGCTCGATCGGCGCCTGACCGTCAGTCATCAGCTCATAAGCCGAACGCTCGACCGAGAGCGGATCCAAAAAGGAAATTGAACTGTTCGCCTGGGGATCGAGGTCTAACAGGAGGACACGTTTGCCAAGCCTCGCGAATGCAGCAGCCAAATTGATGGCGGTGGTTGTTTTGCCCACGCCACCCTTTTGATTTGCGATCGCAATAATCATTCGTTACACATCAACACAACCTGAAGCCTGATCGATTGGAAAACTACATCGGCAAGTCGCCGGCCTCGCCGATGACATCCGGCCACTCCTCTTCGCCTAACGCCGACTCTTCCCCGCTCTCATCACCTGTCGGCACAGTATTCTTCGACGCCTTGATTACTTCTTCATCAACAAAAATTGGACAGTCAGCGCGTAAGGCGAGCGCGATTGCATCAGACGGTCGCGAGTCAAGCACCATGCGGTTGCCATCGCTCATAATCATCTCAATCACTGCGAAGAACGTGTTGTCGCGCAAGCTTGTTACTACCACACGTTCAACTTGAATCCCTAGTTGAATAATGAGGTTCCGCAGCAGGTCATGAGTCATCGGGCGCGGCGGCGCAATCTTTTCAATCTCGAGTGCGATTGCATTGGCTTCGTAAGCGCCCACCCAGATCGGCAACATGGTATCGCTATCGACGTCCTTCAAAATAATGATAGGCGTGCCGCTGTTTGGATCCATCATCAGCGCCCGGATTTTTACTTCTATTTCCATTGATGCGTACCTCTAAGTCCCGCTTGCTCCGGCGGGCGCGCCCATGTTTACCAGCTCGCCATAAAGACTGTAAGACTTCACTTCGGTAATCAACACCTCGACAATATTGCCCGGTTGCACGTCGCCGGCGGGAAAGTTAACTACCTTGTGACAGGTCGAGTGTCCCATCATATCTTCAGTCGAGCGCGCGCTTTGCTTTTCCGCCAGTACACTCAAAGTTCTGCCGACGTATTCGCGATAGACCTGTTCCTGAATCGATTCATGCAGGCCCTCCAGCGCCAGGAAACGTGAAGTCTTCTCGCTTTCCGGTATCACATCCTCAAGCGCTGCGGCCGGAGTGCCGGCACGTTTTGAATACTTGAAAATGTAGAGTCCGTCGTAACGGCACTTTTCGACCAGACGCAGCGTGTCTTCGAAGTCAGCTTCCAATTCACCGGGAAAGCCGACGATGATGTCGCTGGTCACCGCCAGCCGTCGCTTCGAACTCTTGATCACGTCGATGCGGCGATAGTAATCGTCGGCAGTGTGACCGCGACGCATCGCTGCCAGGATGCGATCGCTTCCGGACTGCACCGGCAGATGTATCCAGTCACAAAGATTAGGAAACTCTTCAAGCGCGGACACTATATCAGGATGGAAGTCTCTGGGAAACGACGTCGTAAATTTGATTCGTTCCATCCCGGTCGCGGCCACGGCGCGCAACAATCTCGAAAACGGTGTGGCGCCGTCGTGGCCTTCCAGACCTTCGGCAGTCTTTGGTCGATAGCTGTTGACGTTCTGTCCGATCAACTGAACTTCTTTGTAGCCGAGCGATCGCAAGCGGTTAACTTCGGCGACGATCTCGGTAGCCTTGCGACTCTTCTCGCGCCCGCGTGAATACGGAACGATGCAAAACGAACAGAACTTGTTGCAGCCTTCGATGATTGGTACGAGAGCAACATAAGGAGAACGACGCTCTGCCGGCGAAACGTCCCAGTCTTCGCCTTCGTGGCGCTCATCCAAATCGAGCACTGCGTCTTCCCCGCCCTGCACGCGTTCGATCAAGGAAGGAATGCGATCGGTTGCGCGCGTGCCGATAACCATATCGACCTCAGACGCGTTCTCAAAAATCGCGGCGCCTTCAAGTTGGGCGACACACCCCATCACGCCAATCAGCGGCTTATGGCGCCCGGCGCGATGCGCGTGGCTACGGATCTCGTTTATTCGTCTAAAGACCTTGCGTTCGGCACGCTCGCGAACGGAACAAGTATTCAAAAGCACGACTTCAGCTGCCTCTGGCGAAGTTGTCAGATCGTAGCCGGCCTTACGCAAACCCGTTGCAGCACGTTCAGTATCAGCAACGTTCATTTGGCAGCCAAATGTCTCGATGTAAACTTTGGACGGCATCCGTAAGAACTTTCGCCTGGGCTTTATGCGCTCGTAGTCTATCAGAAACTATCAGCCAAGCGCGATACCGACAATTTTGCAATTCGCTGGCGCAAACGGTGGAATCGACACGCTTGACCGCTTGTTGATCGCCGCGTAGGATGACGCTCGAGTTCCAAATTCCAAACTAAAGTGAGAGGTCCCTCATGTCGTTCAACAAGGTGATTCTTGTCGGAAATCTTGGTCGCGATCCGGAATTGCGTTACACGCCACAAGGCACACCGGTGTGCAGTTTTAGTATGGCGACCAACGAACGGCGCAAGGACAAGACGGGCGAGATGCAGGATCAGACTACGTGGTTTCGAGTCACACTTTGGGGACGGCAGGCGGAGACCGCTTCACAATATCTCACCAAGGGTCGCCCGGTTTATATCGAAGGCAGGTTACGCGTTGAGGAGTGGACGGATCGCGACGGCAAGCCGCGTCACACTCTGGAAGTTCACGCGACGGACATGCAGTTCATCGGCGGCGGCGCCGGCCGAGGCGACGAAGCTCCCATGGAACGCGCCGCAGCCGCCGGTGGGGGACCATCCGAACAACCGGAAATCGCCGACGACGACATTCCGTTCTAGTCGGTTGTCGCAGCATACGACACGCCGCAAAAATAGAAGTTTCTCCTTTGGAGTGCGATGACCTGTCACGCTTCAGTAGTCGCGACCTTACCCGTTTTTTATTGAAATCAGCTTATCCACTTAATCATCCACTTAATTATTTGACAATCAATTGCAGCCGCTATATTGTGCGCCCGTCTCAGGCTTCACCGATTTCGACGAGCGTACCTTGCCTTTCGTTGATCCAGCCTCCGACACGTCTTCAGTTCATAAGGGTTAGCTCTCAAGGTTCATAACGACTCGTTCACTTCGGGTCCTCTGGCCTTATTAAGTCGCGCGTTCCCCGTAGGAATCTGCTGTCACCTCGTTTTGATGGCCGTATTCCTTTACTCCATCACTTCGCGTAGGAGACGAGTCCCATGGACGGCTTCGCTTGGTTCCTGATTATTTTCTTCGGCTTCGGAGCGATTATTCCAATTGTTTGGTCCATCATCGGACTCATTCAAGGTAATCGCATGTTCTGGCCGGGTGTATTCGGCAGCGTCTGGGCCATTGGCTTGCTGCTCGTGACGTTCATCGGCATCGGCTCAAACTGGGGCGGCTGCCCGCCAGGCAGCGAGACAGCATTGCACACAGTGCAGTGTTACAAACGAGTTACCGACACGAAGACTTTCTGTGAGCCCGACTTGTGGAAGCTGCAGTGTAACGTCAAACCCCGTGAGGCCTGCGGAACGGGTGCAACAGCAGCAGCAATTCCCCCAAATGCATATTGCCCGACAGGCCAACTAACTGTTTTTCCGTTCTGCGAACAGATTCAAACCGGCGCTGTCAAACAGCCATGGGCTACCTGGTCTGATTTGTCATTTGTCGCGGCCGGCCTCTGGCTTTTTTGGTTCCTGCACTTTTACGCAAACTCCGAAACGACCAGAGCCGCAGGTAATCCACCGACTGATAACCCTATGCAAATGGTCGGGTGGCTATCGATTGCGTACTGTATGGTCGTTGTCTTCATGGGCCCGCCAAGCCAGTGGTACCACGCCTCCATGAAAGCCTGGGCGGGCTGGTTCGATTCCATGTCGGTTGTAATCTGGTTAACCTTCAACGCCG
>Ga0070682_100000381_pt1 | contig 29631 bp, 20 predicted proteins | sample KBSC63LmetaG_FD_64668 | JGI IMG/M metagenome (GOLD analysis project Ga0070682, IMG submission 64668) | Corn rhizosphere microbial communities from Kellogg Biological Station, Michigan, USA - KBS C6-3L metaG | ecosystem: Host-associated > Plants > Roots > Rhizosphere | place: USA: Michigan...
CGATCGCCATCGAGCCCCCTTGCCCGAGATTCGGCGTCGTCGGATGCGCCGCGTCGCCGAGCAGCGTGACCGGACCGCGCGACCAGCTCGCGACCGGCGCCCGATCGTGAATATCCGTGCGGATCACCTGCTCGGGGCGCGTGCTTGCGAGAAGCTTCGGCACGGGCTCGGCCCAGTGCGAGAAGTGCCGCGCGACGACCTCGAGCGAATTCGGCTCGCTCGCGCCTTCGGGCGCATTCAGCACGGCGAACCAATACGTCTGGCCGTTACCGATGGTCGCGAAGCCGAAGCGTGCCCCGGGTCCCCACATCTCGGTCACTTCGTCAGGCGAGACGGTGCCCGTGACCGTCGCGACGCCGCGCCAGCTCGTGTACCCGGCGTAACGGAGCGGCGTCTCGCCGAGCAACTGGCGGCGAACGACCGAGCGCAGCCCGTCCGCGCCGACGAGCAGCGCGCCTTCGACGCGGCTCCCGTCCGAAAAATGGGCTGCGACCCCCTCCCCTTCCGCTGCGAAGCTCTGGAGCTCGGCGTTCTGCACGAGCGGAGCTCCGGAGGCACCCGCCAAGAGCACCTCCTGCAAGCGGCCGCGGTGGATCGCCACCGTGCCGACCCCGAGCTCGTCGGCCAAAAACGCCAGTGACGTGCGTTGCAGCACGCGACCGCGCTCGGTCGTCACGAGGCCGAGCCGGACGTCCTGCCCAGCAGCGGCAACCTTCGCGTCGAGACCGAGCGTGTGCAAGGCACGGAGCGCGCTCGTCTGCACGAGGATCCCCGCGCCCACCGGCTTGAGCTCCGTCGTTCGCTCGAAGATACGGCACGCAAACCCACGCTGTCGCAGCGCCGCAGCAAGCGTGAGTCCTCCGATGCCCGCACCGATGATCAAGACCTCAGCGCCGAGTCGCATCGAGGCGAAGGATAGCGCCCGTTTGACCCGGATGAGTCCCCGCTCTTATCCTGACGACGATGGGTCGAGCAGCGCTCGGAGGCGCGCTTATTCTCGCTCTGGCTGAGGGGTTCGCCTGCAGCGGGGAGAGCACCGTCATTCACGACGAGGAGCCCAAGAGCGGCGCGGGCCAGTCAGCCGGCGCGCCAGGAGACTCGGGCGGAAGCCACGCGCAAGGCGGCACCGGTGGTGGCACGGGCGGTGGTGGGATGGGCGGCAGCAGCGGGGGCGGCGGCGCGCCGGCACGAGGCGGGCGGGGTGGCGCCGCGCTCGGCGGCACCTCGAGCGGCGTCGCGGGGAGTGTGACGATCCTCGGCGGCGGTGGGGGTGCGAGCGGCGCGGCGCCCGAGGCGGGAGCGGCCGGTTCCGCCGCTGGCGACGTTCCGAGCAACCCCGAGCGCGACATCGAGCACACGGACCTCAGCGTCGCGCTCGACAGCAGCTTGGCCATCGCGACGATCCGGGTTGGCCCCTCGGAACGCGCGGGCGCTTCGTTCGAGGTCGGTGATCTCGACATCGGCTCCGTCAATATCGCCGACGAACCCGTCGCTTTCGCCGTGCGCGGCCAAACGCTGGATGTGGACGTCCCAGCGGCGGAAGGTTCGACCGTCGTGAAGATCGTCTATCACTTCGCATCAGACACGCGTCGCGGCTGGTCAGGGACCGGCTACACCCTCACCTGGCCGTACTTCTGCGGGTATCTGTTCCCGTGCCACTCGGCACCGTCCGAGGGCACAACCTTCGATCTCCGCGTCACGAGCACCGGCGACAGCGTGATCTATCCCCCTAAAATCCCGTCGGAAGTGCCGGCGTACGTGGCCGCTTGGGCCCAGGGCAACTACCTCGAACGGCAACTCGGCGTGACGAACGCCGGGACGTACGTGAGCGTCTTTTACCTGGCACCGGACGCCGGCGCGCGCGCGGACGCAGAGACCGGCACGGCGCGCCTCCGCGACGCTTTCGAATGGTACGAGGAGCACCTCGGGGCGTATCGCTTCGGCACCAAGGTGGGCTCGGTGGCGGTCCAATGGCCGAACGGCAGCTACGGGGGAATGGAGCATCATCCCCTCTGGCACGTCGCGACGGTCTCGATGGCGGAGCCTCTGACGCACCTGCACGAAGCCGCCCACGGCTGGTTCGGTGACGGTGTCCGCATCCGCTGCTGGGAGGATCTCGTGCTCTCCGAGGGCACTGCGAGCTACCTTTCTGTTCACGTGCTCGAAGCGCTCGGCGAGACGGCCGCTGCCGATTCTGCTTGGACGAAGTACGAGGACGAGGCGAGCGCGCCGACTACCGGTCCCGTCTGGCAGAGCACCTGCGGCGAGATCGACGTGCTCGATAGCAGCGTCTACTCCGAGCAGACCTACGCGCGCGGAGCCCTTTTCTATCGTGCGCTGGAAGAACGCGTGGGAACGAGCGGACTCGAAGACGCGCTCCGGCAGTTCTACGCGGATTTTCAGGGCGAAGCCGCACGATTCGAGGACCTACTCGGCGTGGTCCAGAAGGCCACCGGCTACGACGCGCACCAGTGTGCGACCGACTGGCTCTCGGGCACGAGCGCTCCCCCCTTCGGACCGTGCCCAGCGGTGCGGTAGCGACCCAGAGCCGGTCGCCATCGGGCACTGACGGCGCTCACGCAGCGGTCGGCTCGATCCGCAGCGGGCTCTCGTGGATGGGCCCCGACGCCATCTCGGCCGCCCGGTAGAGGCGCTCGCGCAGGAGGTAGCGCTGGTGGAGCAGCTCGCGCGGGAGGCGGCTCATGAGCGGCTCGAACAAGGTGTCGTGCGAATCGATCTCGGCGAGCGCGCGCTCGGTCTCGATACGCATGAGGTGCTCGAAGTCGCCCTCGGACAGCTCGAGCCCGCGCAGGTTGAGATCGCGGTAGCGCGGGACGAACCCGTACGGCGATTCCGCCGCGGACGCCCGCCCGTGCGCGCGCTCGACGATCCACGCGAGGACGCGCGCATTTTCGCCGAAACCGGGCCAAAGGAGCTGGTTCTGTTCGTCGCGCCGGAAAAAATTCACGCGGAAGATCGGCGGCGGATCGTGAAGAGTGCCGCCGAGCTCGAGCCAGTGCGCGAAGTAGTCGGCCATGTGGTACCCGCAGAACGGCAGCATCGCCATCGGATCGCGGCGCACGGCCGGCAGATTGCTCTCGGCGGCCGCCGTCGCTTCGGAGCCCATCGTGGCGGCGGCGTAAACGCCGTGCTCCCAGCTCTGCGTCTGGAAGACGAGCGGCATGTCGTGGCTCATGCGCCCGCCGAACACGAACGCGTCGATCGGCACGCCTTTCGCGTCGTCCCACGCTGGATCGAGCGCCGGGCAGCGCTCGAGGGGCGTCGTGAAGCGCGCGTTCGGGTGCGCCGCCGGCGTGCCCGAGCGCGGCGTCCAGTCGCGCCCGCGCCAGTCGATGAGGTGCTCGGGCGCCGTCTCGGTCATGCCCTCCCACCACACGTCGCCGTCGTCGGTGAGCGCGACGTTCGTGAAGATGGTGTCGGCGGCGATCGCCTGCATCGCGCGCGGGTTCGAGCGCTCGCTCGTGCCCGGCGCGACGCCGAACATGCCGTTTTCCGGGTTGATCGCGTGAAGGCGCCCGTCGCTGCCACGCCGTAGCCAGGCGATGTCGTCGCCCAGCGTCGTCACCTTCCAGCCCGTTAGCGCGTGCGGCACGACCAGCATCGCAAAGTTCGTCTTGCCGCAAGCGCTCGGGAACGCCGCGGCGACGTAGCTCCGCTCACCGGTCGGCGACTCGACGCCCAAGAGCGCCATGTGCTCGGCGAGCCACCCCTCGTCGCGCGCCATCACGGAGGCCAGCCGGAGCGCGAAGCATTTCTTGCCGAGCAGGGCGTTGCCGCCGTAGCCGCTCCCGAACGACCACACGCTGCGCCCCTCCGGGAAGTGAGCGATGACGGTCCGGTCCGGGTCGCAGGGCCACGCTACGTCGGCCTGCCCCACGGCGAGCGGCGAGCCGACCGAGTGCAGGCAACGCACGAAGTCGTCCCGCCCGCCGAGCGCTGCGAGCACCGGCGCGCCCATCCGCGTCATGACGCGCATGCTGAGCACCACGTACGGAGAGTCCGTGAGCTCGACGCCGATCCGGGCGAGCGGAGAGCCCACCGGCCCCATGCTGAACGGCACGACGTAGAGCGTGCGGCCCCGCATCGAACCGCGGAAAAGCCGCGTCAGCGACGCGCGCATCACGGTCGGATCCTGCCAGTGGTTCGTGGGCCCGGCGTCGCCCTCTTCGCGGGAGCAGATGAACGTCCGGCTCTCGACGCGCGCGACGTCGCGCGAGTCCGAGCGGCAGAGGAAGCTGTTCGGACGCTTCGCGGGATTGAGCGCGATCAGGGTTCCGCTCGCGAGCATGAGCTCGACGAGGCGAGCACGCTCGCTTTCACTGCCGTCACAGACGACGATTGTTTCCGGCTCACAGAGCGCCGCCGTCTCCTGCACCCAAGCATCCAGCGTCGCGTTACCAGTCGAGATCGTGTGATTCATGCGCTGTCGGCTCCGGCTGCAACTTGTGCATACGCGGTGCCAACCGCAAGCACCCAAAAAACCCGCGACTCTCACGCCGTGAGAAGCGCAAGGGCTGGCGTTTCGATCATGGTCCCGTGTGACAGTGTCACAGTGCGGGGCGCGCCTACATCGACGCCATCCGTGCGCGCTCGCGACGCCCACGGAACGACGCGCTGCCGAGAATGCGGCGGATTGTTTCGTGGCGTTGCGCGAGCTCTGTTACGCTTCGGTGCGATGCGCCGAGTCGCGGGCTTTGCAGTGGCGCTCCTCGTCACCGGGTGCAGCGAGCGCGCGGACCCTCCGGCCACGGGCGGGCACCAATTGGCGGCGGCAGGCTCCGGCGGTCAGGCCGGGACAGGGGCCTCCGGCGAGCAGGCGGGAAACGGCGGGCTTCCTGCCGCTGACGGAGCGGGGACGGGCGGCTCCGCCGGCGCCATGGGCACGGCCAACGCGGGCGCAGCCGGTGCGCCCCTCACGCTGAGCCCTGCTCCCTCGGTCAACCTGACGATCTGCAATCGGGTGGCGGACGACGGGAGGCCCAACCCGGCAGGCGCCTGCTTCTTGTGCTGTGCCGGAGCGAACCTGATCAACTCGGGGTTCTTCGCAGGCACCTGCGCGTGCGCCAGCGAGAGCGCGGACGGGAGCGTCTGCGCCTCAGAGCCGGACAGCGACGCCTGCGCCGCCTGCTGCAGCGATGGGAGCTTCCGCGGCACGAGCTTTAGCCCCGGACCTCCGACGAGCTGCACCTGCCACGGCCACACGAACGGGGAGATCTGCGCGCCGTATGGCAGCAGCGACTGCGCCGTCTGCTGCATCAACGCGGGCTATGTCTCGTCCCTCATCGACGGCGCGTGCGTGTGCACCGACGGCTAGCCTCTTCCCGAGCCCGCGCCCAGCGCTGGGTGACGACTCACTGAGCGGGGGCCGGAGCGGGCGCGGCCGGACTCTCGGCGGCCGGCTGGGCGGCGCCGCCGACGGGCGTCAGGCGCACCGTCACGGTATCCCGCGAGCCGTCGACCTTGAAGTTCAGCGGCTGGTAGCCGTTGAGCAGCGCCGTCAGGTGCGCATTCGCCGCGTGCGCGACGTTCAGGTGGACGGGGCCGGTGCCGAGGCGCTTGCCGGCCTCGAAAAAGATCGCGCCGTCCGGGATGCTTCGCACCGTGACCCCGCTCTGGCTGGGGGCTTCGAGGACCAAGGGCTCGATCTCGAGGCGCTCGTTCGGGGAGGTCGTCGTGGGTGCAGCGACGACCGGTACCGCCGGCTGCTCGGGAGCAGGAGCGAGCGGCGCCGGCGCGGGAACGCTCGGGATGGACTCGGTCGCGGGTCGCGCCGCCGCGATGGGGGGCGGCGGGGCGAGCTTTGGCGCACGACCGAGCCACACGACGCTCGCCGCGGCCAGCGCGACGACCGTCACGATCGGAGCAATGCGCGAAGTACGGCTGCGCTCGACGCTCGGCGGAGGCGTCGTGACCTCGCTCGGGCTCAGCGACTCGCTCGACACGTAGGCGCCGGGGCGGCGCGACACGAGCGGGAACGCCTCGAACGCATCCGTGGAGGCCGCGGGAGCGTCCGGCGTTGCCGGAGCGCTGGAAACCGGCGCGAGCACACTCGGTGCCACAACGCTCGGCGCCGCGGAGCTCGCCGGGGCCTCATCCCAACCGGCGTCGATTTCGTCCGATTCGGAACCCATCAGTAGCTCAGTAACCGCAGACCACCTACACCTGCCAAAACTCAACTCCACGCCGCGAGACCGCATATAGCGGTCCCCGGTTGCAGTCATTCCGGAAAGCGGGCTCGCCGGCGCCGGAGAAGCGCTCCTGTCGCCAGCAGCCCGAGCCAGGCAAGTCCGCGAGATCGCGTGTCCCCCACCGAGCAGCCGCACCCTGACTTCGAATGCCGCGAGTCGCGGTCATCAGTCGTGGCGCCCCCCATGCCGGCCGTGCCGCCCATCCCACCCGAGCCCGCCGCGGGCGCGCCGGCTGCGCCGTTTCCAGCATTTCCGGCGGCCCCGACTCCGCTCCCCGCCGGCACTTGTGCTCCGCCGCCTACGAAGGTCGCGAGGGCGTACACGAGCGCGGCATTCCAGTTGATGGCCACCTCGTTCGTCTCGTAGTTGCTTTGGTCGTCGGACCAGCAAAGGCCGACGGGCAGCGTGCACGCCGGAATCACGGGCGGTCCCGCGATCTGGCGGTACGCCCAGCCACCACCCACGAGCAGGCCGGGGTACGGCGGGTCGAGGCCATCGGCGGCGGAGGGGCGATGGTGTGGATGCGTCGGCGGATTCAACCCGAGGCCCGTGACGAACGAGCGGTCGAAAGGGTTGCGCCCGAACAGGAAGCCGAGCTGATCGGCGCAGGCGTCGATGTAGTCGGAGCTCGGGACGAGCCGGTACGCCGCGTGGAGCAGCATGCACGTGCGCGCGAGCGAGCCGTTCACGCCCCAGTAGTAGTTGGTGAGCGCCCGCCCGTAGCCGCCGTGCGGTTGGTTCGTGACGAGCGCGTCCGCCGCGAAACCGACGGCCGTCTTCAGTTTGCTCACGAGCGTCTCGTCGCGGCCGGTCCGCTCGGAGCGGAGGTAGCTGAAAATGCCGAGGTTTTTGACGTTGGACCAGTCGAAGTCGAGGCTCACCGACTCCGTCAGCGCTCGCGCCCGCGTCTCGAAATCGGTGAGCGCTGCCGCATCGCCCGTGGCCGCCCACATCTCCGCTGCCGCCCACAAGCGCTCGTCGTCGTCCGCGCTCGAGTACTGCGCGCTGATGAAGCCCGTCTCGTTCGCCGCGACGTTGGCCGGGTTCGCGACCAGGTAGTCGTACGAAACGCGCGCCGCGCTCAGGCACTGGTCGGCGAACGCCGGATCGTAGGGCCGGTAGGCGCGCGATGCTTTCGCGAGTGAGGCCACGAAATCCGCCGTCGCCGCGGTGCCGTACGGCACGAACGAGCGCGCCGCGGTGTCCGCCTGCGGCATGATGAAGCCAGGATGCGAGGTCTCGGTGATCTTGTGCGAGACGCGTCCGTCGGTCGGCGAGTACTGCATCTTGAGCAGCCACACGAGCTCCCACTTCACCTCGTCGAGGTAGTCGGGCAGCGCGCCGCCGGTCTCTGGAAGCTTCAGCGCGACGGGCTCGAGCGCGGGCTGGTAGTCCTCCCACGCAGCGAGCATGACGCCGACGGAGAACGCAGAATTTACCGTGTATTTGCCGAAATCCCCGGCATCGTGCCACCCGCCGATGCCGTCACGCACGCCCGTGCCGCCGAGCGGCTCCGTGTACGCGTCCTGCAAGTGGCAAGCGGGGTAGCCGAACTGCGTGCCGGCGTACTCGAACGACACGTCCGTGCCGCAACGCCACCCGTAGAAGCCGAGCATCGCCGTCTCGAACGCGCTCCGATAGACGTCGCCCGCGATCGGAAAGCTGACCGAGCGTCCGACGCCGTCCACCTCCAGGTGATACGTCCCGGGCTCGGTCAGCGTGCTGAAGTCGGCGATCTGCACGCTCTCGTTCGTGTCCGGATCGGTGATGGGGGCCGTCAGCGCACCGCTCGAGACGGACATGCCATCCGCGTCGCGGACGACGTTGAACGTCGTCGCCGGCAGCACGACGGACGCGCGCTTGGCTCGGAGCGGCAAGAAGCCGATCGAGCTCAGCCGGATGTCCGTGTCCGCGGCGAACGCGGAGGCGGGGGCAAGCAGGGTGGCACCGAGGGCGACGAGAAACGCGAGGCGAGGAAGCATGGAGTGGCTCAGTGAGGCGAAGCGGAACGGGCGTTCGGGAGCGGGAACCGGTTCCACATGTAGCTCAATTCGGCGGGCAAGCTAGCCATCGCGCCGGGCAGCCCGTTCAGCCGGCGGCCGTCAGCGCCGAAATCTCGCCCGGATTGGAGATCCCGGGCGCCGCCGTCATGCCGTCGAAGACGCCGAACTCGGTCACCTTCCCGCCGTCGTCGGCCGTACAGCCGAGAGCGTTCATGAGCGTGACGTAGAGCTTGTTGATGGGGACGTTGCCGCCCGTCGAGCCCGAGCTGGCGACGGTCGCGCCTTCATCGCAGCTGTGCGAGCTGCCGCCGAGACCGATCGGCGCGCCTTCCACGTTCACGGCGTAACCCTGCTTGAGGGTGCCGCCCGCACTGCCGGCGATCAGGATCGGCAGGTTGTTGAGGTTGTGGGCCATGCCGTCGGAGAGCTCGGGCAGCCACATCGTCGCGGTGTTGTCGAGCAGGGTTCCGCCGCCCTCGCTCACGCTGTCGAGGAGTCCCACGAGGCGAGCGAACTTGCTCGCGTACCAGCTGTCGATCTCGAACAGCATCCCGAGCGCATTGTCGAGCTTGCACGGGCCGATGCTGTTGTCCCCCGTGCGATGCGAGAGGCCCGAGTGATCGTGCGTGTGATGGATGCCGTCCCAATCGAAGACGACGTACCCGGGGTAGGTCAAAAGCAGCGCGCGGTTCGTGTCGCACAGCATGCTGAGCGCCATGAGATTCATCATCATGTCGCCGCCCTGGGTGAACGACGTCGCGAGATTCTGCTTCGCTTGAGCGATCTCCTCCGGCGTCGAACCCCCGGAGAATGGCCCCGCGCTGCTGGCGCGCGACACCGTTTCCGGCGTGACGGCAAGCGCCGTCGCCGTGGCCATCGAGCAGGAGCCGCCGACGCCCACCTCGGTTTCGCGCAGCAAATCGAGCCAGTCCTGAATGCGAGCCTGATCGGCCCGACTCATGTCGAGCTGCTGGTAACGGGTGAGATCGTCGCGCACGAGATCGATGACGCTTTCGCCGCGCCGAGCGCGATAGTCGGCCTCCGGCGCGGCGCCGTCGCCCGCAATGCCGGTGAGCTGCTTGAAGACCGTCTGCGGGTTGGTGACCGCGGGAAAGGGCACGTTCGGAGCCGAGAAGGAGATCACGTCCTTGATCGTCGAGCTCGGCGCGCCCACACCGAGCACGCTCGGTGCGCCGCCACCCGCGTTGAGCTGCTTCGCGATCACGTGATCGAGTGAGGGCGCCGTCGCATAGCGATCGGAGTCGGTCCCGATGCTCGCGCACGTGAGCTTCGAGCCCATCGCCTGATCGTGCGGGTCGATGCTCTGACCCTGCGCGTACATGTTCATCGAGCGAAAGCCACGCGGCAGGAGGAGCTTCTGGTAGTAGCGGCCGAGTGGGGCGAGCGTCGTGCCCCCGAACGTATCCGCCTCGAGCTTTCCGTCCTCGAGCGCGGGCCACCACTTGTCGGTGATGCACCCGTTGTGGGTGTAGAAAACGACCAGCCGCCGGGGAGGCGTCGCGCTCTGTCCCCGCACCTCGTTGAGCGAGCTCAGGAACGGCGTCGCGAGCGCCACGCCCGCCGCACCGCGCAGAAAGATGCGACGACTGAGGGCCTGCCCGGCCCCGGACGAGAGCTTCTTCCCGAGCACCAGCAACGAATGCCCGGAACCGCGCCCGGATCTTTGCCGCGGGGCGCCCCGCGCGCGTCAGCCGCAGGCGCCGTTCGCCTGACAGCGCTGGTTGGGAGCGCATTGCGTGGCGTTGCACGTGCAGAGACCCGCCGCGCATTGGGCCGTGACCGCGGAGGCAGCGTCACCCGCCGCACCCCCTGCGCTTTCGCCGCCGGCGCCGCCCGTTCCCGAGACGGGCGCGGCGCAATCGGCGTCCTCGTCGCAAGCGCAGCCGCTCGAGCCGCAAACGAAACCCGCGCTGCAAACGGTCGTGCAGCTGCCGCAATGATCGAGCGCCGTCAGCGGCACACAAGCGTCATCACACTCTTGCTGGTCGGCAGGGCAGCCCGTAGCGCCCGCAGCGCCGGCCGGGCCCGTGCCCCCGACGCCCGCCGTGCCGCCGGTACCGCCGGTACCACCGGCGGGTCCCCCAGCGGAGCCGCCCTGCGGCGATTCGCCGCCGTTGCCCATCTCGCCCGCCGTGCCGCCCGTTCCGACCGCGTCGCCGGCGCTGCCGCCAGTCGTGCCGGCGGTCGCGCCGTCGCCGCTCGAGCCGCCGTTGCCGCTGCCGCTTCGCCCAGCACGACCGCCGCGACCGCCGGGCGAAGTCGTGCCGCCGGTGCCGCCCATGGCGGGTGACGTGCTGCCACCCGTCGAGGGCGTCGTCCCGGCGCTCGGCGTGCCCTTGAATTGGAACTGATCGAAATCAGCCGTGCACGACCCCGCGAGGAAGAACACGAGCCCCATGGCACCGAGCGGACGCGCGATGCTCATTGGAAGCTCCCGCTGAATTGAACCGTGCCGAGCCCGAGCGAGACTTTCGCAGGGACCGCCCGTGCCGAGCTTGCCGGCTGTGAAGGCTTGCCGACGATGAATAGCGTCACGGCCGTTGCCGCGCCCACCGCGCCGACGATGAGCCCGATGTTGCCCACCGCCTGGTACGTCTTGCCGCTCTTCTTGGTGTCCTCGAGGTCGGCTGGACATTGCTTGTCGGGGCACCCGTCGATGAGGTCGTTGTATTTCGAGTTCGCGAGCAGGCCAAACACGGCGAACGTGGCGAAACCGGCCACGCCGACGCCCGCGGCAATGTAGGCCGGGGCGCGGCTCGGTCCCGACGACTTACCCTTGGCGTCGTCGTCGTGCTCCTCGCGCTCGGCGGGCTTCGCGTCGGCCTCCTCGGCGAGCGCGGCGTCGTTGTCGCTCCACGCCGCGAACGTGATCTCGACGTTCGCCGTCTCGCCCGCGTTCACGGTGACCTTCTGCTCCTTCGCGAGCCCGCCCGGTGCCTTGGCCTCCACGACGATCGGCCCCGGCTCGACCCGGATCGGCGAGCCGAGCTGCGACGTCACGTCGCGCCCGTCGATCGACACGCGCGTGCCCGACGGTGCGTGCGGGATTTCGACCGTGAGCCAGCCGAGCACGTTGCCAAGCTCGCGCAGCTCGCGCTCGATTTCGTCCTGGGTCGCGCGCCGCGACTGCCCCTGCGCCTGGGCATCTTGCGCTTCCCGGAGGGCCGACTTGTACGTCTCGTGCGCCTTCAGGAGCTCGCCGCGGTCGCGCTGGATGCGCGCCATCATGAGGGTGGCTTTCGGATCGGCGACGGTCTCGTGCGACGCCTGAAATGCGGCATACGCTTCGTCGAGCTTGCCCTGCTTGTAGAGCTTCTGCCCATGGTCGAGCTGCTTCTTCGCCTTCGCCGTCTCGGCGGACGTGGGGGTGCTGCTGTCGGCCGATGCCGGTACCGTCACCGTGACGGCTGCCCCGAGCAGCGCGAGCACCAGGAGCCGTGACCAGGTCGCGCTTGATCCGAAACGACGGAGCGACATGAGACTCATGGTGCCCCGAAACGCTCCAGAGCAGGCGGCTTCTTGTTTCGGATTCCTTTCTCCTCGAAAAAGTCCGTGTTGAATCGCCTATTTTTCCGCGCTCACCAAAGCCCCTTTCACCTCCTATTCCCCTGGCTCTGCCCCTGCCTCTGCCTCTGCCTCTGCCTCTGCCCCTGCCCCTGCCCCTGGCTCTACCCCTGCCCCTGCCCCTGCCTTCTGCCTCTCTCTCTTCCGCGCAGACTGAGCCGTCTCCCTCCTGTCGCGGGACGTCGTCCCTCATGGACCTCCCGATCCCCGCGGCTCGACTCGCCCGCGCGCTCGGTATTGCCGCCGCACCCGCGCTAGCGGTGCTCGTCGCGTGCTCCGGCGATCCAGCCGGGACGGGCGGCGCGGCGGGCAAAACGGCGGCCGGCAAGAGCGGCGCCGGGACGAGCGGCACGGCGGGGGCGCCGAGCGGCGGTCGCGCAGCGGCGGGTAGCTCGAGCGGCGGGCAGGGCGCGGGCAAAAGTGGAACCGCAGGAAGCGCTGCGGTGAGCGCGGGCGGCGGCAACGGCGGCAGCGCAGGCACCACGACCGGCGGCGGGAGCGGCAAGAGCGCGGGTGGCGCCGCGGGCGGAGCGCAAGCTGGACGCGGAGGCGGCACCGCCGGCGGCGGAGCCGGGAGCGGAACGGGCGGCGTGAACGACGGCGGTGACAGCGCCGGTGGTACGACCGGCGCGGCGAGCGGGTGCTCCGGGCGCGAGCTGCTTCTATGCGAGGACTTCGAGGGCACCGCCGTGGGCAGCGTGCCGAGCGGTTGGACACGTCACGGCGACCTCGCCGCCGTGTCCGGCGACGACGCTCACGGCGGTGCGCGCGCGCTACGCCTCGGCGCGGCGGCCAACTCCGAACGCCGCATCTATCACGATGCCTCGCTGCTCGGCAGCGCGCACTGGGGACGCATTTACTACAAGGTCGAGACGCCCGTGCCCGACGCTTTCGTTCACTCGACGATGGTTTCGCTCACGGGCAAGGGCCCGCAGAACGGCAACTCCGACTACCGGCCGATCGACACCGTCAAGCAGGCCAAGGACACGCCCGACGTCGGCGGGCGGCACAACTTCATCTTCAACGTGCAGATCATCGGGAGCAGCGAGTTCGGCACCGAGACGAGCTACGACTACACCTTCGACGCGAAGTGGCACTGCGCCGAGTACCACATTCAAGCGTCCAACCAGAGCTACGAGCTCTACCTCGACGGCGAGAAGATCCTCGGCTTCGAGCACGGCGCGGGCAACTACGACGACTCCGACATCCCGAGCTCCTTCGACGAGCTCCGCGTCGGGTGGATCAACTACCAGAGCGCCGCGCCCGGCTTCACCGCGTGGATCGACGACGTGGCATTCGACGACATGCGCATCGGCTGCGAGTAGCGCCGTAACCCATGAGTGCGGACCCGCTCGGGTTCGGCGCGCTGGGGCCCGAAGCGCGCAGCACCGTCGAAGCGTGGTAGACTCGGGACACCTTAGGTGGAGGAGGCTTGCATGCTTCGTTCGACAATCGGGTGGTCCACGGCAGCGCTCGTGACGCTAATTTCCGTGGCTTGCGGTGATAGCAAAGGCGACGACACGCACGACGCGCCGGCCGCGGGTAAGGGCGGGGCGACGGCCGGGCGGGCTTCCGCGGGTAAGGGCGGTGACGAAGCGCCCGCGGGACGCAGCGGTACCGCTGGTAGCGGCGGAAGCAGCGGACGCGGAGGCAGCGGCGGGAGCGTGACGGCCGGCAAGGGCGGCAGCGCGGGAAGCTCCGCCGGGAGCGGCGCCGGCGGCTCGAGCGCCGGCAAGAGCGGCAGCAGCGGAAAGGGCGGAAGCGCCGGGCAGAGCGGCGGGCGAGGCGGGACGAGCGGCATGACCGGCGACGCCGGAGCGCCCGAAGGCGGAGCCGAATCCGGCACGCTCGAGGATCTTCACGACACGGTGGCCACGGCCTGCAGCGCAGCCGCCACCTGCTGCGCGGCGAAGGCCATCCCGACGATGCTCGACGACTGCTCGGCGATGTACGACATGTACCAAGACGGCATTCCGGGCGTCATGGCGGGGCACGTCACGATCGACGCGGAGGCTCTCGCGCGCTGCAAAGCGGCGTACACGAACAGCACCGTTCAGTGCAACCTGAACGCCGTCGTCGCCGCGTGCGACGGCGTCTTCGTCGGCCACCAGCAAGTCGGCGAGCCGTGCATCGGCGGCTACGATTGCGATCGCTCGACCGACACGATGACTTGTCTCATCACCGACACGTCAGGCGAAAATCCGATGGGCACCTGCCAGAAGGTCCCGCACGCCAAGCTCAACGAGGCGTGCTTCAGCACCTGTCGGGCCGGCGAGGATTGCTCGAGCACGACGCAAGGGCTCGCAACGCCGGAAGACCTCGCTGAATGCTTCGAAGACGACGGCCTCTACTGCGACAGAAGCGAGGACAACCCCGTCTGCAAAACGCTCCTCGCCCTCGGCGCCGCGTGCGACAGCGCGTCGTGGGACGCCTGCGGCTCGCACGCACAGTGCAACACGACGTGCGAGAAGGTGGGCGACCTCGGCGAATCGTGCGGCAGCTGTTTCCACTCGTACCAGTGCATCGAAGGTAAGTGCGCGGATCCGGACTGGGCGACCGAGTCGACGTGTATGGGTTTCCCCCCGGGGCCGTAGGCCCCCGGCTGCACGTCGAATCCGACGCGCCGCGTTGTTCGAGCCATTCTCACGCGCGCACGCCACCGAGGCGTACACTGAGGGTTCGGCTTAATGGCGCTTTGGAAATCGATCACTGTCGAGCGACCGGGGCGCGCGCTTGCGGTTTGCAGCGTCACCCTCGGCGCGCTCGCTTTCAGCGCCTGTAGCTCCGCTCCCGACGGCCAAGTCGATGCGACCGGGGGCGCCGGCGCGGGGGCGCGCGCTGGTAAGGGAAGTGGCGGGGCCGGCGGAACCGGCGGAACCGGCGGGACCGGCGGGACCTTGATCATCAACGGGGGCACCGCGGGCTCGAGCGCCGCGAGCGGCGGCACTGGGGGCACCGGCGTCGCCAGCACGCCGACCGGCGGCACGGGCGGCAGCGTGACGCCGTACCTGAGTCCGGAGAGTGGGCTCATGGACCCCGGGATCGCGCAGGGCGGGAGCTGCGCCGCGGCGAACGCGGACGTCGGCCTCTTCTGCGAGCAGATCGTGTGGAACGTCGCTCCCGCGCACCGCGTCCTCTACTCGTGGACCACGGCCGAGCAGGTCGCCGAGCTCCGCCAAGATCACGTGCTGCTCACGCGCACGGAGACGGCGGGGCTCGGTCGCGGCTATGCGTTCACGTCCATCGACGAGCTCGCCGCGCTCGGCGATGGACCCGAGAATCAGCTCCTCACGAAGCTGAGCCAGGAGCTCTTCACGAAGGTCCGCTACGCGTGGCCGAACGCGTGGGCCACGCGCATGGGCTGGCCCGGCGAGGACTACGGCGACCAGCTCCTGCGCATCGTGCTCAAGCCCGACGCCTGGATTGTCGTGGTCAGCGATCGCGTGGGCATCGCCGTGATCGATCTCGACAACAATCTCGTCCCGATCGCCGACGCCGTCGCGCACAGCGAGCGCATCGGCGCCGTCTACTTCTACAAGACTGACATCACGGGCAGCGGCTCTTTCCGCGCGTGCAGCGGCGGCTACCGCGAGTTCATCGTCGGCAACGAGGCGATGGTCGAGGAGTGGTCGCTCGGAACCGAGGCAATCCGCAGCCAGATCGAGGCGGATGCCACGCTGATCGAACGCTTCATGACCGACACGCGCGACATGCCGCCGGGCATCGCGCCCGGAGCGTTCAACCAGTACGCCGTGTGCTCGTGGGACGGCTCGGCAACGACCGAGCTCGACGGCTACGTGCACGCGCTGTCGATCCCGAGCGAGTACTACGCGCCGCTGCCGGCCGAGCTCGCCGCGCTTGCCGACACGCTGCGCCAGAGCCTGTTCGAGCCCGATCCTTTGACCGTGAAGCCCGGAGGCTAGCCATGCGAACGTCGATCCTCGTTCTCTCGTCTCTGGCGATCGGCGCGGTCGCCGCGGCGTGCTCCCAATACGACGATCCGGCGATGACGCCTCCGCGCACCGCCCCCGCGAGCACGACCACGGCCACGGCCACGTCGACGGCCACGCCTCCCGCCCCGACGCAGACCGTGACGCCGACCCCGCCGCCGTCGCCCACGCCGACCGCCTCGCCCGCGCCGACCGCCACGACCACCGCGACCGTCACTCCTCACGACCTGCTCCCGCCCATCTTCCAGGACGCGGTGAAGAGCGCCGACGCCTCGCCCATCAGCGGTGGCACGCTGCTCGTGACGGCCGACGGAACGACCGCCGTGGCCGCGGACGCCGATCGCGACAGCGTGTTTTTGGTCGACCTCGCGACGCGCAGCGTGCGCACGGTCGCGACGACCCCCGGCGAGCAGCTCGGCCGCGTCGTCGAGGGACCCGCCGGCACGGTGTTCGTCGCGGCGCGGCGCGGCGGCGCCGTCTTGGCGGTGGACCTCGCCGCGGCCACGATTCGCGCGCGAACGCCCGTGTGCAACGCCCCGCGCGGCATGGCCTACGACGCCACGACGAACGCTCTTCACGTCGCGTGCCGGTCGGGCAAGCTCGTCACGCTCGACGGAACGAGCGGGACCGTGACCTCGAGCGTCAAGCTCGACGCCGATCTGCGCGACGTGTTCCTGCTCGGCGGCAGCCGCTACGTGACGCGTTTCCGGAGCGCGGAGGTCCTGCGTGTCGACGCGGCGGGCACCGTCGCCGCGCGCACGGCGCCGCCTTCGATTGGCGCCACCGCGCCGGGCGTCGCTTACCGCGGCACGCCGCTGCCGGGAGGTCTTTTCCTCCTCTCCCACCAGGTCGAGAGCTCGACGCCGCTCGGCACCGGGCTCGGCGCCTATTACGGCGGGAACTGTTCAGGCGGCGGCGTCGTGCAGCAGGCGCTCACGTTGATGTCGCTCGACGGCACGACGCTGCCCGCGTCGACCGACATGACGACGCTGACGACGAGCACGGCCGGCGGCTTCGCCATGGCGTCGCGCATCGTCGTCGGTGCCGTCGGGCCGGTCGACCTTGCCGTGGCGCGCGACGGCAAGCGCGTCGCCGTGGTGGGCAGCGGCAACTCCTGGTCGGTGAAGGGCGACCTGCCGAATCTCTTCGTCGACACACTCGACGTGACCACGGGCGGCCCGCCGACGAGCTTCGCCGGCAACTTCTGCAACGGCACCGCGGGCGCCCAGCACCACCAGCCCGGCGAGCCCGTCGCCGTCGCCTTCGACGCTGCCGGCAAGTACGTCGTGCAGTCGCGCGAGCCCGCCATGCTCGAGCTCGAAGGCGACGTCTTCATCCCGCTCGCGCCCGACTCGCGCTTCGACACCGGATTCGCCATGTTCCACCTGAATACCGGCGGCGGCATCTCGTGCGCGTCCTGCCATCCCGAGGGCGGCGACGACGGCCACACGTGGGTCTTTTCCCAGGTGGGCATGCGGCGCTCGCAGGCGCTCGAAGGCAACGTCGGGGCGCGTGCGCCGTTCCACTGGAGCGGCGACCTCAAGACCTTCGAAGACCTTTTCGGCGAGGTCATGCTCAAGCGCATGGCGCTGCCCGTGGTCCCGCCGAACGAGGACGTGCAGGCGCTCCAGACTTGGCTCGATACGATCCCCGCACTCGCGCCCGCCGACGATCTCGACGCCACGCTCGTCGAGCGCGGGCGCACGCTGTTCTCCGACCCCGACGTAGCGTGCAGCACCTGCCACCTGGGGGCCGAATACACGGACAACAAGCTCCACGACGTGGGCACGGGCGGCACCTTCGTGACGCCGGCGCTGATCGGCGTCGCGGTCCGGGCGCCGCTCATGCACGACGGCTGCGCGCCCACGCTGCGCGAGCGCTTCGGCCTATGCGGCGGCTCCGATCACGGCGGCACGGCTCACCTCGCCGACGCCGACATCGACGCGCTGGTCGCGTTCATGCAAAGCTTGTAGCGAGGAAGCGCGCGGTCATTTCACCGCGTGCAGGCCCGCGAGCGACATGCCCCGTACCGTTCAGAAGCCCGAAGCGCTCGAGCTCCTCGCCGAAAATCGCCGCATGCTGCTCGGCACGAGCGACGGCTGCGTGATGTGCGCGCTCGTTCGGCGCGCCCGCGAATCCGCCGAGCTGCTCGCCGAAAGCACCCACGGCGTGGCGCTGCTCGATCGCTTCGGCTCGCGACCCGGGCATTGCATCGTGATTGCGCGCGAGCACGTGGAGGACACGACGGCGCTCGGTTGGCCCGTGTACGCGGATCTGCAGCGGCTATCGTACCAGGCGTGTACGGCGCTCGAGCGCGCGCTCTCTCCCGCGCGCACGTTCATCGCCGTGCTCGGCGCGAGCGCCCAGCTGCCGATGAGCTTCCCGCACTTTCACGTCCACGTGCTCCCCGTCTACGAAACCGGGGACGGCGCGCGCCCCGCGCACGTGTTCTCGTGGAGCGTCGGCGTGCTCGTCTACGAAGACGCCGAAGCGCGCGAGCTCGCCCAGACGCTGCGCGCCGCGTGGCCAACCGAGTAAAACCTTTTCACGAGGGCGCACTCGGCCCAGCGAGTCTATGGAGTGAACGAGCCACGGGCCGTTTCAAGCCGAGCGGCTTTCCTCCGTCGCGAACGGAAGAAGCGGAAGAAAATACGCGGCGCGCGCAGGCAACTGCACGATGCGACAAGATTTTCTCAGTGGTCCGGGCGTGTACTCATTCGATCCTCGCCCGAAGCAGGCGAGACCTGGAAAGCCACGACAGTGATGACGCGTTCTCGATGGATCGCGAGCGGAGCCATTCTGTGCACGCTCGCGGCAGCAGCGGCCTGTAGCGGCAACGCGAGCGACCCGAGCGCGGCCGCCGGCATGACGACGAGCGGCGGAGCCGCCGGGACCGGCTTGCCGATGGCGGGCTCGAGCCACGGCGGTGCGCCCGCGCAGGGTGGCTCGAGCAATCTCGCCGGGAGCGCGAGCACCGCGGGCGGCTCAGCGGGACAGAGCGGCGCGGCCGGCAACTCCGCGGGCGGAGCGGCGGGGAGCGGCCCCGCAGGCGCCGGCTCGGGCGCGAACGCTGGACGTGGGAGCGCAGGCTCGACGTCATCGGGCGGCGACGGCGCGGGTGGCGCCGCTGGCAGCGCGACGGGCACGGGCGGCTTCGGCCCCGGGATGCTCACGCTCACGAACCTCAAGATCGAGGCGAACCCGAGCATGACCATCTCCTGCTTCGTCTCCTGGACGACGGCGGAGGCCGCAGCGTCCGAGGTCGACTTCGGGGAGACCAGCTACACGTCACGCATCCGCGACGCAGCGCTCGTCACCGACCACAAGGTCCTCGTCATCGGCATGCACGCCGAGACGATGTACAAGCTGCGAGCCGTCTCGGGGAACGCGCAGGGCTCGGGCAGCCTCGAGGGAACCTTCACGACCGGAAAGCTCCCGCAGGCGCTGCCGAAGGCAACCCTGAACATCGACGACATCCCCGCCGACCAGAAGGGGTGGCTGCTCACCAACATCCAGGCGAACAGCTCTCCCGCCCTCGCGGTCATGTACGACGAGAAGGGGCTCGCCGTCTGGTACTACGTCCACGGCACGACCAACGACACTCGCGGCGACGTCGCGACGGAGCTCCTACCGTCGAACACGGTTCTCGTCGGGCCGACCAACGGTCAGCCGGGGCGCGAGGTCGACTTGTCGGGCAAGGTGATCTGGGAAGGCCCGGCGAACGGCACCACGACGCTCATGTCGCATTACTTGGGGAAAACCTCCAAGGGCAACTACCTCCTGAACTACGAGCTCGACAAAGCCGTGAGCAGCGGGAGCACGAAGATCGACGACCAGCGCCTGGTCGAGGTCACGCCGAAGAACGAGGAGGTCTGGTCGTGGAAGCTCTTCGATCACATAGAGCCCGCCGGCACGCGTGAGGAGCTCTGTCACGGCAACATGCTCGTCCTCGACGAGGCGAACGACGTTCTCTATTACAACTGCCGCTTCGTCGGGCTCTTCAAGATCGACCGCAAGAGCGGCGACATCCTGTGGCGGATGGGCGGCACCTTCGACAAGACGAGCCTCGGCGCCGGGGATTTCACGTTCAGCCCGGCGGCGTCGCAGTACAGCGACACGCACGAGCCGGAGTTCCACGCCGACGGCACCATCCTCTTCTACGACAACGGCGGCTTCGCGGGATTCGGCGCGAGCGGCACGTACCACTCGCGCATCGTCGAGTACAAAGTCGACGAAGCCGCGAAGACCTGCACGGTCACGTTCGAGTTCCCAGGCAGCTTCAGCGGCGTGGACAGCTGGTACAAGAACACCTGGTACTCGCCGTACTGGGGCGACGCCGATCAGCTGGCCGACGGCAACATCCTCGTGACGGCGCCGGTGCGCTCGTCCTCGGGATCGACGCGCTTCTTCGAGGTGACGCGAGAGGGCAAGGTCGTGTGGGAGCTCGAGCTGCCGCCGAACAACGGCTCCTTCAAAGCGCAACGCCTCGCGCCGCCGCCGCTCGTCGAGCCGATGCCCTGAGCCGGCAAAACGACGGCGCACCCTGCGCCGCGAGGACCCGCTCGGAACTTTCGCCGCGCCGATTGAACGGCAGGCGCGCGGCAGGGCACAGACCGGTGGCTCGGGCCGCCATGCCCGGGCGAGGCGAGGTCGGCATGCATCGAAATCCATTGCGAATTCCAGTCTTTGTCGCACTGCTCCTGGCCGCCGCGGGCTGCTCGGAGCCCGAGACGCACACCGAGAGCGTCGTGATCCAGGAGCCCGTGACGAACCTCACGATCGATGTCCGTTCCGGCGACATCGCCATCTATGGCAGCGATGACGCCGAGGTGACGGCCACCGCGCGTATCCAGGGGCCGTCGAACCATCTCGGGCACGCGCTCACCGGCGGCAAGCTCACGCTGGTCGACGATTGCCACGAGAATCACTGCAACGTCGACGTCAGCGTCGCGGTGCCGAGCGGCGTGAGCGTCGAGGTGCACGTCGGCTCCGGCGATCTCGAGGTCAACGACATGCTCGGCGCGATCAGCCTGGAAACCGGTTCGGGCGACATCCTGGGCTACGACCTTGCGGGCGCGGACCTGCGTACGGAGACCGGCTCGGGCGACGTGTCGCTCGACGTTTCGGAGCCCGCGGAGCGCATTCATGTCCGGACGCATTCGGGCGACGTGCTCGTGGGTGTTCCGGCCGGCGCGTACCGCCTCAACGTGGGAACGAGCTCCGGCGACCGGCATCTGAACGACGTGTCGAACGACTCGAGTGCAGCCGGGAGCATCGATGTGTTCACGAGCTCGGGGGACGTGGCGATCCGCGGGTATTGAGCGAAACGGGGCGGATCGGTGTAAACTTGGTCGATGGTGAATGGGAGACGCGGAGATGTGTGGCGAGGGAGCCTCGGGGTAGGCGCTCTGTTGCTGGTCGCGGCGTGCGGAGGCAAATCGGTGATTCGGCCGGGGACCGACGAGGGGGACGGCGGCACGTCGAGTAGCGGGACGGGCGGCGGTGGTCCGCGCGCCCCGACGACGACGGAGCTCTGCGACAAGATTTGCACAGCGGGTGCGGAGGCGAAGTGCCAAGGCATCGAGCTCGGGGATTGCTTGAGCTCCTGCTACGAGTTCGTCGCGATCACGGACCACGCCGCCCAGTGCTCCTCGGCGGCTTACGCTTACCTGACGTGCGTGAACGGCCTCACGAACATCTGCGACCTCGCCGACGATTCGATCTGCAGCGGCGCGGACGTCGCCAAATGCGCGGTCGCTTACTGCCAGGCGCACCCAGGAGCGCTCGAGTGCACCTCCGTGAGCGGACCCGCGGAGTAGGGACGTGTCCCCGCGCGGGCTGGGCTTTGGCTGCCTAGCCCTGAATCCCGGGCAAAACGTCGCCCACCTTGGAGAGGTCGTAGTCGACCGCCCAGGTGTCGCTCGAGCGACCGCTCACGCTGGTCGACCCGTAGCCCTTCTGGCCGTTGCGCTCGTAGTCGGCGGGAGCAAGGCCCATGGCCTGCAGCGCCGTGACCAGGAATTGGTTGTGCGGGATGCCCTGGATGACGTTGCCGTCTTCTTGCGAGAAGTACGCGCGGCCGTTCCAGTCGATGTAGTCGAGGTAACGCCCCGGCTTGATGAACCCGCCCGCGCTCCCCGCAAGCAGGCACGGCACGCTGTACGCGATGTGGTTGAAGCCGAGCTCGTTGCCCCAATACACGAGCGAGTTGTCGAGGTAGGTGCTGTCACCCGTCTCGGGCACGTCGAGCTTGGTGAGGAGCTTCGCGAACACCTCCGCCGCGACCCAGGCATTCACGCCCTGAAGCTGCCGGCGTGAGTTCGCGTTGTCCCAATCGTGCGCCAGGCCGTGCCAGGTGCCGCCGCTCGCGTCCTCGGAATGGTAGTACCCCGTGAGCGTCGAATCGCTCGAGTCGGGGCTTGGACCGAGCGCCTTGTGGACGCCAATCGTGATGACGCGCGTGCGGTCGCACATCACGGCGGCCGTCACGACGTCGAGGAAGAGATCCCACTTGGTCGTGATGTCCTTCGTGTCGAGCCCGCTGTTGTTCGCGAGCGACATCGGGGTCGCCGGCACGGTGCAGGACATGGTCGGGGTGACGGTGAGCTTGGCCTGCAGCTCGGCGACCAGGTTCACGTACTTTTCGACCAGGTCCTTGTCGTCGGCGGAGAGGCGCGTGTTGCTCTTGAGCTTCACGTAGTCGTCGTAGACGCGATCGACGAGCAGCTTGTCACGGTCGCTCGCGGGCATGCCCGAGTTGTCCGGGGGGTTCGTCCCGAACACGTCGTTGAAGGCGTCGAGCGGATTGGTGCGCGCTTTGAGCTGCTCGACCTTCGAGCCCACCATGCCGAGGTCGCTGTACGACATCGAGTCCGTCACGCCTTGCGTGATGTGCAGGTAGCGAAGGCTCGGCGTGCTCGGGTACACCTTGGCTGAGTACGCCATCACCTGATCGATGGTGGGCACGTCCGTCAGGCTGTCGGCGTCGCACGGCGTGGCCGCGGTGCACGACGAGAAATTGCCGAGCAAGCCACCGTAGTTGTGGTTCACCGCGGGCAGGAAATCCAAGCCGCGGATCAGCGTGAGCTTGTCGAGGAACGGGTTCAGCTTCGGACCGAGAATGCCCGAGATGCCCGTGTCGGTCTTGAAGTCGGAGAGCGGCGCCCAGGTGTAGTTCGTGCCGGAGATCTTCTGCGTGAGGAGCGTGGTGCCGTCCCCGCGGCTATCCGAGTACTTGCTGTCCTTGAGCTGGTAGCCGTTGCCGGTGAAGGCCGGGTACCATTCCTTGACGAGCTGCGTGCTGAAGGTCTTGAGCACGATGAAGCGCTTCGGCGGAGTCGCGGTTTGCCCTTTCGCCTGCCGCGGCATGAGCGATTCGAGAAACGGCAACGCCAGCGCCGCGCCGGCGGCTCCGCGCAAGAAAATGCGGCGCGACGGTCGCGCGGCCCGATAATCGCTCACGGTGCACCCACTTTCCGCCGACGAAACCCGGGCTCGCTCGCGATGACGCGGAACACGTCGGAAAGTCCCGTGCCCGGAGCGACGAGCCCCGTTCGCATCTTCTCGAAGGCGCACGCGTCCGCACTGTTGGACGTGGGGTCACGGCGCAGCGCATAGCGGAAGTAGTTCGCCGACAGACAGGCCTCGAGCTTGCCGCTCGCGATGATGCGCTGGTTGAGCTCCACCGGGCCGCTCACGTCCGACTCGGGCTCGTCACCGATTTGCACGGAGGCGACGGTATCGACCGGCAGCGTGGCCAAGAGGTCGCCGCTTTGCTCGTCGAACACTTTCTCGTCCGTGCGGAAGCGACCGAGCGAATCGAACGCCTCGAGCGTGTAGCCGATGTTGCTGAAGGTGCCGTGGCAACCCGCGCAGAGCGCGATGCCCTCCACCTTTTTCTGGAACCGCTCGCGCGTCGTCAGCGTCTCGTCGACGGGCGGCGGATCGAGCGAGCCTTTGGGCAATGAGTTCGGGTCGGGCGGCTGCAAATCCTCGCACAGGATCGCGCGCCGGATCGTGGCCCCGCGGTGGAACGGATTGGTGGTCTCGAGGCTCGAGACGAGCAGCGCCGAACGCTGCAAGAGGCCCTGGCGCGTGCCGTCCGGTAGCGCGGGGTAGTCGCCGCTGCCGCTCCACGCTTTCACGCCGTAGAGGTGCGCGAGATCGTTCGAGCGCGTGACCGACACCGTCGACGTCATGAGATCGAGCAGCGTGCCCGGCTGTTTCCACGTGTAGAGGTCGGTGAGATCCTTGATCTCGGTGACCATGTCTTTCCAGTAGTCGTGCCCGCTCTCACCGAGGTGCTCGCCCGCCGCGAGCGCTTGGAACGCAGGGCGATCCGCCGAGAAGCCCGTGAAGGCGTCGAACCTGAGCCACTCGTTCCAGAATTGCCAGATCGTCTGCTGCGTCCGCGGGTCGGCGAAGATGCGGGTGAGCGCCGCGTCGAAGCCGGCGTCGGTGGCGAGCGAGCCGTCCTCGGCCGCGGCGAAGAGCGCGTCGTCCGGCAGCGTTTGCCAGAACGTGTACGACAGCCGGGAAGCGACTTCGTACGGGTCGAGCGCGAGGTAATCCTTCTGTCCCGATAGCTCGGTCCCCTCGAGCTCGAGGTGGTTCACGAAGCGCGGCGACATGAGCAGACCCACGACGACGTTGCGCAGCGCTTCGGCCGCGTTCGCCGCCTTGGGCGAATCCCCCGTGGCAATATCCTTGAACTCCGCGAGCTCGGCGTCGGTGAGCGGGCGGCGCAGGGCGCGGCGCCCGAACCCGTTCAGGAAGTCGTCGAGGCAGCTCGACGCGAGCGCGGTTTGCGTCGCACAGCTGCCCGCGAGCGCCGTCAGCCGCGCGCTCGTCTTCGTCGCTGCGTCGCCGACGGCGACGGCAACGTCGAAGTAAGCCTGGATGTGCTCGCTCGAGATGCGCTTGTCGAGCCCGCGGAACGACGCCTGCGTGCTGTCGTCGGGCACGGACGCGAGTCGCGCGGTCACCTCCGTCGCGACGTCGTCGAGGCCGCTCGCGGTGAGCAGATCGTGCACGGTGTTTCGGTACTGAACGGTCGAGAGCTTCGCGAGCGGCGTCACGCCCGCCGCGGGATCGCCCGCAGGGCATGCGCCGAACTCGGCCGGATCCGTCGCGGTGCCGGTGCCCGACGTGCCGCTTGCGCCACCGCCACCCGCTGTACCCTTGCCGCTGCTCCCGGAGGTGCCGCCCGTGCTCATGGTTCCGCCATTCGAAGTGCCGCCGGCACCGCCGCGACCCGAGCTCCCCGCGCCTGACGCGCCCGAGGTCGAGCCCGCCGTCGCGCCCGCGCCCTGCGCGGCGCCGACACCCTCGGGCGGAACGGTGTTGTCACTGATCGAGCCGTGACAGGCCACGAGAAGCAGCGCCGTGGCGAGAAACGCCGTGATTTCGCTCGAGTGCGAGCTCGCTCCGGCACGAGGGCGAGCATGATGGCGAGACATCACGACTCAGTACGAACCGCGAGCCTTCCTAGGAGGGTCAAGAAATCTGAGCCGACGCGAATAAATCGGCATTTTCGCAGGACGTCTCGCTTCGGCGGCGCCCTCGGCAGGGGTACACTCAGTGGCTTGTCGGGCGCTACTCACCGCCGCCAGTCGCCGTCACGGCGGCGCACGCTCGAGGGCGTCGGTGCACTCGCGCTGCTCGCCGCGGCCGCGTGCACGGGCACCATCGAGAGCAAAGCGACCGGCGACGGCGCGACCGGCGCGGGGGCCACCAGCGCCACGGGCGGCGGTGCCGGCACGACGGGCGCGGCAGCCAGCTCACAAGGCGGCTCCGCAGCGGGCACCGGCAAGTCCGGCGGCGGCGGCGGGACGAGCGGCACGTCGGGCTCGAGCTCGGGCACCGCGGGAGCGTCGGGCACCGGCACGACACCGGCGGCGTGCACCGGCGCGACGCCCGACACGGACGCGAACGTGCTGCGCCGGCTCTCAGTCCTCGAATACCAGCGCACGGTGCAGAGTCTCTTGAAGCTCGACGCACCGCCGAGCACCGACGGCATCCCCGTCGACAACGAGCGGCTCGGCTTCCGCACGTACGCCGAGTTCCAGACGATGTCGGCGGAGAACCTGCGGGCGTACCTCGAGAAAGCGCACGGGCTCGCGACCGAGCTTTTGGCCGACAGCGCCCGGCGCACGACCGTGCTCGGCTGCCAGACGAGCGCGAGCGGCTGTCTCGGCTCCTTCGTCACGAGCTTCGGCAAGCTCGCCTTCCGCCGTCCGCTCGAGCAATCCGAGGTCGATGCCATCACGAGCGCCGCGACAGCGAACGCGAGCGACGCCGACGACCAGTTCCGCTTCGCGATCGAGGTGCTCCTGAGCTCGCCGAGCTTCCTTTTCCGCGTGGAGGTCGGCAATAGCCCCGAGGGACTCTCGACGCTCAGCGCGACCGAGCTCGCGTCACGCCTTTCCTTTGCGCTGCTCGGCAGCGGGCCGAGCGCCGCGCTCCTCGATCAGGCGGCGGCGGGCAAGCTCGACACGCCGGACGGTCTCCACGAGGTCGCGGCGAGCATGCTGGCCGATCCGGCGGCGCAAGGCTTCTTCTCCGCGTTCTTCCGCCAGTGGCTCGGCTTCAACACGCTGCGCGCCCCCGTGAAGCCGCCGACGGACTGGTCGGACACGTTGCTGCCGATGATGCAGGCGGAGACCGACAAGGTCGTTCAGGACTTCGCCTGGGGCGGCAGCAGCCTGCTCGGCATGCTCACGGCGAACTACACGACGCTCGACCCCGCGCTCGCCAAGTTCTACGGCCTCGCCGCGCCCGCGAGCAACGGCCGCCTCGACTTCCCCGCCGGCAACATCCGCGAAAAGTCGGGGGTGCTCACGCACGCGAGCTTGCTCGAGGCGAAGAGCGACGGCGACCTCATCGCGATCCGCGGTAACTGGCTACGCAAGACGTTCCTGTGCGAGGAGCTCGCTCCCCCGCCGGATCTCGCCGATCAGATCGGCGACCTCTTGGTCGGCCTCACGCGCACGGAGATCGTCAACAAGCGCAACTCGATGACGCAGTGCCAGGGCTGCCACGCCGCCATCGATCCGATCGGCATGGGTTTCGCGCAATTCGACGCGACGGGCCGCTTCGACAGCACCATCGACGTGAGCGGCATCATGGTTGCGCCCGCGCTGCCGGACGCCGACACCGATCCGGCGTTCTCGACCCCGGCCGAGCTCGCGCAGAAGCTCGCGGCGCTGCCGGGTGTACCCGCCTGCGTCGCCAACCGCGCGTTCCTGTACGTGAACGGTCGCGAGCCGGGCGCGGCCGACACCTGCACGCTCGCGAGCGCAACCACGGCGTTCTCGAGCGCAAGCCAGAGCTTCCCGGCGCTGCTCGCCGGCATCGTGGAGGCGCCCGCGTTCCGCATGCGGCGCGCCCCGGCGGCGACCCCCTGAGGCGACGGAGGACCATGGCGATTCGACCTCTCTCACGACGCACGGTGCTCCGCGGAGCAGGCGCGTGCATGGCGTTGCCGTTCCTCGAGATCATGCGCCCGGCGCGCGCCAGTGCGCAGGCCGCGACGGCGCAGCGCTTCTTCGGCTTCTTCTACCCGTGCGGCACGGATCCCTCGCGCTGGGATCCGCCGGCCGGTGCGCTCACCAAGGACAACCTCACCGAATGCCTGGTCGACATGGCCGGCTTCGCGGCGGAAGGCATTTGGCCGGCTGGCGACGCGATCGTGGGCGACGTCACGGTGGTCACGGGCATCGATCACTCGGGCGTCTCGACCGACATCCACATTCCGTCGAACGCGTTCAACGCTTTCAAGCCGACCGCCAACAACTACACCCCCCCGCAGCCGACGCTCGACCAGTACCTCGCCGATTCGCTGCGCGGCGAGACCGCGTATCGAAACCTGGCGCTCTCGGCCACGACGAGCACGGACATCGCGCAAGGCAACATCTCGTTCAAGGCAGACGGTCAGGTCGAGACGGTCGTCCGCGATCCCGTGAAGCTCTTCGACACGCTGTTCGGCATGGGCAACGTGGGCTCGGGCAGCAGCGACGCCGCGGCCCAGGCCGCCGCGAAGCGCCAGCAGAGCGTGCTCGATCTCGTGCTCGCCGACGCGAACCGCCTGAACGCGAAGCTCGGCGCGGCCGACAAGGCCCGCCTCGACCAGTATCTCACCTCCGTCTCCGAGCTCGAGGGGCAGATCAAGGCGATGCCCTCCGTCGGCTGCACGGTCCCGACCGCGCCCGCGAAGGGCGGCAACTGGCACAGCAAGGCCAAGCTCTTCATCGACCTCGCCGTAACGGCGATGGCCTGCGACCTCACGCGCGTCGTGACCCTTCAGTACAGCGACAGCTGGGGCGTCAACTACTCGGACTACACGATCGGGACCGGCAAAGAGGCGCTCGGCGACTGGAGCGACCACTTCATCTCGCACAAGCTCGACGACAACGATCGCGCGACCGATCTCGACGGCCTCGACCGCACCGAAGCGATGAACATCGCGAACGCGCGCGTCGTCAGCACCTCACGCTTCAAGGTGCGGCGCTTCGCCTACCTCGTGAACGCACTGAAGAGCGTCGCCACCCCGACCGGCACCCTGCTCGACGAGGCCCTCGTCCTCTACGCCTCAGAGAACGGCGACGGCGACAGCCACGCCCGCACGCGGATGCCGACCCTCATCGCCGGCCACGCCGGCGGCTTCGAAACGGGGCGCGCTGTCAACGCGGACAAGAAGACGACCGGCGCGCTGCACGCATCGCTGATTTCCCGGTACGGGCTCGACGTGACGAGCTACGGAAGCCCGGCGGGCACGCCGATCGCGGGGCTCTAGGACCTCACGGCAGCGCCCCGCTCGAAAACGAATACTTCACCGTCAGCTGCGCGCGCTGATCGATCCCGCTCTCGTGATCGAAGTTCGTGCGCCGTCCCCACGTGTAGCTCACGCCGGTGAGGATGTTCGAGCGCGGCGTGCACGTGAGCGTTGCGGAGGCGTAGTCCCCGCGATGAAACGCGCTCGGGGCCTGCCCACTCGAGTTTTCGACTTGCGTGAAGCTGTAACCGACCGAGGCGCCCACGACGGGACCGAGCGCGAGATCGACGAAGCCGACCGTGCCGAGCAACGGCTCTGCTTCGAAGCTGCCGCCCGCCGTCGCAGCGATGTCGACGCCGCCGTCGTTCATGTAATTGGCGATTCCGTGGCCGTACACGGCGCTCAGCCGAAACGTCGCGCTCGAGGCTTTTCCGAGGGGAACGGTGCCGACCGAGGAGGCATGCAGCCCCCAACCGAGCACGTTGCCCGAACGCTCTTCGGGCGCGCCCGTCGAGCGATACGCGAGATCGCGGAGAATGCCGGCGAGCTGGATGTGACCGGCGGAGAGCGCGAAGCGATAGTGCGCCGTGAGATCGGGAAGCGGGGAGCGGCTCTCGAACGTCCCCGGCAACGAGCCAGCGTCGAGCACGGTGCCCGGCCGCTCGAGGGCGAAGGCGAGCGTGCTCGCGCCGCGGATCGGCGTGAAGCGAAGCTGAGGCTGGCGGTAAAGCACCATCCCGGCGGGTCCCCAGTACTCGATCATGTCCGGAAAGATGTCGCCGTCCATGAAGACGGAGTTGGTTTGGCCCGCGAGGAGCGAGCGCCACTCGCCGTAGGCGTGACGGAGCCGAATGGTCGTCTGACCTTCGTCTTTGCCGACGCCGAAGAAGTCGAACTCGAGCGCAGTGTGAACGGGGTCGCCCCCGGCAGGGATGTCGGCGTACGCCCCGAGGCGACTCTGCCGCACGCTGAGCGTCGCCTCGGGCGCGCTCCCGTAGGTCGCAGGGTCCGTGGCGATGCGCGACGGACGCAGCGCAGCGAGCCAATTCGGGTCGACGCCCTGAAATGCCTGCACGTAATCGAGCTGGGCGAACCCGCGCACCTCGAAGCGA
>Ga0070682_100000382_pt1 | contig 29606 bp, 41 predicted proteins | sample KBSC63LmetaG_FD_64668 | JGI IMG/M metagenome (GOLD analysis project Ga0070682, IMG submission 64668) | Corn rhizosphere microbial communities from Kellogg Biological Station, Michigan, USA - KBS C6-3L metaG | ecosystem: Host-associated > Plants > Roots > Rhizosphere | place: USA: Michigan...
CTGGATGATCCAGAATCGGGCGAAGCCAATTATCGGGTCACCAACCGCGGTGGAAAAGGCGTAAAAACCATCAATGTAACCGGAAAGACGGGGTCACTCGTTGGCTTGCTGGCCGTAACGGAAAAGGAAGACCTGATGATCACTTGTGTTTCCGGCGTTACCATCCGTATGGCGGTGAACCAGATCAGCGAACAGGGGCGTGCTACCCAGGGCGTAAAACTCATCCGCGTGGATGAAGGAGATGAAATTGCAGCAATAACGCAGTTGGATGAAGAAGAGGTGGAAACGGAATTGTTGGGAACTGAAGATCCAACCGCTGAGGCCCCTGAATCCAATAACGAAGCTCCATCAGATACGAGTGAACCAACTGATTCATAATTGATAAAAAAGATTATTTAATAATAAAAGCCAGCTTAATAAGCTGGTTTTTTGTTGAACAAAACAGTGGTAGAGGGTATATCTTAAATCAAAAAAGCGGCATAAATTGCTCTTGAAAACAACCCATAATTATCAAACAACCTCAATTGCAGGCATGAAGACAACCATTTTGGCTATAACAATCCTGACCGGCCTCGGGGCAACAGCCCAGGATTACGAGAGCATCAAAAACACGGTGGCCCTTACGCAATATCAGCAGGCAAAGACCGCATTAGACCAATCAATGGCCAATGCGAAATTTACCAGTAAGCCCGACGCCTATATACTCAAGGCGACTGTATACAGTTCACTTGCGATGGATAATAAGTATAAAAGTACCGCTGAGGGAGATCGACTCACAAATGATGGAGATGCCGCATTTATGAAATATAAGCAGATGGATCCGGGCATGGCATTGCTTAAGGACCCGATTTATCAAAACGGCGCTGTTAACCTATATAGCAGTTACTATACGTCCGGTTATGCCGATTACACGGCAAAAAAATGGGATGCAGCCTATAGCAAGTTGAAAAAAGCGGTAGAGTACTCCGACCTGCTGATCAAAAATAAACTAATGACCGTCGCCGTGGACACTAATGTGCTAATATTGGCGGGCATCACGGCTGAGAATTCGACCTTTAAGAACGAAGCAGTACTGTACTATGGCCGTCTTGCCGACATGAAGATCATGGGAGATGGCTTTGAGAGTGTTTACCGTTACCTAGTAGACTACTATTTCCAAAAAAAAGACTGGGTTGCTTTTGAAAAATACAAAAGCATTGGAAAGGCTTTATATCCTACAAGTGAATATTTCGGTTTTGATAAGGTGGATTTTTCGGTAGGGCTCGCTGCTGACCTCGACAGCAAGCTAAAGGCACTGGACCAGCTTCTTTTAACGGATCCCAATGGTTTTAAAGTGAATCAAGTGATCGGGGAGATCATATACGACGCACTCAATCCCCAGGAAGCGACGACGCCCTTGCCTGCAAATGCGGTAGAATTGGAGAAGAAAATGATCGCAGCCTTTAAAAAGGCTGCAGCGGCGAAGCCCGGCTACGAAAATTCATTCGTTTACGTGGGAGATCACTTTATTAATAAGGCTGTACTTATTGACCAGGTGCGACAAGTCTTCTCGAACGCAATAGCCACAAGAAAACAGTCAGGAGAGGTGATCCCTAAAGAGGATATTGCGAAAGTAGATGAGCTTGATAAAAAATACCGCGATGTGCTGGTCCTGGCCCGTGAACCTTATGAAAAAGCTGCAAAACTTTACGGAGCAAGGACAGATCTTACTTTGGCAGATAAAAAGCAATATAAAAAAGCGGCTAACTACCTGGCAGATATAGCTTCATTCGAAAAAATATGGAACAAGAATAAAGGTAAAGTAGCTGATGCCGCTAAGTATGAAGCAGAGGAGAAGAAGTGGGTGGAGGTGGCTGAGAGTATTAAATGGTTTTAGTTGATATTGGCGGTTAAGCCAAAAGTTCCATTCAAAGAATATTGGAGCCATTTTTTGCAGGGGGTGCCCTGTGGGCTTGCCTGTGCGCCTATTTAACATAACACAAAATTATACGACCAAAAAAATGATTCCTTGACCAAAATTTTTCCGAGGGACGAGGAAAATAAAATCATTATCACAGCATTTTTTTTGTTGTATAATTTATTTTATGTTTAAATTGGTTAGCAAAGCGTGGCGGGATTTTTTAAGTTTTCCAAGAAGGAAAAATCCCAAGAGCGTTGGCTGTGTAGAGCAAGCCGAGTGTAGGCAAGAGGGCGAAGGAGAAAAAATAAAACACGAAGCTGCGGAGCATGGCGGCGATAGCCGACAAGAACAAATTATAAGGGTAGGGCATTTTGATTCTCTCACACAGAAGTTTAGCGAAAGCCGTATTTCTGTTTCTGAACTATTGAAATTGGTTCCTAATTTGAGTGATGATAAGATTCAACTTGTTCTACAATTTTCATCAGAATGTCATTAGTTGAAATATTGGATGGGATAAATGAATACACTCCTTTAACTTTCCATGCTACTATAGTGTCCAACGGGAATATTTTTATCAATTCTTCTGAAATAAGAGTAATCGTAAATACATCCTCTCCGTTATTTGTACTGTGTACGTAACTCACCTCATAATCCTTATTAGATACTTTTACAGTCAGTTTCATAAACACTAAGATACACTACTATCAGTGCTCAGGTGGCGTTGGCGTGTTTTTATTTTTTCTCCGTAGTCCTCTGAAGCGGGAGCCATGTGTGCCTATTTAACATAACATTAATTATAAGTAATAAAGGGTCATTTCAACCGGGAAATGATAACTACCATAGATCGGAAATCATATAAGCAAGCATCCCCATAATGTTGCTATATATTATTACAGCGCCGCCTAGCCGCTCCACAGCGTTTGTATCCTGCCGTTATTTATCCACAAAATTTCATTCTATAAAAACTCTACATTAAATTTAGTTCGCATTATGCATTTTAAAATTTTTAAAAAATAACCTTGTATGAAAAAAACAATCTCTTTATTATGTGTTTGCTGCATTTTAAGTATTAGCTCATTTGCCCAGGGCACCGGCGATCCATGGATCAAAAAAGTATTTAATGATACCTGGGGACGAGATCCTCAAGGCGTAGAATGGAATATCAAGAATTATAATGATGGCCATTGGAACAGTTACACCGAACTGATGAAGGCGATATATGAATACAGGAAGAATACTGAAGGCGCTGGTATAACCTTTAAATATTCGGCAAAAACCTACAATGGTAACCTGGTAGCTGCAGTATACCAGAATGGAATACAAACGGCAGTATCCATCATAAGTACCAACGGCGGCGGTATTGTTGCCCAGGGCGGCGGAAACATCATTGCGCAAGGTGGCGGCAATATTGTTGCCCAGGGCGGCGGAAATATCGTTGCACAAGGTGGCGGGAACATACAAATTAAGCCGGATAGCAAAGGATTTTTCATGGGAAGTTCCTATACCGTGATGGCAGCTGGTGGCACAAAAATAAAGACCTCCGGCAACGGCGCTTTGATCATTCAATAAGATTATTAGCTTAATATGTGAGCCTATTCGTTAGAACAGGTACATCGCAGTGTATTTTAGATACACTGCGATTTTTTTTACCCATAAATCAATAACATGAAAGCAATTTTGATTGGTCTATTGCTAGGATCCTCGTATGTCTCCCCTGCACAAACTTTCCAGGTTGGCGATAAAGTACAGGTCCGCAGTTCCTCGATGGATAAATGGGATAACGCGACGATCTTCCTGGTGCTAACCGACAGAACCCCAACAGCTTACAAAGCCAAAATGGACATTATGGGCAAATGGTCCGACGATTATCCTCTCCTTTCGGCCAACCAGGTAAGATTGATAAATAATTCCACACCCGCAAAAAGATATGCTGTCAATACCCGGGTGGATCTTCTATACCCCGACGGCAGTGCTCATACCAGGGGAATGATCACCGCAATCAAAGCCGATGGCCGTTATGAAGTGACCATCGATGGATGCTCGGCCAAATGGACCGAAATTGTTGACTGGAGCCAGGTTAGACTAGCTCCCACGATTTCTACGACACATCCGGATATTTCGGCGGTGATCGGCAAATGGGCCATGTTCACACCAAGTTATCCGAATACGGTCACACGTGGCAATGATGTGTACAGGCAGTACGGCTCCGGGGCCAAAGCTCCCCCATTGCTTATCAATGCCAACGGCACTTATGTATGGTACAACGAATTCAATAAACCGCCGATCAAAGGGCCATGGTTTGCCGATGCAAAGGTGGAAGGATTAACATCGGGCATTGAATCTTTTAACGGGATACTGATCTTCGATGCCACTTTCTATTATAAAGTGTACCGCGACAGGCCCGATCATATCGTTTGCGAGCGTTTGTGCTGGGGAACGACCGATCTGGGTACGAGGATCAAATGATAGAAAGGGATCAGGAAGCGGCGAAACTAACCGTACTTTTGCAGCTATGCAACCCATTCACACGGCCGATATTCTAAGCAATCTCAAGATCGAACAACTCAACCCCATGCAGGAAGCATCGATCGAGGCTATCAAACATCATCCGGATGTAATTCTTTTATCAGCAACAGGTTCAGGAAAAACACTGGCATTCCTGTTGCCGGTGGTACAATCATTAAATGCAGATGTCAATAATGTACAGGCTTTGATCATCGTGCCTTCAAGAGAACTGGCGATACAGATAGATGATGTTTTTCGCAAGATGGGCACGGGTTTTAAAGTGACGCTTTGTTATGGCGGACATAAAAGAGAAACAGAAGAAAATAACTTAAAGCAGGCTCCCGCTGTTATCATCGGCACTGCTGGCCGGCTCGCCGATCATCTTCGCCGAAATAATTTTTCTACCGAGCATATCAACACCCTGGTGTTGGATGAGTTCGATAAATCACTTGAGCTTGGTTTTAAGGAAGAGATGGCCTTCATCATCGGTTCCTTAAAAGGAATTACCAAACGCATACTTACATCGGCAACTGAAGCTGTTGCGATCCCCGATTTCCTGAGGATCAGCGCACCTGAAAGGCTCAATTTTTTATCCGGCGCCGCAGATCTTGATCTCGAAATAAAAACGGTATTATCGGATGATAAGGATAAATCCGATACACTTTTCAGGTTGATCTGCTATATCGGCAACAAACCCACCATCGTTTTTTGTAATCACCGTGATGCTGTTGAGCGTACCTGCAACCTGTTGAAGGATAAAGGTATCGTTACCGAATTCTATCATGGCGGCATGGAACAACAAGAACGCGACAGTGCCCTGTGCAAATTCAGGAATGGCACTACTACCGTATTGGTCACCACCGACCTGGCTTCGCGTGGACTGGATATTCCCGGCATTCGCTTCATCGTGCATTATCATTTGCCGGCAACTGAGGACGTATTCACACATCGCAATGGGCGCACCGCACGCATGGAGGAAAGAGGAACCGCGATATTGATCCTGTCATCAGAAGAAAAACTCCCGGAATACGTTTCAAGTGATGTTGAATCGATCGTGCTACCTCCTACTGTTACACTTCCTGAAAAACCAAAATGGTCAACACTCTTCATCGCCGCCGGAAAAAAAGATAAAGTGAATAAGATCGATATCGTGGGATTCCTGTCGAAGATCGGAAAGCTAAAGCAGGAAGATATCGGGTTGATAGAAGTAAAAGATTTCTTTTCCTTTGTCGCCGTGCGTAAACTAAAAGTTGGCGGCGCACTGGAATTGATCAAAAAAGAAAAGATCAAGGGAAAGAAGGTGAAGATAGAGATGGCGAGATAGCATTAAAATATTGAACGGGAAAGGAGAAAAAAGGATCATAATGGTTTTCTCCTTTCCCGTACTCAAACTGAACTTCCTACTCACAATTGATCTGCATAATGTTTTGCATTAGAAAAAACATCGGTACGATGGTGATTTTTTCTTGCAGGAATGCCTTCGGGACTTTGCCTGGTCGCTTTCTTTCTTCTCATCATATAGATAAGCAAGGCAGTTCCTGCTACTGCGGCGGCTGTGGCTATTATTACTTTATTTTTCATGATAATTTTTATTATCAGGTTGCAATCAGCATGCCAAAAAAACTTTTAGGTAGTAGCGGATGGTACCGACCAAAGCTAACTCATCCATAAAGCACTGAGATTATTTAGTACATTTGAATTGGCTTTCTGATCGCCAAAACCAGCTACTATGCAGATTCTACATTCTACCAGGAAAACTCTACTACCGCTGATAGCGATCTGCTTCATCTTTTTTATTTCCTGTAAAAAGACCAATCCGAATAGTGTAGCGCCAAATTTCTTTTTACCTACAGATGAATACATTCGATATAACGTAAACGGAACGGACTACAGCTTTAATATGCCGGCCGATAGTGTGTTATCTAATGATAGTCTTGAGACCTTTAATTTTATTCCTTTCGCCAGCGTGCTGGGTACAAGGATCCCCAACATAACGACCGATCTGGTAAAAATAAATTATCAAAATAACGGCATGTCGGTGGGAAGTATGCAACCGCTGATGCTCTTCCAAACACCTCAAACGGAACTATACCCTTACTTCGCACATTCCACTCCCCCACTCCTGGTTAATATTACAGAGTATGGAGCTGTAGGTCAATATATCTCAGGGAATTTTTCAGGACCCTTGATCGGTGCGCCGCCAGGCAACCTGGTTTATGTTATTACCTGCAGTTTTAGGGTAAAAAGACGGATGTGAGTATGCTGAGGCACTAATCCTATTTTGTTCTCCCTCCAATGTATTTGTCATAAACCTCATCGTTGGCTTCCCACAATTCGATCTTATTTCCATCATTATCCATGATGTGAAGGAATTTTCCATAATCATAAACTGCGATCGTGTCGACAATGGTAACCCCTTCCCTCTTCAGTTTTTCTATAAGGTCATTCATATTTGCCACCCGGTAATTGATCATAAAATCCTTTGTCGAAGGTTCAAAGTATTTAGTCGTTTCCTTAAATGGACTCCATTGTGTAGAGCCTTTTTTGGACGAGTCACTGCCCAGCCTCCATTCAAAATTAGTTCCGTACTTATCTGTATTTAAGCCGAGGTGAACTTTATACCACTCCCTTGTCTCGGCAGGGTTCTTACACTTGAAAAAGATACCGCCAACTCCTGTAACCCGCTTTGGTTCTTCATTTTTCTTCTTTGGATCTGGCAGCATTGATTTGAACGCAAAACCAGCGAGAAATGATGTTGATGCCAATAATAAAATAAAGCTCAGCTTTTTCATTTGATAAATTTATAAGTTAAAGCAGATCACAGATCATTTAACCCCTTGCCACGAAGGATTTGTGGTATAGATTTTTCAATCCTCGCCTCCCGGGTTTTGGATTGTTTGGCTGCAGAAAAATGAAGGAGGTAACCTCTTTGTCGCCCCGGTGTCAATGCATAAAAAGCAGTTCTCAAGGTTGATGTCTTATCCAATTTCTTTTTAAATTCCTCGGGCATGCTGAATTCAGTGGTCTTTTTAAGTTTTACTTTCAACCCTGCTCTTTCTACTTCAATAGCTTCATAAATATATGCTTTCAAAACAGTTTTCAACTTAGCTATCTCCTTTACATTGGTGAAACGAACCTGGCGTGCTGCCTGCACATTCTTTGTTTGTTGGATCAAAATACCATTTGCATCGTTTAACAAGGCACCCTTGAAAAACAAGACCGCACAGTACTCTTTAAATACATGTATCAAAACGATATTGCTTTTCTGAAACGAGTAACAGGGACAACCCCACTTCAGTTCTTCCGTGAGTCCACACCCGATAGCTATCGGGTCAAGAATGAGTGTTCTCAATAGCTTAATTTCTTTCTGCCACTTGCCTTTGTTGAAATAAAAATCAACCTTGGGATTCATTTCACTTTTTGCCATAGTATATTTTTTATTAAACGCTTAATGCCCCGCGAAAACCTCTCGCAGCATAATAAGATTCCGCACCATTGTGATACAAAAACACCGTGTTGTAGCGGCGATCACAGAAGATAGCACCGCCGAGTTTTCTGATATCAGCCGGTGTTTTCACCCAGCTCGATGTCTTTGTATCAAAATTTCCGAGTTGTTGCAGTTCCCTGTATTGTTCTTCCGTTAAAATTTCGATGCCCATGTCGGCAGCCATATTGATGGCGCTGTCGGCAGGCTTATGTTCTTTTCTTGCTTCTAACGCTTCATGATCGTAGCAAATACTCCTGCGGCCCTTTGGGCTTTCGGCTGCACAATCATAAAAAATGTATGCGCTCGTTTTTTTATCATTCCCGACGGCTACCGGGACAACAACATCCGGTTCGCCCCCACTCTCCTCCATTTCATAGAGCGACCATAATTTTTGCGCATTCAGTCTTGCCTGTACCTTGGCCCACTCAATGCCTTTGTGGCGGTTCATGTTTTTTTCAAAACGGGCCTTTAATGTTTTGAGTAGTTCTTCCTGTTGTTTGGGTGACAATTCCTTTTTCATTTTATTCGATTTATTGCTTTGGTATTTTGTTCAATCCTCGATCGCGTCGATCCCAAGTTGCTTCAGTCGCTCAAGATGGTCCTTCATGGTTTTGAGTTGTTCAGCTGAGTGTCCTTGCCATTCTTTTACCTCACCCACAACCCTAAACGGATGCAGGGAACGGTAGGACTTTGTTGGATTACCCGGGAATTTCTTATCAGTTAAATTGGGATCGTCTTCGATCGGGCCTGTTGGCTCTACTATATAAATCCTTTCCCGTCCTTCACCCAAGGCAAGTTCGGCGCCCCAGGTAGCGGCTTCGAGGGTGGCGGATAGATAGATATACTTTGCTTTTCTTTTTGTACCGTAGTTTGAGTTAAAGCCAATTTCTATCAGGTCGCCGATCTTTAGATCGGCCCTGGTGCCATGATAGAGCGTCTGTGAACTTAGATCGTTGGTAGACTCCATGTTAGCGAATCGTTGTTTTACCGTTATGTTATTTTTCGGGTTGAAAGGATTTTAGATTACTTCTTTACTAAGGTAGCACCCGCAACCCCAGGATTTTTTTCGGCGAGCTTTAATACTGTTTTGAGGGTTGCCAAATCGATCTCCTCAATCTTATTGAACCTAATACAACCGATGCTCTTGGTAAGTTTGCCCAGGCTTTTTTTATATTTTTCTACTGCAGCCTTGTCCTCAATGATCGCACAAACATAAATACTTATGTAATTCTTTTGATTTGCCAGGGAAATGATGGGCCATTCTATTTTCTGCTTTTTTGAATTGAGGCAGAAAAATGAACCGTAACCGATCATATTAGTGGCAAAATAAGGCTTGAGTTTCGGAACTGCTTTTTGAATAAAATCGTGGAGGAAATCAATATCCTTCTTGTGATCATCTGGTACCATCGAAAGATATTCTTTTACCGATTTGGCTTCACTTTTTGCAAACATGTTCATGATCGTATCGTTTATGATTTATTAAAACCGCGAAGCTCACTGGCTTACTTTCTCAATATCTTCTCCATTGCCTTTCCTTTAGCCAATTCATCGATCAACTTATCCAGGTAGCGCATCTTTTGAACGACTTTGTCTTCGATCTCTTCCACCCGGTATCCGCAAATTACGCCGGTAATTTTTGAAACATTCGGATTGAGTGCCGGAGCCTCGGCGAAAAATGTTTCGAAATCATTTTTCTTGTCAATTTGTTTTTGCAATGTTTGTTTGTTGTAGCCCGTTAACCAAAAGATAATAGTGTCAACTTCTTCCTTTGTGTGCCCTTTTCTCTCTACTTTTTTTATGTACAGAGGATAGACGGTGGCAAAAACGAGTCTATATATTCTAGTCTTGTCCATTTTAATTCCTGGTTATTGTTGAAGAGGTTAGTGTACTATTAGCGTGTTTTACGACTTTATACAACATTACAAAATTTGTTATAGCCATTAATAACATGGGAATCCTTCTATAGATCATATCGGTTGATATAAGTTTTTCAAGTAGTTCCGAGGAAAAGCCTTTATCAAGCTCTGTTTGAATGGGGATTTGAATGGTTATGGTTGAAACCAGGGCTACTAAATTAAAGGCCAGTGCTACCCAAACTAACCATTTGGAAATGATCATTGGCCTAAACCAAAATAATAAAATTTGCGGGATGAAGGAAAAGAAGAAGAAAATAACAAATAGCGGAATAATTAGCGAACTATCAATATGATGAAATTGAGCAAATTCATTTACCCCTACCGCACGCCATGTTCTGTAGGCTACTAACGAGTTTACGATCCCTCCACCGAAAACATAGAAAGCCACAAGGATGTAGACTGAGAATACAATATTTGAAACTTTATTTTTATTGGCCATTTGGCAAAGATTAAATAATGAAGAAAGTTGTTTCAGACCGGGTTTGCAGCGGCCTTATTTTGCTTGTAACCAACTTGCATGTCTTGTAACAACTTGCCAGTCTTCGTTTTTCTTAACCCAAACATCAGTTATCAAAAAATCACCGCTCCAGTCTTTGCCATTTGCAGTTGCCTCTTGATGAAACCAACTATTTACGATAGAAGTGTCATTATAAACACGTACCTGGATCTTGTCAAAACGAAAATCCTTGCAATCATACACCTGGAGTTTTTCGATCCACGCTTCTTTGTCAACCAAACCACCACTTGATAATGAACTGGTGAGTGTAAAATCATCCGAAAGCATTTTCCTGACTGTTGTAACATCTTTATTTTTCCAGGCAGTCATCCATTTGATTTCCAGGTCCAAAAATAATTCTTCCATTTGTTCTTTTTAAAAGTTAAGCCGCTAGGGATTTTACACTTGAAGTTACACGAAAATTTTATTAATGAACGAACAAGGATCAGGACTCAATAATAGTGTGAATTTGTTTTTTTAGTTCAGGTAAAACTTTCAATGCAAACCATTTATTTCTTGCTTGCCAAATATTATTTCTTGGAGAAGGATGTGGTAAAAGAAAATATTTTGGTAAATAAGTGCGAAAATTTTTAACCGAATCAGTTAAAGTACTCTTTACCTCATTGCCTAAATAGTATTCTTGAGCGTATCGCCCTATAAGCAAGGTTAGTTTAGCTTTGGGCATTTTCGATAAAAGTTTTGCATGCCATAGAGGAGCACATTCAGTCCTCGGGGGTAAGTCGCCCGATTTTCCTTTGCCAGGATAACAAAAGCCCATTGGTATCAGCGCAATGATATCCGGATCATAAAATTGAGCTTTATCAATACCTAACCAATTTCGTAAGTTGTCGCCACTCTTATCATTCCAGGGAATATTAGTATTGTGAACAGCCAGCCCCGGAGCTTGCCCAATAATAATTATCCTACTTTTTTTACTTGCTGAAAGAATTGGATTAACACCCAATTCCAGGTATTTTTCGCATTCTTTGCAATTTCTGATTTGGTCTAGTAGTCTGTCCATTGGTAGCAAACTTTTTGTTAACCCCAATGCATTTAGTTTAGAATGCTACGAGAAGCTAATGTAATAGTTGCCGGAAATAAATGATAACAAATTTAGTGAATCTCTTCCTCCACATAACATTCGCTAACCTCTATTCTACGTGTTCCGCTTGCAGTTTGAAAATCGACCCACACGGTAGAATTTTGATTTATGGGGCCAAGAACATCCCTGCAGGCCTTATCGTTAGGTGCCAGGGTTTCGGAATAAACGTTGCAGCCCCAGCAATAATGTATGGTGGCGCCTGTCTTGTTTACTACACATAGTGTTGCAGTATCACACTGTGCGCCTTTTTGCTTTTTACAACCAAATAGTATGACAGAAAAACATGTCAGCAAAAAAAAGGCAGTTAATTTTTTCATGGGTAATACATTTATGGTTTAATTAATTCTTGTAGTTTATTTTATTCTGAGAATTTTTTTCCACCAACTTCTGCGTCTTGTTTTATCTTGATTGTTTGCCAACTGATCCATTATTTGAGGAAGTACCTTACTGTAAACTATTTCTTTAACAGTTTTATCTTCTTGTCCAGGGGCCGCTGTTTTTTTTATTTGTTGAATAGATGACAGGTTTCCTGGCTTGTCGATTGATATGTTCTTCCCATTGCCATCTGGAACCAGGATATCTCCTTCATTTGCGCTGACGTCAAAAAATCCGACTTGATGTTTTTCAGCAAGAGTTTTCATTTTTTCATATGCTTGTTCTGCCAGGGACCAGCTAAAAGCAGCATATATGACATCTTTTCCAATAGAATAGTCAGTTATAAAATAGTTATCCTCATCCTCGTCAATATCCTTTGCATAAGGTCCGTTCATCGACGGGTATGTTTCAATCATTTCAATAAACCATCTTTTCAAGTTGTCGGAAGAGACTGCCGGATCATCATAACTATGCTCTTCTGTCCAACTCGTTTGATGTTGAAACCATTTCATAAATTCGGATCGCTCCCTTGGAGCAGCATCTGATGTGAAGACCATTAAGTCGTAACTCATGATTCGAGGCGCTGTTTTAAATTACTGCTAACGTTCAGGGGCCGCCGTTCCGTCCCAGGGCGGAAGGAATTCAAAGCTGTGTTCATCCCATGACGATGCACATAAAGGAACGAAAATTTTATTTAAACCAAAAGCGAATTATAAAACAGCCTGTCCCGCTTCTTGCTGGAGTCAGGCCCAACAATAAAAGATAGTAGAGGACTGATGCTGAAGAAAGTTGTTCAGGCTCTTGCGGGCAAACCGAATGTTGGTTGCAGGCACACTTATTGTAGTCATTTAAAAAAGTAAAATCATGAGCACTAGCAATTTTGAACCTGTACACGTTACTCGATTTTACAACGCTTCACCGGAAATTGTCTTCGACGCCTGGACACATCCAGAATTGGTACGCAAGTGGCTATTTGTTGGAGCAACGAGCGAAATAATCGCTATTGATTTAGACTTGCAGATCAATGGAAACTTCTCCATTCTGGAATTTGAGCATAGTACTCAGGAAAATATCGATCATTTTGGCAGTTATATTGAGATAGACAAACCCAATAAACTCGTTTTTACGCTTTCTGTTCCTAAACATTTTCCCGGCGAAACGAAGGTGACAATTGAAATAGCAAGTAAGAATGAAGGCTCTGAGTTAAAGCTGACTCAAACAGGGGTTTCCAAAGAAATAATAGAAAAAAGCTGGGTAACAATGCTTGAACAATTAGCCCTATCGATAGAAAATCAGTAGCGATAGCTTGCAGCGTTTCTCATTTGGTAGATTCATGGATATGGGTAATTTTCCATTCTCCATCTATTTTTTTCCAAACATATGTGTATGCCCCTGATCCAAAGTCAGAGACTTTATTATCAGTGGTAATCATCTCCGCCTTCCCTGTAAAGCCAATTACAGCTACGTTTTCGTCAAGAACTTGTACCACAGGATCAGATACTTCGATCTTCCAAGTTTTTGTAGTACTCATATATTGTGGAAAGAGCTTTTTAAAATCCGCATTACTACTTACGGACAACTTCATATTTCTATAGTATCTGAAACTGCTATCTGAGTGAAAGGTGGCAATCATTTCTATATTTAGTGTTTCCCATGTCTTGTTGTATTTTTCAGTTATAACAAGAATTTTCTCAGCTATTTTTTGACTTTCATTAGTGGTTTGTCCTAAGATGAACTGATAAGTTGTAAGTAAGCATACTAAGAATAGAATACGTTTCATGATTTTGCCTTTTTAAATATTAATATTTGAACGTGCTTTTTAATAAGGTTGTAGTTAACGTCCGGGGCAGGATGGTCACGCGATAGCTACCGGCTCAAAGCTGTGTCTTCCCCCAAAACGATGCACATAAAGGAACAAAAATTTATTTAAACGTTAAAGCAATTAATAAACCAGCCTATCCCCTTCTGCGGGAGTCAAGCCCCACAATAAAAGATTGGTAGAGAACTGCTTTTTCGTGGCTTTGTTAATTCTATCGTTGTTCTATTTGTTTCAATATTTTAGCGGCTCTCTTTTTAAAGTCGCTTGTGTGTTTGTCCATTTGATCTTTTAAACAAAATGCCAGCTCGCTTTTAAGTTCCGGATATTTCCTGGTTAGGTTGAACAACACCAGGAAGGATCTTGCTTTAACAGTCACGTTTGTATTGGGGGATAAAAGCCATTGAAATAAAAGGTCGATCGCTTCACCTTCATTTACAGGTGGAACGCCTGCATAGAGCCAATAAGACGCAAAGGAAGTTTTGTAAATTTGATCCTGTTCATTGCATGCATTTAATAAAAATGGAAGTTCTATAAATAACTTCGTGGGACTTAAAATACCAATATCACTCAACATCCATAAAAATCGGATGACTGTTTTTTGCTCACACTTTAGTAAGCCGGCAAGGCTCTTTATACTTATGTTATTTTTTAAAATTGTGATCGCCCATGCTTTTCTTTGTTGTGCGGTACTTGTGGGAAGTGCGGATTCCAATTCCCTGTAAAATTCAGTGGCGGCTCGCATGATCCGATATTTTATTTGTGACAGGTGATGTTAAAAAGTGCCACACACTAAAGTTAATTATCCCCAACAATAAATAGTATTATCTATTCAAAAACTGCTGCGGAATTACCTTATCCTTATCCTCATCATCCCAGGTAATACTCATAATGAACCAGCGCCCTTTTTCTTTGATCAGTTCTACACTATTGATGCCCCGTTTAGTCATAGGTGGCGTGGTGCCTGCAGTGAATTCATAGCTGGTGAAAACCTGTGCCATATTCCCGAACTGGTTCACCGTGCGACCGATCTCTTTTTCAGTGAAGGAATGGTCGAGGAAGAAAGGCCCGTTGTTTTGTGCATATTGTGCAGGCGAGAATTTGCGCAGTTCTTTTTTGGCATTAAAGGCGGCCATAAAAGCATCCTTGTGAAAAAGGCTTCTGAAACGATCCCAGTTCCTGGGACCGGCGGGACCTGATATTACATCATATAAGGCTTTGACGATACCATCTATCTCCGAAACATCAGCGAGGTTGCCCTCTGGCGCCGCCGCCGCATGATCATGCAACCATGCATTACGGATCTTAAGCTGTGCTGCTGTGGGGTTAGCCACAAAACGTAATAAGTGCTTGCGTGTTTTATCTATTTTAATAGCAGCTGCCGATAAGGTCACCAATTCGCCTCCACGTTTTACTTTTATGTTGAGGGGATCTCCTTCTTTGAGCTGGTCATACAATTTCCCCAGCATATCACTTATGTTGGCTGCAGTTACGGGCAGCCCGTTCATACTCACTAGTTCATCTCCTTCCTTGTACCCCAGTTTTTCACCAACTGCATTCATGCCTTTGATGCCCGCAATAACCCCGCCTGCATCATTGGGATTGAGCTGTATTCCACCGATGGTGAAGTCACGGTAAGTTTCGGAAGCTACATAGTCCACCCCTGCCATTGCAAAGAATCGCTCGTAAGGTATGGGCTTGCCGGCGGTTACATAGTCATCAAAGAACGCTTTGATCGGCGGGAAGGTCATGTCGGTTATGATATCGAACAGTTCGGCATCTTCAAAGAATTTGTCCTTACCATATTTTATGGAAAGGTCATGCTTCAGGTCTTTGATACCGTACTGGCCATTGGATAATTTTAACAGGTAGAGATCAAGACAGGTGGATATCAGTGCGCCCTTCATGTACACGTTACCATATTGTTGCGCCCACTTGCCGGCGCTCTCGGTACTCAATTCGGTAAAGGAAAGGCTATCGTTCATGAAAGAACGGGAGAAATTTATTTTTTGGGCCAGCGTTGCCAGGAATTCTTCAGGAGTCTTTAAACCTGCCCATACCTGCACGTGCTGGGCAGTGTATTCCGTGCTGCCTTCATACAACCATAGATGCCTGGATAAAACGGTCTCGTTGAAATTGAACTCCTTCACTTCACGTGAGCTGATGGTAAGCGGGGTAACGATGTGAAAGAATTCGTGCGAAGCGATATCGACTACGTTATCCACCTGGTCTTTTACTTCATCCAGGCTGTAGAAGGAAGAATAGGAATGCTCCCAGGCACCTGAGGAATTTAGCTTCGCCTGTTCTCCATTGAAGTAGAAAATAAAAGCGTATTTATCTACCGGCAATTTACCGCCCAGGTAATCCTTGGCTCCCTGCAACAGTTTATCCAGGCTGGCGGCGATGGTTTTTGAGTTGGCCATTTTACGTGGCGAATACACGGCTACCAGTATTTCCGTATTACCCACGTTGATGATCGTGGTATCGGGCAGCGAGTACATGATGGGAGAATCGTAAAGATGGTCTGCATTGTTACAGATGAACCGGTCACTTGTTGCATCTGATGCAACGGGCTTTAGACCCGTGGCCGCATAAAAGCCCGCGGGTTTGGTGAAATTGATCTCGAAAGGCATTTTCTTCATGTTCTCGAAATAACCAAAGATGCCCGGGGTATTCAGCACAAAATTCTTACCCGCTTCAAAACTGGTACCACACATGCTATACACTTTATTATCGATGGTTGCGTCCCAGGTATCTTCTACATTATAGCTAATGCGGTAGAGTCTTTTAGCTTTTTGAATGCTCCACTTACCATCACCCGCCTGCGTTACCGGTAGTTCCTTATCGTCCTTATCAAAGGCTTTCAGGTTGTGTACGTATTTAAAATAGTTACTGTTCATATAGGTACCCGGCACGATCTTGGGCAGGTAAAAATTGATCTCGTTCTTAGTAATAGCAGGACTCAGCAGGTTCACCTGCAATTGATCATCAACAACCTTGGTGAGATCAACATCGTATTTATAACTGGATTGTGCGGAGGCCTGTAATGCTGTAATAAAAATGCAGCTAAAGATCAACAGGCGGATAAAAAGGCTTTTTTTCATGGCTGGTGGTTATAAGTTGGGTAAAGAAAGGAAATTTTTTGGAAGGATGGTTACCATTGGTACATCTTATCCAGGTATTGATATCAAAGTGGACAAAGCACCGGCGCAAGTGTTCCCACTAAGATTGATAGTTTGCGGCAGACCCTGTTGTGCGTTCGTTTATTTTCTTGCTATTATAACTGTGTGTATCTCCTCTACTGCAAAATTTCTTCTGTAATTTTTGTGAAATACTTTAATCGTTTCAAAGCTGCAGTCTTTTAGCTCTTTTGTTAAACTGTCTAATGTGTGAAAATAAAAGTAGGTTCTGTCGCCACTGCTCGCAATTTGGAAGCCTGATTTAAGATAATCACCCTCGACAAAACTTATGTACAAAACTCCTTTGTTTTTAAGCAAGTTGGTGCAGTCTTGAATTAATTTTGAACTGTCAAATTCTGATAAATATGGAAAACAAAATCCACAGATAATACCGTTAAACTTGCTTTGCAACTTGTCTATCTCTCTACAGTCCATAACTTTAAAGTCAGCTGTTGGATTATTTGTTTTTGCCAACTCAATCATATTTGACGAAATGTCAATCCCTTCAATTCTAAAGTCTGGTCTTTTGTTAAGAAGATATTTTGTGATATTTCCGGGGCCACAACCTATTTCTAAGATGGTCGCATTTTCTATATTTACCTCCTCACAAAATGCGTCATAGGTGTCATCGTACAAGTCCAAATCCATAAACTTCTCTTGATAAAGTTTTGCAACTTTATTCCAAGTGTCAAATGTCTCTTTATATCTGTCCACTACGAAGTTGTTTTATATGACGCCCAACGAGCCGGGCTTTGCGCAGCTTGGGTATTTGATGCTGTGTCCGACCCCGCTGTGATGTAAATTAAGAAATGAATTTTAAAAGCCAAATGAAATTTGGCTTAGTTAAGTTGACGCAAAACTAGATGTTGGCTGTAGTGCTTAGTATAATTATTATTTGAAATTCCATATTGCTCTTTTACCATTTAGTTGAACAGTAATACTATCGCCGATGGTAAGTACTGTTTTTGCAAAAGTTTCTGACAATTCCATTTCAAGTTTTTTCAACCGTATAGATGAATTAGAACTTATTTTATATTTCACAATAATATTGTCATTATAAAAAGCATGCTTACTTTGAATTAAACCAAAACCTAATAATGTTTTTCTCAAATACTTGAATTCACTTTTATCAATAGATAGCTGAATAGATAAGATACGATTAAAAGCTTTTTTCAGTGTTGTCTTGTTTTGCCTTTCAATATAGCTTTGCCAGGATATTTTATCTTTTTCAATTTCCTGTTCGGAAAAACCTGCCAATCGTAAGTCTTCGTTGGTGTTTTCCATGAGCCAGGCTTTCATTGCTGCATTACTGTCAATTCTGTAAAGTTCAAGGTCATAGTACCACGGCCGCGTTTTGGCACTTTCATAAGCTTCTACCGTTTGAAATGAAATCGAGTCTTGAGTATTGTTTTCCCAATATTGTTTCACCTTTTTTATATCATTTGATTTAAGTGTCATAAAGCCTAAACCAATGCTTCCTATTGATAAACCTGAATGTGAAGTAGGCGTAAAAAATTCAAGATACCCATTTTTACCTGCTATGTATTTTCCTGTGTACGAGTTCTGATTTGTCTGTGTAGAATTTTGAATGCTGTATGCGATTTCTTTTGTCAGAACAGATGAATCGAAAAGATGTTGATAAGTCGCAGAGTCGAGAACGACGTAAATATGATTCAAGTAGATCTCAGGATTTTCTCTCTGCCCTAAAGAAGAGAAGGGAGATAAAATCCAACACATCCATAAAATATACCTACTCATGAATTAGTTAAAGGTTTGATTGCTTTACAGCCAGCGTCCGGGGCTCGGCGCCAGGCGGGGTATTAGACCCGATAACTATCGGGTTCCGTCTGCCTGGGCGGTCAAGCCGTTAGGATTTGTTGGTTTGAAGTTACACGAAAACTTTTTAATAAACGGTCACGCCCCAACCACAGTTTAGATATGTACAAATGCTGAAGTTACAAGGTCATGCCCCGCTTGCGCCAAACCCTTGTTAGCAACAGCTTAATTCTTTAACTCGAAGTAAGTTTATTACTTCGGTACCTGCATACTCCAGCAATGAAGCCCGCCGCCATTATGGTTTGTTTCAGCAGTGTTTATCTGATAAATTCTTTTTGACGGAAAGTATTGTTGCAGTATTCTTTTTACTTCCTCGTCCTTTTTCTTCGAGTTTTCTGATTGTCCTTCTGTCCAATATTTTGCTTCAAAGACAGTTTTATTTGTAATCAGAAAATTCAAATAACTACTTGATGGAACAAAATGCACAGTATCTCCAACTGAAAATCTTTTTTGTTCATAAAGAATTTGCTGAGAAAGAAATCTTATTTCATGAGTTTTACTTGTTGTGTCCAATGCAAAAGTCATGTATTCAACATCTGGGACAGGCATCTTGATAATGTTAAATGGCTTTCCATCTTGGTCAGTAGCATTTTTCAAGATTTCATAGTTTACTTTCATTCTTTCCCGGGTTATTTTTTTTACAGGATCATTTGCCGCCTCAAGAGAATCAGGGTAAGCGAGTAAAATGGTATTTTCATTTACAAATCGACAAAACTCATCTAAGTGTCCTTTTACACCAATTCCAAAATAATTTTCTGTTATTAAAGTACCCCAGCCAGATGGATCTTCTGCAACTCCTTCTTTTAACCAGATTATTTTCTTTGCATTGAGAACTCTCTTTAGTTCCGATTCCTGCATTTCTTTGGACATGCCAGGATTACGTTGCATATTTACTGATTCTACTTGTAATATCGTTCCTTTTCCATTTGTTTCAATAGCCCCACCCTCATTAACCATAGGGGAAGAAATTTCGGGATAAGGAAATGCCTTTAAATAAATGGATGTATATAGCTGTCTATTTTTTTTATCTTTTTCAATATAACTTTTGATAGTTGTGTCAAAATACCAGCCATACATATTCCAGGAAAAATTCAATACTCTTTTTTCACCATCATTATTTTTCATGAACATTATCCCATCTCTTTGTGCATAGCTAAAGTCTGATGGGGAAGGCAAAAATTGAATACTATCTAAATTTACTCCTAGCGCTAGTAATTTTTTACTATACAATGTTTTGGATGAGTCAGCCATGAGGCAGAATACTTTCGTCTCTTTTGCAAGTTGGCTTACCATTTCAAAAGTTGCAGTATCATCAAGACTACCTACGATAACTCCCGATTGTGGTGCCCATTCTGCCGGAAGATAAAATTCATTATTAGTTTTCTGCTGGCATGAACAAAGCAAAATGATTAAGCAAAATAACTGATACTGTTTTTTCATGTCTATAACGATATTTAGTAGTGATGTGTTTAAGTTGCAGCCAACGTCCGGGCTTCACGTCAGGCGGGGTATTATACGCCCGATAGCTATCGGGTTCCGTCTGCCCGGCCGGTCAAGCCGTTAGGATTTGTTTGAAGTTACACGAAAATATTATTATTAAACGGTCACACCCCCCTTGCGCCAAGCCCGTGTTATGTGCCGTTTTTGTGACTTACCATTTCAATTGCATTGTTTCGCTTGAGGGTTTTATATATTCAAGTATTAGATCACGGTGCCCCATCCATACGCCGTTACTATCTTTTGTCAATTGAATTATTGATGGCGTTCCACCATGATGACTGTTCAGTTCGCGACGATTCAAGGCAGTAATTAAATTATCTCCTTCAAAGTAATAGATGATTGCATATTCTGGGAAACCTGGCGCTGATATATGTCCGTGAACATGGGCTGGAGTACTGTTACTTGGGTAGGGTGCAGGCCTAATCGTGCGAAACTCATATTTGCCATCAACTCCTGTCATCATTCTTCCATGTATTCGTGGATGTTCTTCCCCTGCTCCACCTCCACCTTCTATGTAATATCCTTTTGCGTCTGTATGCCAAACAGAAAGTATTGCTTTTTTTGCAGGCGTCTTTCCGTCTGGCAAATATACCGTCCCGGAAATGATCATGGTTTCTCCAGGCTCGCTGTCAGCCACCATCTTTATACTTGCAGAAATTTTAAGAGTGTCTTTAGAAATAGTAGCTGATTTATTAGTTTGCCTGCAACTGGTAAAAAACATTGCCGCCAAAAGAATTACTAAACATACTGATTTGACCATTGAAGTGTCGCTTTAAAATGGCACATAACGTCCGGGGCTTGGCGCAGGCTGGGCACCCGATAGCTATCGGGTCGTAGCTGTGTCTGCCCCCAAGACGATGCCCATAAAGGAACGAAAATTTTAGTTAAACGTAAAACCAATTAATAGGCGGTCAAGCCCCACAGCTAAAGTACAATAGCGATAAATCCGATAGCTATCGGATGTTGAAGTAAGTTGGTCATGCCCAGCTTGCGGCACACCCATGTTCTGCGCAGCTTCTATAAGGGCTTAGTTTTCCATATCCAATCATAAGTTAGCGTGTCTGCTAACCCTTCTAAACTTGGAAATAAACTGAATTGATTTATATTGAAAGTGTTTAAGGTGACTTGGATATTAACCCTACATGTATCTTTTATTACTATTTTTTCCAACGCAGAGTGATTAAATATTTCAACAGGTTTTGAATGTAAAGTGAAAAGTCCTGCCTGTGCAATTATTCTTCTAGTGAGATGTTTCGGGTAATAGATTAAATCTTTATCTATTTTGAACGGATCGGTGTCATCATCGGCTTTATCCAATTTTCTTGCATCCAAAATATATAAGACCGTATCTGTTTTAGTAGTTCCTTTTACAGCAAAATATATTGCCACAAGGGGATTTTTTGTCCAATCCAATAGCCTAGTGTGTAAACAATGGTGTTGTGCGACGGAAAGCCAATCCAGTTGATTTTGAGGATGGAATTCAAGATAAGGGAGAGCCTGCTTTTTGAAATCTTCAAAGTATGCTCTTTCCTGTACTTGATTATTTTTGGGGTTTGTAAATTGATCGCGACCAAATGTAGATCGCAATTCATATTTGTCTGAATTCTCGCCTCGGTAAATGAAATTCGAATGCCAATGCTTAGTTAGCAATGTGTACAGTTCCGTAAAAGATGTGATTATTGTTGTTTCCACATTGTTTATTTTTTCAGGAATAAGAGTTTTTTCAGGTTGCGCCCAACGTCCGGGCGTGCCGCAGGCTGGGCACCCGATAGCTATCGGGTCATAGCGGTGTTCGCCCTCATGACGATGCACATAAAGGAACGAAAATTTTATTTAAAACGTAAACACAATTATTAAACGGTCAAGCCCCATAGCCAAAGCACAATAGAAATAAAATGCCGAAGAAAGTTTGTCCAGCCCAGCTTGCGGCAAACCCATGTTGTGCGCAGTCATTTTTTACTAAGGTCAATCTGTATTCTATCAAGTATTTTGAACTTCAACGTTTGATTTGGTAAACTAACTATGAGATACGAGGGTTTATCAATTAGCCGTTTAGCGTCGTCTTGCGAAATCGTCTCAATTTCGGCAGCTCTTAATTGAATTGTCTTTTTTTGCATTAATTCTGAAAAGTATTCAATGCTTACCGTTCCTAAGTCTTCGACATAATTTGAAAAATATTTTACACTGGAAAAAGGAGTACGCAATAGACTTCCGCAAACGAACAGCACCGAATATTCTGCAATGGTTTGGTTAAAAATGGAGCATCCAAACCACAGAAGTGTTGCGGAGGCTAGAGGATGTCCCAAAGTCATGATCAATACTTTTAGTTTAACGGAAATCCTTAGTTTTTCGACTAGTGCAAAAAATAATGTTCCCATCGCTACATATATTATAATCGCAATTAGGAAGGCATAGAGTAAATTCATATGAAATCTATTTTTTTGACGGCACCCTGGTGATTGCGCCCAACGTCCCAGGGCTTACTGCAGGCTGGGCACCCGATAGCTATCGGGTCGTAGCTGTGTCCGCCCCATGACGATGCACATAAAGGAACGAAAATTTTATTTAAAACGTAAACACAATTATAAAACGGTCAAGCCCCATAGCCAAAGCACAATAGCAGTAAATCCGATAGCTATCGGATGCCGAAGAAAGTTTGTCAGGCCCAGCTTGCGGCAAACCGATGTTAGCGGCAGGCTGCGCTAGCGAAATATTATTACTCCCTCTTCAACAGTTGCCGAATCACTATAGAATTTATACTTCATAGTTTTCGCAGTAACTTTATTGATGATGCTACTGTCTTTAAATAAATTTTCTGGATCAAAACTTACTGCTTCATTGATAGGGAAACTCAAAAGTTCTTTCCATTTTTTACCTTTGGACAAAGTAAGGATGTGATAAGTATTAAGATTTGAATAATCTGTCCAATTTATTAGGTAACCAATCTCGTCGCCTTTGTCATTATTTAGATCTCCAAGATTTTCGAACATTGATATTCCAGCCTGCTGGAGCTCTTTGGTGACTATAAAAGTATCCACTCCATTAATACTTGAATACAATCGCGAAATAGGTTTGTTTTTAATTACAAGACCAATATTCTCCTCCCAATCTGAAGAGTCTAAAGTTTTGAAGGTTTCCCGGCCTGTCATTTCACTAATGTATGACTCAAAAATTGTGTCTTTTTTCCCATCACCATCAAAGTCGCCTGAAATATTTAAACGTTCGCCAAATAATCTTCCGGTGGGTTTGTCACTAGGCTGGTTACCAGTATCCTTAGTTGCACCATTTTTATCCATTGTAGGCGAAGTGCAATCACAAAATATTAAGAGTGTTAAGGCTGCGATTATTTTTATGTAACTGTTCATAAGCTTGCCGCTAACGTCCGGGGCTTGCCGCAGGCTGGGCATTCGTAGCTGTGTCCGCCCCCAAGACGATGCACATAAAGGAACGAAATTTTTATTTAAACGAAAAGCCAATTAATAAATGGTCAGGCCCCTACCCGATGACCAATAGCGATAAAATGCCGAAGTAAGTTTGTCAGGCCCAGCTTGCGGCAAACCAATGTTATGTGCAGTTGCGTTCCTAGAATTTATCAGACTTGCCAATTTCAGCTTCAAGCAAATTCCACAAGTAAATTGCTTTGAGATTTAAATTATACTTCCAGAATAGACTTTTCTTATTCTGCAAAAAACTTTCTGCAAAATTAAGTTGCCTATATATCTTGCCGCTCTTAAACACCAACGAATAATTTGGTTCATGGTCAATCATGCTCATGGAATATTTAATCGATTTATTTGTCGAACGCTGAGCGCCCAAGATTACCGGCATAATGCAAGCATTTATTATGTCTTCTTTGTTGGCAGCTAAATAGCTGAAAATTTCAGAAGACCTTAATTGTCCAACACCACTTTCGCAATTGCCTGCAATTGTCTTGAAGTTTAATTCTCCGTTAACTGGCCAAATGACGTAAATGTATTCAGGGTACGGTGTTGTGAAGCATGGCTTATTCAGAATGTAAGAGCCTGGATAAGATTTTGAATAAATTAAAATAGAATCTACATTACCTCGCCCCAAACTGTCAATCAATTCTATTACTTTTTTGTTTACTTCTTGAATGAAAGAGATGTGGATCGAATCTTTTTCGGTATTCCTTTTTTCTTTTGAAGAACACCATGAATTAATTATTTCTTGATTAGTTAACTTCTTTTGTGCCGTAGAATTGAATACTGCACCTAAGAGAAATGGTATCAATAAAAGTTTACGTTTCATAGCGGAAGGCTCGTGAGCAATTGCACATAACGTCTGGGGCTTGCCGCAGGCTGGGAATTCAAAGCTGGTCTGCCCCCATGACGATGCCCATAAAGGAACGAAAATTTTATTTAAAACGTAACACAATTAATAAATGGTCAGCCCCATAGCCAAAGTGCAATAGCGTAAAATGCTGAAGAAAGTTTGTCAGGCCCAACTTGCGGCAAACCCATGTTGTGTGCTGTGTTTAATCGTAATTGTATGGTACTATTGCATTGTGTTTTTGCGCCAAGGCCCTTATCCGGTTACAAAAATCCATATAAGTTAATATTTCTATCAATTTAGTTTCGTCATAATAACCCATAGCACAATGATGTCTAAAATATTTAAATCGGTCCTTGTCAGCTATTTCAATTATGTACGTGTCGCAGTCCGTAAATCCAATCCTTTCTGGAATTTTCAATTCACTCTGAGATTTTAAAAACCAAATACTATCAAGGTGTAAACTTTTGTAGTCTTTTGCAATTAACAGTACACTTCTTGAAACGGAGCTGTCAACGATTGGGTCTTTGTAAGGATCCCATTTTCTATTTCTATTTTCATCGTCATAGTTTATGCGTTTGGGATAAATTCGATGGTAAGATAAATTACAAACTGTGTCTTGAAACCTTAATATATAAAGTTCTTGAGCAATGCCCATTGAAAAGTCATACCAAAGCCTAACCTCAAAACTGTCTGTACCTTCAGTTAAATCTCTCAATCCAACCTGTTGTTCAAGTTTTACACGATATTTTAAATCCTCTAAATCCCATTGAGCCCTAAAATTCTTTGAAGTATCAGGAACGAATGATAGAAAACGGTCTTTGGTGGTTGTGCTTACTGCTTTTTCCGTCTTTGTCTTGCAGGAAAGACAACAAAGAGTCAATATCGTCAAAGCTAAAAGCTGTCTCATAACATAGCACACAACGTCCAGGGCTTGCCGCAGGCTGGGCATTCAAAGCTGTGTCCGCCCCATGACGATGCACATAAAGGAACGAAAATTTTATTTAAAACGTAAAACCAATTAATAAACGGTCAAGCCCCACAGCTAAAGCACAATAGCGATAAAATGCCGAAGTAAGTTTGTCCAGCCCAGCTTGCGGCAAACCCATGTTAGCTGTTGTTTTTATTGAAATTAATATTACTTTAGAAAAATATGCGACCTATTTATATTTTAGTCAAAATGCTTTGCGTGGGATTTTTATTGAATTCCTGCTCTGAAAATGCCGATAAGGGCCCGGAGACGGGTATTCTTAAGGCTGATTTAAGATATGTAAGTTTAGATAGCTTTAAATATAAGCCTGCTCGGATAAGATCTGGAGATGAATTGGAATTATTCACGGGATTACGTGGTAAAGAAAATTTAGGGGATACGGTTTACTACCATCAGTTCATGGCAGTGAACAAACGGACTTATGATACCGTTCGGATTTTTTGCCCTGAAATAATCGTTGATTTAGACGGCAAAATCGAGAATCAAAGCTCGTCAAGCCCGTTGAGTTATGAGTTTAAATCCGGGGTAACAACTGCCTTTTATGAACCGCTAGATACTTCTAGAAATCTATTGTTAAATTCAAGTAACCTAGAGAAATTGGTTACTAAAACTGACTCAATAGATATTGAACACATGTTAAACTCTAAAAATGCAGTTAGTATTCTTGTACTACACAAAAATGATACTGAGCGAAAAATATTCCGATATGGGACAGCTATTGGAATCCTCAGATTCAAGCAAGTTCCTTGGTGAAAACTTAATGGCAAGTAAATAACAGCTAACGTCCAGGGCTTGCCGCAGGCTGGGAATTCGAAGCTGTGTCCGCCCCCATGGCGATGCACATAAAGGAACGAAAATTTTATCTAAACAAAAAGCCAATTATAAAACGGTCAAGCCCCACAACAAAAGATTAATAGAGAACTGCTGCTGAAGAAAGTTAGTCAGGCCCAGCTTGCGGCAAACCCATGTTAGGCGCAGTTACATGTCTTCTGATATTTGTTCAGCCGTTATGATTTTAGTTAATAATAATTGGATATCTTTCGAGTTACCTAAATTCTGAAGTGTCATTAGAAAGTTGATGATTTTGGGTATGTCATTTTCGCTTTGTACAAGTAAATACTTTATGTCAACAGCTTTAAATGTAAGGCCTTCTTTTAAGTGAGGTTTTTTGGGGTGTTTAATTTTATAAGCATTGTAGTCATCCTTATCGAGTGCGCCTTCAAATTTATTTTGGTAAATTTCAGGAATATACCGCCATTCTCGTTCATCATAAAATTTGTAATTTTCAAATACTGTGCTTCCTCTTATAAGACTTCCTTTATATGGTTTACTGAATCTATTGGTATCTAAAACAAATCCTAACACGTCTCTAAGTTCTTGGGTTTTATGTCCAGCTTCTCTTAGTTTTTGAATTTCGGGAATAATTTTCAGCCCATTTAGATACTGCTTTCTAAAATAAGAGTTCTTTTCTACATAAAGGACAGGATTTAGCTTGTTTTCTATACCCCATTGTAATTTCATCCCAATTGCATAATTACCATAATTTTTAAAATGTTCTTTTGCATGGCTCAAAGGAATATCACAAAATGATACCATTGGGTAAGCCATAAATTCTTCCAAGCAATAGGATAATCTAAATCCATTCTTTAGAATACCCTTTAGTGCATTGATAGAATCGGTATAGTGGAATAGAGAATTCGAACTTATTGCCATAGTGTTTCATTTAGTTGCGCCTAACGTCCGGGGCTTGCCGCAGGCTGGGCATTCGTAGCTGTGTCCGCCCCCATGACGATGCACATAAAGGAACGAAATTTTTATTTAAACGAAAAGCCAATTAATAAACGGTCAAGCCCCACAACCAAAGCACAATAGTGGTAAAATGCTGAAGAAAGTTTGTCAGGCCCAGCTTGCGGCAAACCCATGTTGTGTGCAGTTAAGTTTTGATGCTACCGATTCAATATTTGCCATTCGAATTCTATTCCAGCATTTAATATGGTTTCTTTACACCGATTTAGAAAAACTAATGAAATTTCATTGGGTTCATATTGCATAGTAACCCTAATTACCAAATCTTTGTTCTTTGATGGCGGGTATGATTCAACTATTTCACCACTTTCGATGAACTTCAAATATGAATTGATTTTATCCTGCAGTATTAGCAACTGTTGATTTTCTGTGTCCCAAGGTAGATGATCAGAAATTGAAAGGATCACTTTTCCATCTGGCGCTGTACTTATAAAATCGATTATATCCTTTTGATCGATACTCATACAATTGTATATGCTGTCTCTTTTATTCCCAGAGTATCATGCTTATTTTCCTTTACAACTAACAGTCCTTGATTATTTAGCGTCTTAAGGAGTAAGCCGAATTTATTAAGAAAAACTTTATTCTGAAGTTGCCCAACTTGGTCATGAATGCCAACACCAAGTTTCGCTAAGATTCGCATTGGCGTAACGTTTTCATCTGGCTTTATAAACTCATTTGATATAAAGTTTATTAGCCATTTCTCATCAAGTTTGTCTACATCCAAGTCAAAAATTTTCACGACGATTAGTAGTTTTTTAATTGCACACAACGTTCAGGGCTTGCCGCAGCCCGGGATTCGATGCTGTGTCCGCCCACACACTAAAGCTAATTAAAAAACGTAAATAACATTTCATCAAAAATGCTGTCTACTGAACGGTCAAGCCCAATAGCCAAAGCACAATAGGAAAAAAATGATGAAGTTACTTCCGTCTGCCCGGGTTGCGGCAAGACCATGTTGGTGGCAGTACCTACCACTCCGCCTCAAACTTATATTTAATGGTATTAAGGGCCTTGAGAAACGCAGAATTGGTGACGCTATCTAAATTTTCGCCTGTCATCACAAACCGGACCTTTTTTGAATTCCCAATGCTATCAATAAATAAACCTGTATAACCGGTCCCGATATTGATAGGCCTAAAGTATTTGATCTTAATACTGTCTTTTACATCGTGCGAAACATGGTAGTTTCTCATTTTTTGAAGAACAAAGCCTTTGGGGCGTTGATAGCTATACGATGTATCAAATACATCCTGAACACCATAACCGTATGAGTAATTAATGAACTCATCCGGCCCAATTTGAATTCTTCCAACCGACACTGCACATTTACAATTATTAAGGAATAAAGTATCGTCATTTGGTTGTTTCCAACTGTTAGGCACTTTAATGGAAAAATCTTGATATTCAAGTAGTGTGTCTTTTGGTGAAATGGGAAAATATTGTATGTATTCAAGATTTGTTGGGATAGCGAAGTCTGCCTTCCTGGTCTGACAACCAAATAGAAAGATGATCAATATGGAAACGGGAACTCTCATGGTATTGCCACCAACGTCGGGGGCTTTGCGCAGTACGGGCATTCGTAGCTGTGTCCGCCCAGCCACTAAACTAAATTAAAAAACGGAAAGTTCAATTACACGATAATTTTTCCAACGAAGCGGTCAAGCCCAATAGCCAAAGCACAATAAAGATAAAATGACCAGGACTTGTACGTCCGCCCGTATTGCGCAAAGACCATGTAAGGCGCAGTTTTATTTATTTAGCTGAATCTGTTTTTATTAGGTGACCGTTATCATCATAATAAATGGTTGAAAGCAGTTCGCCATTTTCTTTGTAAGTTTTCCATCGGCCAAATGGAGTATGGTCATGCCATTGACCCTCTCGTTCTTTTGCTCCACTAGCATAGTAATAAGTAGCTGGTCCGTTAATTTTTCCGTCAACATAACTGAGTTTGCCCTTTATTTGACCATTTGGATAATATTCCGCAATAAATAAGATAACTCCTTCTTTTGACTTGTTTATTGCAACCACATTTCCCAGAGAGTCTTTCAAAAGTCTTATCTTTATCGATTTTTTTTTGTCGAAATAAACATCTTCTGAATAAAATTCGCCAGGCCCGAGAATACGAGAATCTAGGAGGTAACTTTCGCTTTTGAGATTCACCATGAATTGTTGGTCAATTTTCAATACTTCAATTTCAAGTTTCTTCTTTTGAAGACATGAACCTAGCGAAACAACGATAACTAAAAATATCTGGCAAGATTTCATACTCTGTAAATTGCGCCTTACGTCCGGGGCTTGCCGCAGGCTGGGAATAGTAGCTGTGTCCGCCCCCATGACGATGCACATAAAGGAACGAAAATTTTTATTTAAAACGAAAAGCCAATTATAAAACGGTCAAGCCCCA
>Ga0070682_100000383_pt1 | contig 29551 bp, 27 predicted proteins | sample KBSC63LmetaG_FD_64668 | JGI IMG/M metagenome (GOLD analysis project Ga0070682, IMG submission 64668) | Corn rhizosphere microbial communities from Kellogg Biological Station, Michigan, USA - KBS C6-3L metaG | ecosystem: Host-associated > Plants > Roots > Rhizosphere | place: USA: Michigan...
CCCCGCTGACCAGGCTACCCGCGCGTAGTTCGGCCCGTGCGCACGGCGAGCGTCCGTGCCCCGCAACGGAGCATTCGCCGGGTGGTCGAGCGCTCCCACCACGCCCCGCACCGGCGGCAGCCGATCGGTGGCGCGGCGGCGCGGCGTATCGATCGCGCCTTCTTCGTTGCGGCCGAGCCGGCGCGCGACCGCGGCCAGGCGCTCGGCGAGCTCGCTCGCGGAGCCGACACGGCGCGTACGGTCCTTCACCAGGCAGCCCTCGACGATGCCGGCCAGCGAGCGATCGAGCCCCGGCACCAGCTCGAGCAGCGGTCGGTGCGGCCGCGTCATGATGTCGACCATCAAGGCGTTGTAATTGCGAGAGGCGAACGCCGCGACGCCGGTCAGCGCCTGATACATCAGCACGCCGAGCGACCACACGTCCGTGCGCGCGTCGACCTGCTCCGCCCCGCGCGCTTGCTCGGGACTCATGTAGAGCGGGTTGCCCAGCACCGCCCCGTGGCAGGTCTGAAACGCGCCATCGCTCGGCCCAAGGTGCTTGCTCACGCCGAAGTCGAGGATCTTGGGGCAGATGCCGTTGTGCTCGCGCGAGCGCGCGAGAAAGATGTTCGAAGCCGACAGGTCGCGGTGCACGATCCCGGCGCGGTGCGCCAGATCGAGCGCCATGGAGATCTGGGAGAAGTAGGTGGCGACCTGCATCGGCGGCAGGCTGCCGTCGCGCTTGAGCCGGTCGTCGAGTCCTTCGCCGACCAGCAACTCCATCACGATGAACGGCCAGCCATCGACCGTCTGCGCGACGTCGAAGACGTCGACGATGCTCGGGTGCTGGAGCTTGCCCGTCGTCTCCGCCTCGCGCACGAAGCGGTTGTAAGCCTCGTCGTTGCTGGCGAACTCCTTGAGCAGGAATTTGATCGCAAAGTCACGGTTGGTCAGCTCGTTATTGGCTGCCCACACCTCGCCCATGCCGCCACTGGCCAGGCGCCGGAGGAGACGGTAGCGCCCCGCGATCTTCTCGCCGACTTGCACGGGCGGAGTGTCCCCGCGCTCGCGCCCTCGGGCCAAGAAAGCCGCCCCTCGGCGACGACTTAGCAATTCAATTACATAATTAAGCGCACCGCGACCCGGGACGGATCGCGGTGCATTGCGGCGCCGATCAGCGAGGAGCGGCGGGGCGGGGAGCGCCGGGGCGCGGCGGGGCGCCAGCCGGAGCGGCGCCGGCGTTCGCGGCCACGCCGCGCAGCGCCTGCTGTTGCTGCTGCAGGTACTGCGCGACCATGCGCGAGCGCTCGACCGCGAACTGCTTCACGTTGGCGTTGGGCGAGCCGGCGAGCGCATTCAAGAGTCGCGTCACCTTCTCCATCTCGCGCGCCTGGAACAGCGCCTCGAAGTAGTTGTTCGCGAGCCGCACGTCGCGCGACATCTTCGGCTCATGGCGGCTCAGCAGGTTGATGATGCCCTGGAAATCCTGCTTCGCGCCGTACAGCGCCGAGAGGCTGATCAACGCCAGCGTGTCGTCGGGATTGCGCTCGACCGCGCGCTGCGCCCAGGTGAAGGCCTTGTCGCGCGTCTCTTCCGCTGCGGCATAGACGCCCTGCACGGCCACGAACGGCGCTGCCGTCTTCTTGTTGGGCTCGGCATCGGCCAGCCGCGTCACCGCCGCTTCCGCCGCCGCCTCGTTCTCCGACTCGCGCGTGCGCGCAAACAGATACGCCCAGGCCTCGACACAGTTCGGGTCGATGCTGATCGCCTTCTCCGCCATCTGGCGCTCCAGCCCCAGATCCTCGCGAGCGCGGTACACCTTGGCCAGATGCAGCGACGGGAAGGGGTTGTCGGGCATCAGGTTCTGAGCGCCCTTGAGCGTGCTCTCGGCCTTGTCGAACTTCTCGACGGCGACCTGCGCCACACCGAGACCGAGCCAGTCCTGCCCGCTGCCGCCGGAGGCGACGACCTTGGCCATCACCTTCTCCGCCTGCTCGTGGCGGCGGTACTTCATCAGCTCCTGTGCGTAGAGCCGCCCCCGGTTCAGATCGTCGGGGCTCTCCTGCCAGTGCTTCTCGAGGCTGGTCAGCAGATCCTCGAGCCCCACGGTGATCGGCCGCCCCTGCGCGTCCTGGATCTGCACGGCGGGACCGTTGAAGCCCAGCAGCTTCCACATCTGATCCGGCGTCACCGCCAGCGGCCCGTTTTGCAGGGACGTGATCAGCTCATCCGTCGGCTTCTTCAGCGGCAGCAGGATCAGCGCCCCCTGCGGAACGCCGCCCTGAAAGGCGGAGGCGGGGGCGAGAATGGCAGCGCCGCCCTCGATCTGGATGTTCGCTTCGCTGCCGCCGCCGGCATCGGGTGGGGTCGACTGGCTCATGAACTTACCTGGCTCTCTGGGGCGAGCGGGTCGCGCGCGCCCGCGACTGAAGTGGGAACGATCTCACCGCCCGGGCCCTCTTGGGACGTCACGCCTTGATGGCCCCACAAGTGGCCCCAAGAAGGGTCAGTCGCTCGACCGGTGCGTTGCCCCCGAAAGGCCCAAGGCGAAAAAAACGTGGCGCGGACGCTAGCAGTGCGCACGCGACCCGGCAACGGGGGAACTGGGCGGCTGCATGCTTGTCCCGTGGGCCGCGCCGCTGCTGGCGCACGATTGCACGCGGAAGCGCCCTGTGGGTGGAGCGCGTACGCCCCAGGGTGCGGCCTAAGTCGTGGCGGGGGCGTCCCCCGGACACTATAACCAAGGATACACGATGAGTTGGACCGGAATCCTGGCGGCCGTTTTCGGCCTCGCGCTGCTGATGGTCGTGCACGAGTCCGGGCACCATCTGGTCGCGCGGGCTTTCAAGATGCGGGTGCTGCGCTTCAGCATCGGCTTTGGCCCTCCCATCTGGCGGCACCAGCCGCGCGGCAGCGAGACCATCTACCAGGTCGCGCTGGTTCCCTTTCTCGCCTACGTGCAGATCGCCGGCATGAATCCGTTCGAGGATTCGGACCCGGACGATGAGGGGAGCTACGCCAACGCCACGCTCACGGCGCGCATCCTGACCGTCTTCGCCGGGCCGATGGCGAACTACCTGTTCGCGTCGGTGCTGTTCTTTGGCGCGCTGATGATCGGCGGCCAGCATGTGCCCACCACGATCGTGGACCTCGTGGACGGTGGCGCCGCCGAGAAGGCGGAGATGCACAACGGCGACGAGATCGTCGGCATCGCCGGCCAGAAGATCGACAACTTCGAGCAGATGCGCCAGATCATCCTGGCCAGCCCCAACCACGCGCTCGACATCGAGGTGCTGCGCGAAGGCAAGCACGTCCACGTCACGGTCACGCCCGAGGCCAAGGGTGAAAACGGCGGCGGCCTGATCGGCGTCGCTCCGGCGACCACGCGGCGCGAGCCCGTCGCCATCCCCGATGCACTCTCGATCTCGATCGTGCGCCCCGCCGAGGTCGTCTACCGGCTCGTGATCGGCCTGGGCCGTATCGTCACCGGCAAGGAAAAGGCGTCGCTCACGGGTCCGGTCGGCATCAGCCGCGAGATCGGCAAGGCCGCGCACCGGGGCCTGGACGACTACCTGTATATCCTGGCGCTGCTCAGCGCCTACCTGGGCGGCTTCAACCTGTTGCCCATCCCCGCGCTGGACGGTGGCCGGCTCATGTTCCTCGTCTACGAGGGAGTCTCGCGCCGCAAACCGAATGCGCGCATAGAGGCACAAATCCACGCGATCGGCCTGTTGATGTTCCTGGCGCTGATGGTCGTCGTCAGTGTCTTCGACATCCGGGGCGAATGACGTAAACTGCGGCCCGTGACCGGGCCGCGCGCTTTCGACCGACGTACGTTTGGTGGGCTCGGCGCTCTGGCGCTCTTCGAGGCCCTAGGATGTGCCCAACCCCAGGTCGTGATGGGCGAAGGCCCGCGCGAATACGTGGCCACCGACTACGAGTCCGTGCTCCGGCGCTGGACGCGCACTCAGGACATGATCTCGCTGAGCGCGCTCGACAACTTCCTCACGGCCACCGCCACCTACGAGTCCTGGGACTTCCGCTGGGCCTACGCCGTGCGCTACGCCGAGGACTACCGTCTCACGGTGGACCAGACGCACGCGCTGCTACAAAACTCGCTGGCTGAGACCCAGAAGTACCACCAGTTCTACGTCGCCCTGTACGCACAGCGCCGCTACTGGTCGGATCTGACCGCCGACAACGCCGCCTGGATCGTACGTCTGATCGACGACCAGGGCAGTGAGACAGCGCCCATGGAGATCAAGCGCATCTCCAATCCCGGCGCGACCGAGCTCACCTACTTCCCGTACACCACGCCCTGGCGCGTGGTGCATCAGATCCGCTTCCCGCTGATGACGCTCGACGGGCGCCCGACGGTATCGCCCCGGGCGCACTGGCTGGGTTTGCGCTTCGCGGGAGCGCAGGGGAACCAGCAGCTGCTGTGGCAGATCGAGGAGGGGTCAGGGGTCAGGGGTTAGGGGTCGGGGATTTCCGGAACACCCTGCCCGGCCAGTTCGACGCTGCATGGCCCAATCGCTCGTCGAGCGACAAGAACTCACCCCAGCGCCAGCGTCTGCACCATCCGCTCGACGTGGCTGAGCAGGGCACCGATTCCCGCAGCCAGCACACTTGGTGGACCACGTCATCGCTCCGGACGTGACGCTGCGGCAGTGGGTACTAACTGTTCCCTTCGAGCTCCGCCTGCTGCTCGCCGCTAAACCCGACGTGCTGTCGGCGATCGGGCGCATCTTCATCCAAGAGATCCAGCGCTGGCAGCGCCAGCAAGCCCGAGCGCTCGGCGTCGAGCATGCGGAGGGTGCGGCGGTTTCCTTCTGCCAGCGCTTTGGATCGAGCTTGAATCTGAATGTTCATTGGCATGTGATCGTCCCCGATGCGTTGTTTCTCCCAGATGCCAAGGGCGAGAGCGTCGACACGCTGAAACACCGAGCACCGACCCGCCTCGACCTGGAGGAGATCGTGACGACGGTGGCCACTCGCTCCGTCCGCTGGCTCGACAAGCACGGCTACCTTCGAAAAGCTGGCGACGATGATGAGAACCCGGCCGAAACTGGAGAGGCCGACTCACCGTGGATGCGCTGCTTACGAGGTAGCCTCGGCGTCGGCGAGCTCCAGCGCTGGGCAGAACACGGCCGCGCCGAGGACACCCCAGACCCAACATGCGGCCGGCCGCTGCCCAAGCCCACCAAGGGCCTCGGTGCCCAGTACCTGAAGTTCAATCTCCACGCCGGCGTCGAACACTAGCTCCGATCGCCCTAAGCCCTCACTCGAAGTGCTGGAGCGAGGTGCGGCTGAACTACTCGGCGACCCTGCACTGCGCTCCCGGTGGCATTCGGACACAGCGACCATTCACGACGCACAGCGAGTAGTCGCTGGCAATCGACTCCTCGCGCGCCACCGAGCAGGGAACGCCGAAGCCGGCGCTCAAAAAGTATCATCCTCGCGCGGACACGAGAGGGACACGGCACGCCACGAGCCGTCGCGGCACTGGTGGCCCTGGCGATCTGCGGGCCCCGGCAGGCACATCTCGCGGCTGCAGGTCTGCTCCTCGTACGCACAGCCGGCGTCCGCCACGATCTCGCGCTGCGGACAGAGCGGCTGGATCGGAGCTGGATCGCAATTTGCTCGGGGTGGGTACTGGACCAGCCATTGCCCAAAACGGCAGGTGGCAGTGTCTGGTTCGGAAAATCCGACGCACTCCGTTCGGTAGCTGCAGGTCTGGCCCTCCACCAGACAGTCTGCGCCGGGGAACGGCAAGCTCTCCGGGCAGCCCTCGGGCTCAGCGACCGCCGCTGCGTCGGGCGGATTGCATGTTCCCTGTGCCCCGCCGCCGCAGCCGTTCGGCGGGAGCGCCGGAGCTTCCGCTGTGTCGATGGCGCCAGGGCTCCCGGGCGCGACCCGGTCTTTGGAGTGGGCTCGACCTCCGCAGGCGAGACCCGTAGCAGCCGCGGAGAGGCTCGCGACGAGCGCCGCAGTGAAATGGGCGCTGCGCGAAGGGTGTGGTGAGCGTGGGGTCATGAGCTGCGGGCTGCCGGTGCGGCGGCGCCGTACCCAGGGTGGCACGGCCATTTACCCGGTGCAATTCGTCCCGAGAACTGGCCCTCGGCCGCACGCGTCGCTGCCAGGCACGCCCGTAGTGCGCGCAGCTCGGGCAGCGGCACGGCTTCATCCGCGGCAATTTCGGCATCGACCTCGCGGCGAAGCTGAGAAACGGCGCAGCGCTGCGTGCGGCGACCACGCAGTCGGGAGAGTGGTCGCTCAGTGTCAGGCAGCCAACTGAGCGGGAACTCCTGGTGGGCTCGGCACCGTGCAACTCCGAGCCCACTAGCATGTGCCCACCGAGCGTCGCCAACGGTCTGGCGCTCGATCCCGCGCTCGTGCTGGACGGCCGCGTCGCGCCCGCGGCCGAGGCAGCAGACGTGACCTCGGCGGGTCTCCTCAGAGCAACGCCGGCAAGATCCCCTGGGTCATGATCGTGAGCGGTCGGTCGAACGCCAAGCTGTCGTAGTTGGACGCACTGAAGCTGACCACGAGCCGCTCGGCAGGCAGGACGAGGATGTAGTTGCCGCCGTTGCCCTCGGCATAGAAACACTCCTGCATGGTGTCGTGCACGAGAAAGCTCCGCTTCCACCACAGGTAGCCGTACGCGTCAGGGCCCTTGCGCAGGTCGATGCTCGTGATGCGCTGCTGGGAATCCTGCACCCACGTATCAGATATGATGCGTGCACCGTTCCAGGTGCCATTGTCGAGGAAGAGCTTGCCAAATTTGGCGGAATCGCGCGGGCGCAAGTGCATGCCGCCGGCACCGGCGGCGCGCCCGTCGGGCGAGCGCCGCCAGCGTGGCTCCCCTGCCCTCCCGGCGCTGCGCATACAGTGAGATTAAGTGAAGAGCTCGCTTTGCCCGGTGTCGCTCGCGGCGCTGCTGTTTGCTTGCGGCGGCTCGCAGGAGGCCGCGTGGCAGATCGTGGACCGCACCTCGACTCCGCGCTGCTCTCGGTGTGGGGCACCAGCGCCAGCGACGTGTGGGCGGCAGGCTCCGATGCGCGGGATGGCCAGGGGCCGCTGGTCTTGCATTTCGACGGCGCGAGCTGGCAACGCTTGCCGACGGGACAGAACGGAGACCTGTGGTGGGCCTTCGGCTTCGAGTCAGGCCCCGAGTATCTGGGCGGCGTCGGCGGCACGATCCTGCGCTACCAGGACGGTGCCTTCACCCGCATGCAGACCCCGGGCACCGGCACGGTGTTCGGCATCTGGGGCTCGGCGCCGGACGATCTGTGGGCGGTCGGCGGCGCGCAGGGCGCCTTCGCGTGGCGCAACACCGCGGAGACAGCTGGCAGCCCGTCGCCGGCTTCCCCGCACAGCTGGCGGCGAGCGAGGCGCTCTGGAAAGTGTTCGGCCATGGCTCGGATGACGTGTGGCTGGTCGGTACCGGGGCAAGGTATTGCACTGGGACGGCTCCGCGCTGTCGCAGACGTTCATCGGCATCTCGGAATCCCTGTTCACCGTGCACGCCAACTCGCAACGTTTCGCGGCGGTGGGCGGCTACGGCTCCGGCCTGATCCTGGAGCGCGACATCTCCGCGCCTGCGGACGCGCCCCGGCGGCTACGCCGTCGGGCAGTTCGGCTACATCGCGCGGCGCGACGCGACGGGCTGGCGCACGGAAGAGACCGGCTTGCCCCCGGATGCCGACTCGAAACCCTACGGCGCATGCACGAGCTCGCTCCCAGCATCGTGGCCCGCAGCCACGGCGGGCTCGCTGGCTACGCTCTCACCATGCGCCTCGAAGCGCGCGCGGATGTGCCGATCCTGGAGCCCATGTTCCAGCTCTTCGAGACGCTCTCCTGGCGCGGGCGCCCGCTGCCCGAGACGCGCTGCTACGTGATGGGCCAGGTGTGTGTATTCGATGCGATCTATCGAGGCCACCGCGACCAGTACCGCGACCGCTTCGAGCTGCTGGTAACCGAAGTCTCCCTGCGCAACCCCCGCTCCTGCGCGCCCACGAGCGCGTGGGCTTCGAGCCCCTGCACCGCTATCGAGACAGCGTCGACGATTGGGTCATTTAGGGCTGGGATTGGGAGCCCGGCGCGAGAATTCTACCTCACGCGTAACAGCGCCCGGGAGCCGCACGGCGGCGAGGTGCAGGCAGCAAGGGCGTTTCATCGAGAATGGATGACCCTGTCCCGGCCCTTGGGTACCATGGCACCGTAAATCATCCCCTTCGCTCGGGTGCCTTTCTCTTCTTATCCCTCGCCGCTGCTGCCTGCTCCTCGGAGCCCGACAGCGGCTCGGAAAACAACGGTGCCTCCCTGCCGACTTTCCAGGGGCCCGGGACCACCACGGCTCCGGCGACGAACACCATGGGCGCTGCGCCCGCGCCGACGGGAGCGGCTGCGCCCAACGGTGAATCGACCCAGGTGAACCAGCTCGCTCCGGCGCCGAGCGGCGCCACGAATGCGACGCCACCCGCCACCAACCCTCAGCAGCCGGCTCAGCCGGCGCAGCCCACCGATCAGCAGATGCAACAGCCCATGCAACCGGCCCCGATGCAGCCGGCACCGAACCCCGGCCCCCGCGGCGGGCACGGCGAGCGCGGGCTGCGGCGTGTCGCAGGGCATGCCGGCGAACCCGACGACGATCGCCGACCCCAATACGATCCTGACGTTCCCGCAGGGGTATGATGGGAGCAAGCCGTTTCCGATCGTGTTTGCGTTCCATGGGGCGGGCAGGACGAACACGGACATGCGCATGGTGGATTCGCGTACGCCGGGCACGCAGCTGGCGAACAACTACGTGATGGCGTTCGTGAAGAGCCAGGGCAATGCCTGGGACCTCGCCACCGATTATCCGCGCGTCCAGCGACTGATCACGCAGGTGCTCTCCGAACGCTGCATCGACACGTCGCACATCTTCGCCATGGGCCACAGCTCCGGAGCGCAGTTCATCGCTGGCATGCTGGGCGACAGCCGCGCGCGGGAGAGCCGCTTTGCCGCAGTAGTCCCGGTGTCATCGAACAACTTGAACAACCCGTCGTGGACGCCCGTACCAACCATGTTGATCCACGGTCTGATGGACAACCAGCGTCCCAACGACTTGAACGGCGCGCAGGACATCACGCAGTATACCAAGGCCAACCAGTGCAGTGGCGGCACCACGCAGGTCAATATCGGCACCTGCAGCTCGATCGCAAACCAAGCCACGGTCAACCCGGGCTGCGTCTCGTACAACGGCTGCGCGGCGACCACGCTGTTCTGCAACCACAACGACCCGAACTATATCGACAACGGCACCCCGACCAACCACGGCTGGCCCTGCTTCGCGAACAACGAGATCTTCTCGTTCTTCGAAGCAACGCACTAACGCCGCCGGGCCCGATCCGTTTGCCCGCGGTCATTCAACCGCGGCACGGATCAAACGGCGATGCGCAGGGCAGGTTCGCATTCGAGATTCACGTTCAGGACCGAACGTGAAATCTCGAACGGAGGACTCATGCCTGCAACGCCGCTCGGTAGCGGGTATCCGCGCAGCGCGGATCACCGCGTTCAGCGCGTGTAGCCGTCGGTCAGCGTGCCGAGAAACTGAACCACTTGATCGATCTCGCTCGGCGAGAGATGCGGCGCGTCGTGGCGCCCGCGGTCGTAGGGCACTTCGCTCGTGTTGACGTTTCCCTGGTACTCGGCGGGTAGGTCGTTGAACTTCTGCACGCGGCGGTGCTGCCGCGGGTACCAGCGATCGGGGTCAGTGTCGCGGGTCACGTAGAACGCGACCACGTCGCGTAGCGACTTGAAGTATCCGTTGTGCATGTAGGGGGCCGTCACCGCCACGTTGCGCAACGTCGGCACCTTGAAGGCACCGCATAGGCTCGCGACCAATCCCTCCTTGTCGGTCACAGCATCGGGAATGCGTGCCTCGAGGCCGGGCTGGGCGCAGACGCCGAGATCGAAGAAGCCAGGATCGGCGTTGTCCGGGATCTCGGGATTGCGAGGCACGCCGAGGTTGTCATAGGTGAAATCGGTGAAGAGCCAATCCGAGGGCTCTCGAGAGCTCTCCGTGCCCGCGTGGCAGGCGATGCAATTGCCCTTGTTCGGATCTTTGAACAGCGCGAAGCCACGGGCTTCGTCCCGGCTCAATTGGGCCTCGCCTCTCAATACAGCATCGAACTTCGAGCTGAACGGGCTGAAGCGCGGCGTCTGCTCAAAGGCCTGAATGGCCTGGGTCATGTCGGCGTAGGCCGCATCCACGTCATCGAAGACGTGCGCCCCGAACAGGCGCGTGAAGCTGTCGGCGTAGTCGGCAGAGCGGATCCGGCGCACGACGGCCGCCTTGCTGGGCATGGCCATTTCCCTGGGATTGATGAAGGGACCCGCCGCCTGGTCCGCTAGCGTATCCGCCCTGCCATCCCAGAATTGCCCGCCACGCGGGATCCACTCTCCTTCGTCCAATACGAAGGCGAAGGTCGGGATGAATGCCGCGTACATCGCCGTGGGGGCGTTGCGGTTGCCGATCAGGGAAGGACGCGCGCCGACTGCGACGGGGAACAGCGGATCAGCGTGATTGTTCCCGGTGAAGGCCCGCTGCGCATCGTGACAGCTCGCACAGGACTGCGTGCGCGAAACAGAGAGGTTCTCATCGTTGAACAGCTGGCGCCCCAGCTCTTCGAGCGCGTGTTGCCGGCGAGCATGGGACGGGCTCGGCGCAGGGTCGGCCGCGGGCGCGCTCTCCGCGACCAGTGCGCTGACCGCGCTCGCGCCAGCAATCGCAGCGACCACGAGACGCAATCGTTTTGATGAACAGTTCCTCAAGCGTTCCTCCTCGATCCTGTACCGCGGGCGTGGCCCTCCCAGCTCCGCACGAGGGCGAGCGTCTCATGAGACACGCCCGCGCTCAACCTGATCGTCTCACGCCGCGCGCAAACGGATCGGTTCAGCGACATTTTCGTTTGCTGCAAGAACCGCGAGGCATTCTCCAATGCAGTACAGCGGGTCGTCGTCTCGATTCGGCACGGCTGCTGCGCGACATTGACGCGACGCTCGCGTCGCGCTCGAAGTTGCACAGGTGAATGAGGGCGTGAGCCCATCCGCGTTGCGCGGATGGACGTCGCTCCACGCTACGGCATCCAAGCCGAAGAGTGATGAATGCTCTCCGGCTCCCGCGATCCGGCGCCCGGCAGGTTGGTGCTGCGCGCTGCTCGGATGCTCACCATCACGCAAAGCGTGACGCCGTGATACGTCGCACGGGCTTGCGCGGTGCGGCAGGGCGGTGAGGCATGGTAGCGTCGGGGCAGTCGCAAGGGACGTTGTTCGAGCTTCCGCGCGAGGAGGTCGACGCAGCACCGGCGCGGCCCGAGCACGCGGAGTTGGCGGCGCGGCTGCCAGCAGGCGTTCTGCTGGGGACGATGTCCTGGACGTTTCCTGGCTGGCGGGGGAGCGTCTACGGCGGGAATGCGAAGAGCGAGCGGCTGGCCGCGGAGGGGCTGATCGCCTACGCAAAGCATCCGTTGCTGGCCGCAGTGGAGATCGATCGCAGCTACTACGATCCGCTGTCGAGTGAGAGCTTTCGGAGGCTGGCGGAGCAGGTGCCGGAAGGTTTTCGGTTTCTCGTCAAGGCGCACCAGGTCTGTACGATTCAGCGTTTTCCGCAGCATGCGCGCTATGGCTAGAAAGCGCGGCGAGGCGAACGCGCTGTTTCTGGATGCCGCCTATGCGACGGAAGCCGTGATCGGTCCGACGCGGGAAGGGCTGGGCGCCAAGCTGGGGGCGCTGCTGTTTCAGTTCTCGCCGGACGAGTTTGGGCCCCCGCAACTGTTCGCGGAGCGCTTGCATGCGTTCCTCGCGGCTTTGCCGAAGGCTGCCACGTACGCGGTGGAGTTGCGCAATCCGGAGCTCTTGACGCCGGCGTACGCGGCGGCCCTGGCGCAGGGCGGCGCTGTTCATTGTCACAACGCCTGGGGCGAGATGCCCTCGGTACTGGAGCAAGCGAGGGCGGTTCCACCCATTGCGCGCCGACCGTTGATCGTGCGTTGGCTATTCCCACCAGGCGATAGCTATGCCGCCGCGAGCGAGCGGCTGGCCCCCTTCGACCGCATCGTCTTGGACCAGAACAGGATGTCGGCGGCGCCGAAGGGAGCGCCGTCGGACCAGCGCACACCCGGGCGCAGATGCACCACGTACTCTTTGCGATCCTCCGATTCGTCCACGCTCAGCGCGAGGTGCGGCACGATCGGGTCGCCGAGCGGCGACCAGCGGAACAGGCTCGAGTAGCCCATCCGAAACTCGACTGTGAAGACGTCGTACGCCGAGGTCGCGGCATGCAGCCAGGTGCCGCCAGCGTGGCTCCCCTGCCCTCCCGGCGCTGCGCATACAGTGAGGTTACGTGAACCTCGGCAAGTGACGATGACCGAAACCGCTTTGGACTTCCTTCAGGCCACGTATACGTCGGTGACGAAATCACGCTCGTCTCTCCAGTGGGTGAGCTCGGACCCATGGGCGTACTGCCGCGCGCCAGGAAGTTCCGCGTGGCGGCCGTCTTTTACAGCGGCATGTACGAATACGATTCGAGCCATACGTACCTGACGTTGGACGAGGCGCAACGCTTCCTCGATCGACCGGATATCAGCCAGATCGAGATCAAGGTCGAGCGCGACGACCGCGCCGGCGAGGTGCGGGCGCGGCTGAGCGAGGCCCTGGCGGGGCAAGACCTGCGCATCCGCGACTGGCAGGAGCTGAACAAGGGGTTGTTCAGCGCGCTGGCGCTGGAGAAGATCGTCACCTTCATCATCCTCTCGATCGCGATCGTCGTCGGCACCTTCTGCATCATCTGCACCCTGCTCTTGATGGTGGCGGAGAAGAGCAAGGAGATCGCGATCCTCAAGGCCACCGGCGCTTCAGACCTGGGGATCGCTTTCCCATCAACGTAGACCCGCTCGACTACGCCGTGGTGGCGCTCTGCGCCCTCGGCATCACCATCCTCGCCACCATCTCCCCTGCCGTCGCCGCCAGCCGGCTGCGGCCGGTCGAAGGGATCCGCTACGAATGAGCGCGCCCTCCCCTCCCGTCTCCGATTCCACTACCACGGCTCTCCGCGGCAGCTCCGCGCGCCGTGGCATCGCTCAGCCGCTCGTGCAGGTGCGCGGGCTGCACAAGTCGTTCAAGCACATGGGCAATGTGCTGGAGGTGCGCAAGGGCATCGACCTCGAGATCCAGAGCGGTGAGCTGCTCAGCATCGTGGGCGCTTCCGGCGCCGGCAAGAGCACGCTCTTGCATTGCATCGGTACGCTGGATCTACCAACGTCGGGGCAGATCACGCTGGACGGGGTGGAGCTGACGACGCTCTCGGGGCCGAAGCTGGCCAAGGTGCGGAATCAGTCGATCGGGTTCGTGTTTCAGTTTCATCACTTGCTGCCGGAGTTCGATGCTCTGGAGAACGTGATGATGCCGGGATTGATCCGGGGCGACGGGCGCAAGCCGATGGAGCAGCGAGCGCGGGAGCTGCTGGCGGAGGTGGGGTTGAGTCACCGGGTCACGCATCGGCCCGGGCAGATGAGCGGCGGCGAGCAGCAGCGGGTGGCGATTGCTCGCGCGCTCACGCTGGAGCCAAAGTTGCTGCTTGCCGATGAGCGCGTGGTGTCGATGAGCGACGGCAAGGTGGTGGAGGATCAGCGCGGATCGCTAGCTTCCTGACCTGCCGCCGGGCTCGCCGGAGCCGACGACTCGGCTCGGAGCAGCAGGTTCAGGGGAATCGGGGCTCCAGGACCTTGCACTCGCCCGCCTGGCAACGCGTGGTTTGCACTTTGCACTGGCCAACTTGTCTTCGATGCGCTGCAACTCCGATTGCACGCGCGCGAGATCCGACTGGGATATGGCGGCCTGCGGCCTGTGGCCACACACCGAAAGCTCGCAAGAGTTGACATAGGTGTGAGCGTGCACCAGGATCCGCGTGCAGACGGTGAAGATCGCGGCTCGCGATCAAATTCCTTCACCGGGCAGAGCTCATCTTGAGCCCTGAGCGGTTGCTCAGCTTCCATGCAGAGCCCGTCAACAGCGAGAGTTCGGGCATGCCGGTTTCGCGTCGCAAAGTTCTCGCTGAGATCGAGAGCGCTCGCCTCGCCGTCTGCGCTCGATTGGACTGCCGGCGCCAGTTTTCCGCGTGCGGACGCTGTGACCACGGACGTCGCTATTGCAGCGCTGACTGCGCCGCAGGGTCACGCCGAGAGAGTCTGCGGAGAGCCGGTCGCGCGTACCAGCGGACCCAAAGGGGCCGTCAGCTCCACGCCGCGCGGCAAGCACGCTACCGAGCGAGTCGTGCGCCAGTGACGCATCATAGCCCGCCCAAACCTCGGGAGCGCCCGATGATCGTGCTTTCGTCGGCCAGAGCTGAACGACCTGCGCGTCCTGTGGCGACCGCACCGGGCGAGCCGCGGCTGGTCGGAGCTCGCGCTCTAGGCGCCGCCAGTGCTTGTCTGTTTTGTGCCCAGCGCCATATCTGGCATCGCGTCGGCTTTCGCGTGCGTCGGCTGCGACGCGAGCGCCTTAGGGGCGCAGACCGGTTGTCAGTGCAAGCTGGACCGCTAGGGAGACATCCGACGTAGCGGCATAGAACTCGCCCCCGGGAAGCGCTAGACGACGCCGGTGGAGACACGGGTGAGCGCGGACGCCCCCCAGCGGCGGCTGCGGTGTGCCACCCAGCGTCACAACCATGCCCGACGACGGCGAGCACCGCACAGGCGCCGGGCTGGGACCTGCCACGGCGGCTTTGCGAGCACAGGGCGCCTCGTTCTTCACCGGTGAACTTCACCGTTCAGCCTGATCACCACCCGCGGTTTTCACCGGTGAACGTCACCGAATTCCCGCGCTTTCTGAAGATCTTCAACAACCCTCGAAGGCAACAAGAGCCGTCTGGTCGCGAAGCTCCTAGCCCCGGTCGACAACACAGAAGGATGACAGGGCCCCTAGTTGGTGGAAGACGCGGGGAGGCGGCGTAAGGCATCGCAGCGAGTTCTCGGACACTACACGGGTTAGCGCTGAGGTGCCGACCCGGACGCTGGCGGCCAGCCTATGGACTCAGAGGATCAGGGGATGAACCGCGCTACCTTGGCCTTGCCCGTCGAGTTGTGGATTTTGGCGCAGCTGATTCGCGAAATGGCGGGTGGGGCGGCGACCGGGATTGAGGCGAGGCCTCACATCGGAGAGATGCTGGCGAACGGTAGATGCCCTCCTTTCGATGGATCGACCACCAAAACGACCTCAGAAGACTCACCTGGCGACAGCTGCACAGTGCCGGAGGCCGAGCCTTCATTGGAGGATATGGCTAACTCGTAGGTCCCTGGCGCCAGCCACGGTAGATTCCAATTCCCGTCCGCCCCCAGGAGTTTGCGGGCGACTTCTCGCTCCCCGGTGCGGCCATAGTGCAGCACGAAGGACGCAACTCGCTCCAGGTTCCGGGTTTCGACTCGTCCCGACAAGCGCCCGTAGGCGTTCAACCTGAGAATCGAATCTTGGCTACCTGCTTGCACATCGTCGAGCGCGGCCTCGCCCAGATCGTTGGACGCCTCGAGTCGATAGCGCCCGAGATAAAGACCCTCGATGCTGAAGCGGCCTCGAGCGTCCGTCAACACGGGGATTCCGACCGGCATGTTCTGCCCGAGCGGAGCGGATGCGGCTTGAATCCAGGCGTCCACGACAGGAGCACCCGACGCGTCGACAACTCGACCGGATGTGGGAGCCGCTGAAGACAATGCGAACCGTACATCCACGGTTTTGCCTCCGCCCGGCACATTCACCACCTGGCTGGTGGATGGATCCTGCGCAGGGTACAGCTCGTATTCGCCGGGTACAGCGACGTCGAACTCGATCTGCTCCCCTCGGCGCTGGCCTTGCATGAATTGCCCGCGCGGTCCCTTCGCCACCATGACCACGGAGTCGTCTGCGGGACCCGAGGACAGCGATACGCGGATCTTGCCGACGAACTCTGTTGCCGCTTCTTCGCCAGCGGAAGGCGCAGGCAACGTCCACGTACGCTTCATGGCATCGTTCCCGAGCTCGACGATGTACTCGCCCCCGATCGCCTGCTCACTTTCGTCGCGCGGATGGGAGGCGCTTGCGTCGGCGTGACGCAAACAGCTGATGTTCACGTCGTAGCGTCCAGCCGGCATGCCCTCGAAACGCACCCTTCCGTCGCCAGCTATCGGTTGTGCCTCGCTCACGCGGCCTTGCAACGTTACGGACCCGGAGCTGCAGACCTCTGCCCCGACGTACACCAAGCCATCGAGCGTCGCGGCCGGGAACACCGTCAGTTGTACCGGCGCCGTCGTTCCATTGATGCCCACGCTCGCCCACGCCATTTCGCTTCTCGATGTGGCGCTCACGGCGACGAGTTCATATCCACCCGCCGGGACCTCATCGATCTGAAAGCCGCCATCTGCGTCCGTTCGCACGCTGCGCGGCAGTGCGAAAGAGCCGTTGCGACTGAAGGCGGTCACACGTGCTCCCGCCACTGGAGCGCCGCTTCGTGCGGCCACGACGGTCCCCACGATGGCTGAGGCTGGAGCCAACACGAGATGCAGGTTTCGCGCGGGCGTCGCGAGGCGCTTGGAGATCCTGGAGTAGCCTTCAGCCCGAGCTTCGATGTCAACCGCATCGGCTGCCGCGTTGAAGTTGAATCGGCCGTTTTCGTCCACTTCACGGGCCGCGAGCAGCGCCGTGCTGCCGACCGCGCGAGCTGTCACGAGGGCACCTGCCACGACGCCGCCGCTTGCGTCCAAGACCACGCCGCTCAACTCGCCGCCACCCGGCGAAAGCACTACTACCAATCCATCCTGATGCGGCGCGCACACGGAGGGCAGGATCTGTGACGTCCAAGGTCGATGTCCTGGAGCACTGACGAGCAGGCGCAGCGGGGCGGCGTCGACCTCCAGGCGGAAACTTCCTCGAGAATCCGACCGGACGCAAGTTATCGGTTCGAGGGCGAAATCCGCCTGAGAGAGAAGACAGATGTCCGCGCCCGGCAGCATGGATCCGCCCGTCGATTTCACCACACCAGCGGCGAAGGCTTCTTCACAAGCGTGCTTCAGAACAGTCTCTACAGGCAGCTTGTGCAGCGCACGCCGCCCGAGAGATGGATTCGGCGACTCGTCTACGGAACGCGTCCCGGTCGCATGCTCAGCGAACGACAGCTTCCGCAGGTGTGATGCGGTCCACCACGCTGCGATGGCAACGATGCACGAAGCCAGCAGCCGCCAGTGGCGAAATCGACTCGCCTGTCGCTGGTGCGATCTCATCGCGCAGGTCTCCTTTTCGGGTGTTGCTGGGCTAGCGTTGGACCGCGACGAGCTCCCGGCCCATCAAGAATCGGTCGAACTGCCGCTGCACCAATTTGGTATACGTCGCATACCTGTCGGGGCCCAGCAGCAGCGTGGCCTCGCGCTGCAGCTCCCTCAGCATCGCTGCTCGCAAGCTCCTTCGACGCAGTTCGGGAAGCGGCTCGGTCCAGGCCGCCAGCATCCGTTGCTCTTCGTCGGTCAAAGGAAGCTGGCTGCGCGCCTCCAGGAGCGCAGCTCGAAACGCTGGGTCGAACACTTCACCTGCATTCTCCACCACGGCAGCCATGATGTCGGCGTGGGGCGGGCTCGGGAGCTCGAGCAGTGCCTCGGGCTCCTCGGGTAATGACTGGGCATCGATGCGACGGGGAAGGGTGTAAGCATTGAACTCGCGAAGGGGTGCGCGAGCGATTTCTCCAACAGCCAAGCCGGACACGGCCTCCACGAGGTCGAGCGCCATACGCCCTTGCGACCAGCGCTCCGCGTCCCGACAACAATAGGTTGTCCGAACCTCATCAAAGCTCTGTGGTGACCGTTGCAGCGCTTGGGCCATTTCGTTCATCTTTTCGAGCGTGAGACGTTGGTGCGCCTCGCTCGCAGGATCGAAAGGGACTCGAATCACCTCGACCGCATAGGTGGGTCGAGGCACCTCCGTCGTCCGGCGCAAGATCTCGATCCCTCGCTGGCTGTCCACTGGCGATGAGACCTGACCCACCGTCAGGTGTCGCAGGACTTCCACTTCGCGCGAGAGCACCGTAGGTTCCCACGTCGACCAGCTTCCGAGATCCCCATGCCACGCCTTGTCGGGGTGATCGGAGTATTGCTGGACGAATTCGTCGAACTGCGCGGGGTTCTGCTGAAGCTGGCGGGCAAGCCCATCCGCGAGAGCCACAGCTTCCGAGCGACTTCGGGAAGGAGGAGAGCCTCCTTCGCCAGAAAGAGAGCCTGCGCCGACGTATCCAATCACGATCCGCGCACCGCTCACAGAACTCTGGGGGGGAGGAGGATTGCGCATGAAAATGTGATAGCCGGCATTTGTGCTGACGACGTCGGACACTCCGCCCGGCGGCAACGCAGCCAGCGCGTCCAGAATCTGCGGATGAAAATAGAGCGTCGCGGCTGGCACCCCGCCGAAGGACCCGCCTGTTGCCTGCGTCGTAACGTCCTCCGAGTACTTGCGTGCGAGCTCCGAGAACCGTTCCGGGTGGGCGGCGGCTTCGGCCGCGACCTTCCGTGCCAACGCGAGCGCGTCTGAAGGCGTGCGAGCAGGAGCTGGCGGGGCTGGCCTCCAGGAGGCCAGCGAAGCAGGAGCTTGGCTGTTGGACTCAGTGTGTCGGATCAAGATGTGCGACATCCACACCATCGTTCGGCTCAGCGTCGCCATCGAAGCCAGTCGCCAGCGCCCCATCGGATACGCCGAAGCGAGAGAGGAGCTCTTGCGCGTGGGAGCCTTCGTTGGGTCGCTGCCGTTCGCGGGAGTAGCCGGTCCGGCACAGCCCAGCATGAGAGCACAAGAGGCCAACCACTTTGACAGGTGATGCGAGCGCGTTTGGCATTTCATCTCGATATGTCTCCGATTCGCGGAACGGCAGCCCAGCAACGCTGGAGCGACTTCTTGGCATCGAGGCGCGGATGGGCGCCCATCCGCGCCTCGACGTGAGCTCACTTCACATGCTGGCCGGGGTGGCGAATTTCACACTGGAAGCCACGACGGCGGCCTCGGTGGTGCCCTGGCATGTGCCTCCCCAATCAAGAATGACGCTCGACCAGACCCCGTTCTTCGAGGTATCGCGAGAGTAGCAGTCTAGAATGGGTTGGTTGCTGGCGATGCCGACCGTCAGGGCCGACAGCTGCACGTCGCTGCTGTTGAAGAGGTAGCTGTGGAGATGGAGTTGATTGAACCCTTCCGTGGTCAAAATGCCACGCGCCATCGTCGTCGGCCCCAGCGACGTATTGGCAACGCAGTCTGCGGACCCATCGAGCCCGGCGAATGGCGCGTGCAGCCAGTTTTGATCCGCCGGGCAAACCATCGTAGCACTCGTCGTGCCCACCAGAGCAAGCACCCCGGCCAGGCTCGCAACAGGCACTGCAATCAGCATCGTCTTTCGAGTCCTCATTGTTCCATTCCTTTCCTTGATGTCTCTCATCATTCGAGAGACGAGAACCAGTCACGCGCACGGGCCTGCCGAGCGTTCGGCGCGTCGCAGCCGCGTCGCCAAACGCCGAACCCATCTTCATCGGTGTCCTGATACAGAACGTCCCGAATCTCCCCGTTCAAGCCCGTCGCCAAACGAGTTCCTCTCGAATGGCGCCCCCTCCCTTGCGGATTCATGCCCCACTCGTGCAACACGAGGCCAACTCGAGGCAGAAAAAAGGTAGCAGCCCAGTCGTCATCTTCAAGAGCACCGGCTCCGTTGTCGCGGCCAGATCTTTTTTTCGCGTTGCCGTCACCGCGAGCTGCCGTCGTGAAGCAACGATCAAAAACGCATCGTGAAGCCTCTCTCCGATGTGCTCGCGCGACCAAGGTGCAGCGCGAACGAAGAAGCGAGCGTAGAGGATGCCGCGAGACGGAGGGAGGCGGCGATATTGACGCCCTTCCTTCGCGCGGTACGACCAACGTTGCACGGCTTGGCACACCGGGTGGGACAGGGTTGCAACTGACCTGCCGCGGGCGCGCACGAGGCGCTCGCACTCTGGACCCGTCGGAGAGGGAGGAGGGCTCGCCGATACACGCTACCGGGCAACGCCAGAAGGCGCCCCCTGTGGCCCTTGCCATCGCTGACGGCCCGAGGCGTACGCGAGGGTCGGGGACATGCTCGATGCGATCGATCCGGACGCTGGCGCCGCGCTCGCCGTGGCTGCTTGCCTGCTGACCGCGTGCGCGTCTCGGGATATCACGGTCTGTGATGCGGGCGCGGTCGGCTCCGCGGGGCTGGCGTTGGTGGGAGGCAGCGGGGATGCGAGCTATTTGGGGCTCAGCCCGGAAGAACAGTCTGCGATCGTCGTCGTGGGTGTCGAGGGCGCAGGTGGGCTGTTCGAGCCGGCGTGCTCAGGCACCATCATCGGCACCGGCGTTGCCTTGACCGCGGCGCATTGCTTGCCGGCTGGCGCAGCGCGCGGCCAGCTCCTGCCGGCGGTCGGGCTCGACATCGCGGGGCGCTCCGACGAGCTCCAGATCGTGCCCGCTGAGCTCTCAGCTGTTCACCCGGAGCTGGACTTACTGACATTGAGCTTTGACGCCGGGCCGTCGCTCGAGTTGCACGCGCTCGCTCTCGCAGAAGGAGCGCCCGCGCCCGGGCGCTGGGTGCAGCTCGCAGGGTTCGGAGCGGACGAAGGCACCGAACTGGCCCCGCGCAGCTTCGCCGTGGAACCCGTCACAGATCTGACTCCGGATACCATCGTGGTGGACGGCGCCGGTCTGAGCGGAGCCTGCAACGGCGACTCCGGAGGACCACTCTTGATCCGGGACACGGGCGGAGAGGTCGCGGTGGCAGGAGTTCTCAGCGGTGGCTCCGTGACCTGCCGCGGGTTGGACCGGTACACCCGGGTCGATGTTGCGCGCGGCTGGCTGGGTTCATCTCTGGTTGAAGCCCCAGGGCCGCACAGCTGCGGCGCGCTCGATCGCGTCGGACGCTGCTTCGACGGCATGGCGGTCTGGTGTGATGCTGGCGAGCGCCGCGCGTCCCCGTGCGAAGACGGTGACAGTTGCGGCTGGTCCAGAGAAGCTGCCGGCTTTCGCTGCCTACCTGCCGCCGAGGATCTCTGCCGAGCATCGATGATCGCGGGACTTGCGACGGCTCGACGGCTCTGCGCTGCCGGCTTGGAACTCTCGTGCGTCCGATGGCGATGACAACTCGCGACCTGCTGCCAGCCGCTGGCCACAGCAAGCCCGTGAAGCTAGCGGGCTCTGTCGCGCCCCGGGCCAGAGGGCACCTCTGGAAGCTCAGCGCCGTGCTGGGCTTGGGCTTGGCCGGGCTCGGCGTCCGTCTCCTTCCTCCTCGACACGAAGGGCTCGCACACGACACAAGCCGCATGATCGTGGTCCAGAGCCCCGAGCGGCGTGAGCGGGATGTGCCTCTGGCAGCCGTGGCTCAACCTGAACCCGAGAGAGTTTCAGCGCCGAGCACGACGAAGGGCGCGGCGGATGAGTCGAGCACGATCGCTCGTCAGCTGGCGCGACGGCAAGTGGCCCTGCAAGGCTGCTTCCGGGACCTCTCGAGCGGCGAAGCCGAGCAAGACCCCATCACGATGAGCTTCGACGTGACTGCCTCCGGTCACGTGACGGCGGCAACGCTGGAGCCGCTCTCACTCGCTGAGACTGCAGTGGGCAAATGCCTGCTGCGCGTTGCGCGGGAGACCGAGTTCCAGGCGTTGCACCATGCGCTACATTTTTCGGTGCCGCTCCGTGCGCGTGCGACAGCGAAGTAGACGGGCCGAAAAGCAATCGTGGGCCGCGCTGCCACGCGCGCTCGCTGGCAGGAGACCGCGGCCCACCGGACGCTCACTGACAGGTGAACGTCACCGCGTTCCATCTCGACTTGGAGAATGCCTTGGTCAGGCCGTTGCAAGAGCAGCACTGTCCCACGAGGCTCGCGGTGCTGATCTTGAGGCAGGACGCGGTACACGAACCGCTCGAGGAGCTGCCCGTGTCATCCAGACCATAGGTGGGATCGATCGCCACCTGGTTCCCGTTGACCTGTTGAGCAATGTATGGATTCAGGTCGGCCCCCGTTCGCGTCTGCTTGCCGCCGGCGAAGATCAGCTGGACATAGGTATCGGCGGGGTCCTCCAGCGGGTTGCCGTTCGGGCGCTTGATATCGAACCAGTCGTAGACGCCGCAGGGCGCGCCGTCCGGCGAAGTAAACGACCAGGTGAGTTGGTGGGGTTCGCCGGCAAGGATCGGCGTGAGCTCCAACTTGTTGTAGGTCTGCCAGGTACTCCCGCCCTCGACGAAAGCCGCGCCGCTGGCAGTGGACCCGCTCTGGACACCCAACGTCACGCCGTGAGCCGTGTAGATGACTTGAGTCCCTTCGCCGGTCGGCACGAACAAGAACAGCTGGCTATCCGCCGTCGAGCAGGTCTTCTGCACGGCCTTGTAGGGCGCCGTCGCGCTCAGGTCGAGGCACTTGCCCGTACGACGATTGATCAGCTGATAGAAGGTCGCCGGGACCCCATTGACGGGCCGGGTGGCGACGGGCGTGATGTACCAGTGGAACCGCTTATCGGTCGACACGTACGAGCTCTGAACGACGCCGAGCCCTTCCGTCAGGCTCGCGCTCGGCATGGCCATGTATTGCCCGCTGTGAGTCGCCTTGAGGGCGTAGACGGCCGTCGCAGTGGCCAGCAAATCGCGGTGCACGCCGCTGCCAACGGGTTCGAAGGAGAAGTATTGGTTGTCCTGAGCGCCCATCGTGTTTTGCACGATGCCGGCGTTGTTCGCCGTGGACGAACCATTCACCGCGACGGTCATGGACGCGGCCGCCGTGCGCAACCAAAACACCAAGTTGTTCTGGGCGAGCCGGAAACCCTGGGTACTGGACGTCGAGCTACAACTACGCTGCACCATGTTGGCGACGCCAGTGGTGTTCATTTGCAGGTCCATGCACAAGCCGCTCTTGACGTTCTGCAGACGCTGGCGGGTCCCCTTCAGAGTCACGCGCCACTGCGACGCCATGTTGCCGTTGTACTGATCCGACTGCTGCAGCAGCGCGCCGCTGGCAGTGGACCCAGCTTGCGGCACGATCAGCTTGCCGCTGCGCTGATTGCGGATCTGGTACACACCCTCGTCGACGTTCAGCATCTGGTCGACCATGCTGGTGAGCACCGAGACCTGGGTGTTGAAGCGGCTCACCAAGGTAGCCCGATAGTTGGAGGGGCTGTGATTGGGGATGCCGCTGGAAGCATCGTCCTGGAGCCGTAGTAGCGCCGTGGTCTTGGCGCAGTTCACGCCGCCGGTGCCGCAGAGCAAGATTCCCGTCGGGGAGTATTCCAGCTTGCCATTCGCTACCATGAAGTCGTTGGCGACATCCCACCGCCCCAGCTCGTCGGCCATGGCGGCGGCAAACATCGCCGAGAGCGAGTCGGTGTCGTTGGCGCCGACGCAGCTCGTGCCGATGGCTTGCTCTGCCTGTCCGAGCTCCGGCTGCGTCCGATCGTCGACGGACGAACTTTCTCCGGAGCCACATGCGGCCAGGATCGCGAGCGACGTGAAGAAGAGGCTTCTGGTACTGCGGTTGATCATTGTGGACTCCGCTGATGGGACGAGTGGGAGTGGACCCTGGAAGCACCGGATGGGGTCCAGTGCGAACGGAGGCCGAAGCGACGCGATTACGTCACCAGGTCTCCGTCGAGGGCAGCTCGTTTGCGGCACTTGCTCGCCGAGCGTTGTTTCGCTGCGTTAATGCAAGGCGCTTACCAAACCTCGAGGCGTTCACTTCTGGGATGGGCCGCAAGCGTGGCTGCTCCGAACTGAGCGCTGATGCATTCACCCAGCAGGGGGATTGGGGAATGCTTTCGAGCTCACTGCACCGGAGGCGAGCGATAGTGGCCCGGAACGCGCAGTCTCAATCGTGGCATGAGCAGCGGCGCGACACTGCACAGCCTGCCCAACGCGTGTTGTGCACGGCTGCACAGGTTGCGCAGCGTTTCCGCTCTAGTGCCCGCTCGTCACCGTTGCCGCGCCATGGACATGTACACGTAGCCGCGCGGCTTTCCCGAATCCGTATCGATCGTGGCCATGCCTAATCCGCGACAGGCGCGATGTGGCCGTAGTTCCCGGTGCCGACGTAGCTTTGGGCCAGGAAGTCGAGCAGGAGCCAGTCGTGATCCGATGTTTCGTTGGCGCGCAGGAGCGCGCGCAGCCGTTCGAGCGCTCCAGGAGTCGCGAGATCGACGTGGCTGACCTCGACCCGCTCGGGGTGCAGGCCGAACGCTTGCAGGCTCTGGGCGGTGAGCTCGCCCAGCTGGTCGAGGGTGACGCCGGGGCCACCTGGCGCCAGGCCGCGCTCCCAGACGCTGCTTGCCACGCGGGCGCGCAAGCTGGGTTGCGTGACGAGCGGTTCCTCAGAGCGGAGGGGCCGCGAGTGGCGGGTCGCGTTGACGAGCATGGTCAGGCTCGCCAGCGAGCACGAGACGTCGTCTTGCTGTCCGACGTAGTAGGGCGCGAGCGCCCAGTAGTCCGGCGCCGGGGTGGTGAGCGACTGCGGCGCGGTCAACGAAGGTGCTGCCGGCGCCCGAGCCCTGAGCTCACGGCCCTGGGCGAAAATCAGGCTTCGAGCTGAGCGGCGTCCAGCAAATCCTGCGGGCGCCCGCTCGCCCGCTTCAGCTGGATGAGCTGCGCGCGGCTCACGACCTGCACCAGCGTATCCGCCACCTCATGAGCGACTCGCGTGAGCCAGGCCTCGGCAAAATCGCCGCCGGGCACACCCTTCATCAGGTCGATGCGCGCCGGGGGCGCACCCATCCACACCACGTCGAGCGGCTGGGCCGTCAACAAGGCATCGACCACGCTGCGCGGAGCACCGAACTGCAGCAACGCTCGCTGAGCTCGCCCGATATTGTCGGGCGTGTCCCGCAACCAGACGTCAGCGTCTTTGGTGAAGCGAGGATGGCCATGCAAGGCCAGCGCCTGACCGCCGACGAGCAGGTACTCAACGCCGGTAGCGGCGAACTCCGCCAACAGATCGATCAAGTCGGAGGGCAGGGCCATCGGGGTGCTCCTGTTGCCAGAATTGAACGGCCATTTCCCACACGGCAGCCAGGCGCTGCTCGCCGGTGGCTCGGCTCCAGAACTCGCGCTCCAGGACGGCGTGCGTCTCTCGCGTCACCACCCCGCCCGACCAGGAACCGCGCCGCGCTTCAGCCCGTCGTTCGCGCGTCATCGATCAGAAGTTTAGCAGGGAGTTTGGGGCCGGGCCCTGAGAGATCCCCACGTAAAATCGAACTGCCGCGGGCGCTCGCCGTGGCAACACTTCCCCTGGGAGAGCCCCTCCGCGGCGTCGGGTTGAGGTTTCCATGGAAACCTCAGAATGCGCGCGATGCACCAGGCACCCCGCTCCCTGTGCATAGGCCTGCGCGCCGCGCGCTCCGAAGTCGCGCGCGTGGAGGCCTTTTGCGTGCACGGTCGATTTTCCGCGCCGGCGCGGCAGGATCGATGGTGTGCGTACTTCGGGGCACGGCGCGCTCGATTTGATACTGAACACTTGACCACCCGGGTCGAGGCTATCCTGACTCCGTCACCATCGAGGCGCTGTTCAGCGTACAGGGGGACGCGCGGCTCGCTCGCGCGCGCGCTCGAAGAGCTGGAGCTGGGTGCGGTCGGGGAGGGGGAAGAGGCGGAGCTGGTGGTGCGGCGCGTACTGTCCGCGAGCGGCGGCAGGCGTGGCTTCCTCAACGGGCGGCTCGTGCCTCAACAGGTGCTCGCACGGCTCACGCGCGGGCTGACGGACATCTCGTCGCAGCACGAGCACCACACGCTCAGCGATCCCTAACCCCTGACCCCCTCTTCAGCCGGCGAGCAGCTCGAGCAGCGGCGGGACGCTCATCATCAGCTCGTGAGCGACCGGACGCGTCGCGAACAAGACGACGGCGCCATTGGGGCCCGCTTTGACGTCGTGGGGCGGGAGCTCGCCGCCGATCACGCAGCCCGGGAACACGAACTGCCCGGAGGTGATGCTGTCGATGCCGCTGTCGCCGACGCTCAGGTTGCCGACCGCCACCACGAACAAGCCCTTGATCGGCTTGCCGCGCTCGGCGACGGATTCGTCCGGAGCCAGCACTCGCACCTGCAGCCGTTCGTAGACGGTGGCGCGCAGCGCGTCGTCGAGGCGCTCGCCGAGCGGACCGAGCCCCGCGGCGGCGTGCGCTTGCAAGCGATCGGCGAGCTGGCGCAAGTCGTCCTCCACCCAGGGGCAGTCGCGCATCGCGTTCGAGAGCTGGGCGTCAGTCCAGGTCACGAGCCGCGTGCGCTCGGCGTCCGCGATCAAGCGCAGCGCGCCCGCTTCGACCGAGCCGCGCGCCGCCACCACCGAGCCGCCGGCGACGCGCTCGCCGCTCACGTCGGAGAAGGGCAAGGTCACGTGCACCTGGCCGTGCGTGATCAGCGCCGCGCCCTCGCGCAGCGAGAACTCTTCGCTGGGCGAGAGCGTGATCAGCTGCCCGCAAGCGGCGAGCTCCGTCTGCGCCTCTTCCGGCAGGTCGGCAAGCGCTTCCACGGACTCGAAGGTCAGGCCGTCGATGCCCGGAGGTGCTTCCGGCGGCGAGACCTCCTCCGAGAGCAGGCTGCCGCCCGCGGGCGGCACGGTCTGCAGCAGGTACGGCGAACCATCCTCGGCATCGAGCATGGCGTCCAGGTCCTGGGCGGGCGACGGCAACGTCGGAAGGCGCGCGGTCTCGGCGCCTTCCACCGCGAGCTGGAAGGGACGGAAGGGCGGAGGCAGCTCGATGCGCGGCTGGGTGGGCAGGTCCGATTGAGGACCGCTCACGGAGGGCGCCGCGGGCCGTGAGGAACCCGCCGCGGGCACCGACGACGACATCGGAGGCAGCGACTCCGGGTTCACGTCCAGGTAGACCTCACTCTCCGCAGAGAGATCACCGGAGTCGCTGTCCGGCTGGACGCTGATGAACTCGGCTTCGTCCTCCGCGTCGGGGCTGATGCTCATGAACGAGTCGCCCGCCGCGGGTGGCGGGGAATCGCTGCGCAGATCCAGATCATCCGGGAGGGGGCCTCGAGCGGGCTGAGCGCCCTCCCCCGCGTGGTAGTACTGCAGGTCTTCCGGCGAGATGTCCGCGGCCGCGTCTTCGGGCGTCGGCAGGTCGGTCTCGGTGAACTCCAGCTCGTAGTCATCGAGCTCTTCCACCTCGATGATCTCGTCGTCGTCCTCGTCGCTGATCACGCGCCGGGCCGACGATTGCGGCGACGCGCCGCCGGCTGGCGCCAGGACTCCCGGCTCCTCCGGATCCGTCCACAGGTACTCGGCGAGGCGAGCTGCTTGATTGCGCAGCTCATCGGCGCGATCGGTCCGGCCGCCGCCCATGGACAGGTCGGCAGCCTTGCGCACCCACACAATCGCATCGGCACGCAACCCGCGCTGCCATTGCACCGCGGCCGTCTGCAGCGTCCAGACCACGTCGTCGGGATCGCTGGCGCTCGGGCGCGGGAACACGGAGGAGAGCCGTGCACTCATGCGCAAGTGCTCGCGAAGCCGCGGCTTTTCAGTGCGGCTGGATGCATATTTCGCGTTCCTTGGAGCCGTTGGGCGGCCCCACCATCCCCTGGTGCTCCATCATTTCGACGATCTTGGCCGCCCGGTTGTAACCGATCCCCAGTTTGCGTTGAAGCCAAGACGTCGAGCAGCGCCGGGTCTCGGCCACGATCCGTACCGCCTCGTCAAAGCGGGGGTCCACGGGCTCCTCTTCAGCCCCCCCTTGCTCTTCGTCGTCGTCGGCCTTGAGGATGTCATCGTGGTACACCGGCGTGCCCTGGCGCCGCAGGTGGTCGGTGATGGCACTGACCTCTTCCTCGCTGATGAAGGGGCACTGCACGCGCAGCGTCTCGTTGGAGCCGTTCATCTTGACCAGGGAATCGCCGCGGCCGAGCAGCAGCTCTGCGCCCTGCTCGTCCAGGATGGTGCGGCTGTCCACCTTCTGCGCCACGCGGAAGGCGATGCGCGTCGGAAAATTCGCCTTGATCATGCCGGTGATGACATCGACGCTGGGGCGCTGGGTCGCCAGCACCACGTGCATGCCGGCGGCGCGGGCCTTCTGAGCCAAGCGGGCGACGGCCGTCTCCACGTCTTTGCCTTGCTGCATCATCAGGTCGGCAAACTCGTCCACCACGATCACGATGTACGGCAGTCGGTCTGGAAGGTTAGGCGCGTCGATCTCGACCTCCCCGATCGGTGAGGTGACCGCCCCCCCTGTTCCCCCGATCAGCTCCATTTCCGCCGCACTGGGAGCGGGCAGCTCACCGGCCCGGACACGGTCGACCCAGCGGTTGTAGGTGGTGATGTTCTTGGTGCCGGCGCTGGCGAAGGCCTGGTAGCGGCGCTCCATCTCGTCGACCGCCCACTTCAGCGCCTTGGCGGCCTGCTTCATGTCCGTGACCACGGGCAGGAGCATGTGCGGGATGCCGTCGAAGGGCGCGAGCTCGACCACCTTGGGGTCGATCATCAACATGCGCAGCTCCGCCGGCGTGCGCCGGAACAACAGGCTGCACAGCATCACGTTCACGCCGACGCTCTTACCCGCGCCCGTCGCGCCGGCGACGATCACGTGCGGCATGGCGGCCAGATCCGCGTAGAACGGCCCACCCACGATGTCGCGGCCCATCACCACCGGCAGCGGTGCGCGCTCGGCCAGCTTTTCGAAGCGGGCGTCTTCGATCAGCTCGCGCATGTTGACCGCGGCGCGCGTGTCGTTGGGCAGCTCGAAACCGATGCGGCTCTTGCCGGGAATGGGCGCGATGATGCGCACCTTGCGCGACAGGCCCAGCGCGAGGTCATCGGACATGCCCGCGACCTTGCTGACCTTGGTGCCCGCCTGCGGCGAGACCTCGTAGGTGGTCACGGTCGGTCCGGGATGAATCTCCTCGACCTTGCCCACCACGCCGTAGTTGGCGAGCGTCGCCTCCAGGCGCTGGGCGAGCTCCAGCACGCGCTGGCGATCGATCGGGTTCGATTCGACCGGCGTCGGATGCAGCAGGTCGGTCGCGGGCAACACGTAGTCGCCCGCGGCGGCGACTTCGTCCTGGTGCGAGCTGGCGCGCAGCAGGCGGCTGTGCGGGCGCGTGTCCACGATGGTCGGGCCCGCCGCAGCAGCGGCCGTCTTGCGCGCGGCCACCGGCACGGGCACGGGCGCTGGCTCCTCCGCTTCTTCTTCTTCTTCGGGCTCCTCGCTCGCCTCCTCGGCCTCGACCTTCTCTACGGGTTTGGCGCGCCGGCGCCGCGGGCGCGGTGGGGCGGGGCTCGGCACTGCCTCCTCGCCGGCTTCGCTCGCGGCCTGTTCCGAGTCCGCATCGAGCAGCGCCCTCGCCGCGAGGCCGAGCTGGCCGCGCAGTGCCGAGGAGACCGCGAGCGGCGGCACGCCGGTCTGCTCGCGAGGCTGCCAGGGCGCTCCGCCGTCGAGCGCCGCGGTGGAAAGTCCGGGCAGCTGCAGCTGCAGCGCAGCATCGCCGCCCAGCGCGGCCGCGCCTTGCCGGCGCAGACGGCGCGCCTCGCGCCAGGAACGAGCCAGACGCCGGCCCA
>Ga0070682_100000384_pt1 | contig 29542 bp, 26 predicted proteins | sample KBSC63LmetaG_FD_64668 | JGI IMG/M metagenome (GOLD analysis project Ga0070682, IMG submission 64668) | Corn rhizosphere microbial communities from Kellogg Biological Station, Michigan, USA - KBS C6-3L metaG | ecosystem: Host-associated > Plants > Roots > Rhizosphere | place: USA: Michigan...
TTCCGTTATTACTTCCTGTTGATTCCGGATAGAAAATTCCGGGAAAAGCATAAGTTGATCCGTATTTGAAACACCTCCCAATTGATCTGCCTGTAGGGTTTCTGTCAGAAATTTATCAAGATTAAGATTAAAATGATTGGCAACTTTCAGTATTGTTTCGATTTTTGGTTCTGCACGTCCTTCCTCATAAGAGCTTATCACCCCTCTGTTTAAATCAAACAAGTCTGCAAAAGCTTTTTGGCTTAGACCTTTTACTTGTCTTATTTTCTTAATATTACTTCCAAAGAAGCTCATGTTGTCTAAAATTTTTTGCAAATATAAAGAATGTAGCATAAACGATTGATAAAAATATTTGCAATCCAAAATATACTGTGCAAACTTCTATTGTCATAAAAAATTCCATCCATTACAATATAATCTGTACCCGCAATATTGTATAGTTCTGTATCTGTATCCAAACTCAAAGACTCCATAATTTTGTTAAGCAAGAAGAGTACTTATGGAAACAATAGTTCAACGTCAGGAACAGATTCAGTATGCTGAAGCTTATATTTCGGATATGCCGGAACTGAAAAAGATTTTCCTACAAATGAAGGAAGCAAAGAAAGTAGACTCCAATTTCGGACTTCCTTTTATGTTGGTGAAAAAGAAAAATGAGACCGTTGCTTTTGCCAGTCTTATTGTGAATGAAAAGAATGAAATCTCTTTTAGAATATATGATAAAAACAGAATGTCAGAAGCTGAAAAGAGAAACTTTTTTTCTAATACTGAAAGATATTTTAAAAATAATAATACCCCTAATTTCAGGAATCCGGAACAACTGAAAAGCAGTATAAAGCGTATGACTGGCTGGCTGAATCTTTAATAAAGCCATGAGAAAATTGTACATTTACTTAAAACCGTAATGCAATGCCGAAAGATGTTCTGTACCTTAAAATAGCCAACTCTGTCACAGAGCAGATCAAAAGTGAAACCCTCCAGTTTGGAGACAGGCTGCCTTCACTGAGAAGTGCCCAAAAACTATACAACGTAAGCCTGAATACCGTCAAACAGGCTTATATGGAACTTGAAAGCAGGTCTCTGGTAGAATCACGCCCTAAATACGGATATTATGTAAGCCAGACTTCCCAGCGGAAACTTGCTCTGCCTTCTGTAGCCCAAATGAAGCTTTCGGAAGGGAAAAATACCCCTCAGGATCTTTTTGATAAAGTATTCGGAACGATTGCCGGTACGGATGTAACGCAGTTTGCTCTTGGAATTCCCGGGAAAAGCCTTCTTCCGGTAGCCAAGATGAAAAAATGCATGATTGATGTAGTGAAGAGGAAAAGTGACAGCGGAGTCAATTACGAATCGGTGCAGGGAAGTGAACAGCTTCGGCGTGAAATTGCCAAATGGGCGATGGTAATGGAAGGCAAAATTACAGAAGATGACCTGGTGATTACATCCGGAGCCATGAATGGAGTATATAATTGTCTGATGGCAGTTACCAAACCGGGAGATTGTGTAGCGGTGGAAAGTCCGGTCTATTTTGGAATCCTTCAGGCCATTCATTTATTAGGATTGAAAGCAGTAGAAATTCCTACTCATCCTATTACAGGAGTGGATCTGGATGCTTTAAAAAAAGTACTCCCAAAACTTTCTGCATGCTGTTTTGTGGTCAATTATAACAATCCGTTAGGATTTCAGATGCCTGATGAGAACAAAAAAGAACTGGTAAAAATGCTTACTGAACAAAATGTTCCGCTGATTGAAGATGATGTCTATGGAAATATTTATTTTGGAGCAGGAAGACCAAAACCCTGTAAATTTTATGATGAAGCAGGAATTGTAATGTGGGTGGGATCCGTTTCCAAAACATTAGCTCCCGGTTTTAGGACAGGGTGGGTAGCTCCGGGAAAGTTTAAAGACAGAATTATCCGTCAGAAACTCGTGCAGACCGTTTCCAGTCCGTCATTATTTTCAGATGTAATCTCAGATTTTCTTGCCCATGGACGGTACGATCATCATCTGAGAATGTTCAGGAAAAAACTCTACGCCAATTATCTTCAGATTCAGAAATCCGTGATTGAGTATTTTCCGGACAATACCAAGATCTCAGAACCAAAAGGCGGTTTCATGCTCTGGCTTGAACTGGACAAGAGAATTTGTACAGAAGATCTTTATGATGTGGCTTTTGAACAGAAAATAACCTTTGCACCCGGAAGAATGTTTTCACAATATAACCAATATCAGAACTGCATGCGTTTGAACTATGCACTGGAATGGACAGACAGAGTGGAAAGTGACCTTGAAAAACTGGGAAAAATGATAAAAAACAGAATTAAATAAACCCTATAGCGATGAATGATAATAATAATGAAGTAAAAATCGTAACCTATGAACCTCAGTATAAAGAAGCTTTCAAGGCTTTGAATGAAGAGTGGATCAAAACATTTTTTGTAATGGAAGCCAGTGATTATAAACTGCTGGATAATCCGGAAGAACATATTTTAAATAAAGGAGGGCATATTGTTTTTGCGCTGTTAAATAATGAAGCTGTTGGAACCTGTGCATTGGTGAAAAGAAAGGATAACCCTCTTACTTTTGAGCTGTCAAAGATGGCGGTAAGTCCTAAAGCTCAGGGTAAAAAAATTGGATATTTGCTGGGAACAGCATTAGTAGATCTGGCAAAAAACCTGCATGCTGAAAAAGTAGTCCTGGAAACAAATTCTGTTCTTGTTCCCGCGATAAAACTTTATGAAAAGCTGGGGTTTAAACATGTTCCCATTGTAGATGCCGGATATGACCGTGTAGATGTACAGATGGAATTGAATCTGGACATATAACAAAAAAATATTAGAACTCGGATAGGAATATCCTTGTTCTAATATCAAATTTAAATCTAATTGCTTTACTGTTTTATTTCTTGATGAAAGTCTTGGTCAGTGACTTTTTGCTTCCGTTGATTTTAATAAAATATACTCCTGAAGGAAGATTTCCGATATTGATTTTTTCATCGTAATATCCTCTTGATGACTTTAGAGATGTAACGGAAACAATCGATCCCTTACTATCAATAATTTCTGCTTTAATTTCTTTATCCTCAGACTTGTACTGGATTCCGATGAAAGCTGAAACAGGGTTCGGATAGATTTTAAAATCCTCAACGGTTACCTTCGTCTCTTTTGCTGATAATATTTCTTTGGAACATGCCGGAATTCTGTTGGTTCCATCAATTCCCCATGAAGACTGTACCGGAATACAAAGCCAGTTCAATACCGTTGGGAAATGATCTGTTTCTCTTGTTGTAGAGGTATAATCAAACACTTTAAAATTGTTGACAGTATTGGCATTATACGTTGGCGAACCAGTTACAGTCATATTATTACTATTTGGACTTGAATCCGTCAATGTATTTCCTGAAGTTGCATTACATTTCCAATTGGCTAATAGTTGAGAATAATAAGGATGCGAAGGAGTAATATTCTGGTTAGCCCAATTCACAATCACATCATTTGGAAGCGCAGATTTCCATATTCTTACATCTTTATAAGAAGCCGCGAGATTAATCCCATAAGCATTCGTTCCATCCTGATTTAAAGTTAAAGGAAGCCCGGAATCAATATTTCCGATGGTATTCATTTTAGCAAAAGTTACCGGAACACCATCTTCATATAAAGTTACAAGGCCATCTCTGTCAAAGCTCGCAGCAATATGTTTCCATTTATTGGTTTCCACTTTTCCGCCCACAAGATCAATTCTGTTCGTTCCGTCACCAATATTCATCTTGAAAGTCTGCCCGGAATATCCAGAGAAAACAAATCCTTTATTTTTTCCGTTGACCCAGTTTTTATTACTGATCATCACCGGATCACTGGAATAAGATGCATTAGGTTTTACCCAAAATTCAACCGTAAAATCCTGATTCGCGCCAAAATTAAAAGGAGTCTGGTTTGCCGGTTTTGCATACGTTCCTGCCGGAAAATTCAGCTGATTAAATGTTTTATTTGATTCCAGTACCGTTTTACTGATCTGCTGTGGAGTAAATCCCGGATTGGAATACACCGTAAAAATATTTCTTTCAGAAAGATTTCCGCCACCATGAGAACTGTCTACGGCTCCATGATCTGTAGTCAAAACGACCAACCAATCTTCGTTGTTATAAGATGGTCTGTTTTTCATAGCTGCGACAATCTCTCCGATATAAGTGTCGGTAGTTTTAATAGAAGAAACATACTGAGGAACACTTGATGAGAATCCATAAGAATGTCCTGCGTGGTCTACATCATCAAAATCTATAAAGAGAATATCAGGATTATCATTCTGCAAAGCCGTTACAGCAGCATTTTTTACTGCAAGATCTGTTGCCAGATTAGTCTTTACATCCGCATTCTGTATGATTTTATCATTGATTGGTGCCCAGTGAGCTAGAGAAATGGTTCTCAAATTCGGATTGTAAGTTTCTGCTCTTGTTATAAAATCGGGGTAATTGACGTAGTTCGGGCTTGTAAAATTATTGTCCTGAACATTGTGTTTGGTGTGCCATACTCCGGTAAGCATCGTACTCCAGCCGTTTCCGCTCCAGGTAGTGGCGGCGCAAAGGCCGTCAACAGAATAGATTGACTGGCTGATGAGGTTTTGAATGTTGGGCGTAGGTGTAGACATCATTACGTCTGCTCGACATCCGTCAATTCCGATAAAAAGGACTTTTTTTGTCTGAGCTCCAAGAAAGCAACTCATTACAACAGCCATTGAGAATAGTTTTGTTTTCATAGGGAAAAAGAGTTTTTTGAAGGTAGAAAGTTTACAAATAGTAATTTATTTTTAACTATTGTAAAATTAGTTTACTATTTGTAAACACGTGTGAACTGAAAATTAATTAATTGATAATTAAAAAGTTCTGAAAAGGAAGGATGAAATGTTTAACCACAAAAGTCACAAACGCGAATAAAATCCTGTTTATTTTAAGTGATAAACTTTGAGAATACAAAGTTCATAAAGGATTCGGAAATCTCGGATTTTCATAAATAGTCAATCAAACGTACGATATTCCCCTCCTCCGGAGGGGTGTCGAAAATTCAAAGAATTTTTGACGGGGTGGTAAAAAACACAAACATTCTCAATAGAAATATCCATGAAAACGTTTGTGTCAAGAAGTACTAAAAAATAGTTTGAAAAAGAGGTATTTAAAGAAGATCTTCAGCTTCAGAAATGGTATTAAGGATATAATCAGGTGCTGCTTTTTCCAGCTCTTTTCTGTTTTGAGCTCCCGAAAGTACAGCAATCGTCAGCCCGCAGCCTGCATTTTTACCCTCTTCAACATCAATGACAGAATCTCCTGCCTTTAAAACTTTATGCGCTTCAGTGATATTGAATTTTTTCATCGCAAGAAGGATCATTTCAGGGCTTGGACGGCTTTCCGAAACATCATCAGCAGTAATCAAAGCATCAAAATGAATGCTTTCTTTCCAGTTGAGCTTATTCAAAAGCTGTTGAGCAATTTCAGAAGTATATCCGGTATTTAAAACAATCTTCTTGTTTTGAGACTTCATACTGAGCAGGAAGTTTTCAGTTCCATTAATGGGTTTTACGTCCAGATTTCGATAAGATTCTTTCAGCTGATCAGAAAAATTCTCAAAAATAGCAGGAGCATCCTCTTCATTTCCATTGATTTCTTTTAAAAGACTTGTGATAGCTTCCAGTTTTTCCATTCCGGCACAGCTGGATAATACTTTTTCAAGGCTTACAACATAGCCATAATCATTCACAGCGCTGGTAAGTGTTTTGTATACTACATTGTCCTCATCAATTGTTGTTCCGGCCATATCCAGAACTAATAATTCTATATTTTTCATTTAAATTTTATGCGTAAATTTTTTCAATATTAAACTTGGAGAAGCCACCGCTTCCCGTCATTCCTTTTCCTCCGATACCCGTTACAATATGAATATTCGCAGATGGGCTGTGCTCGAAAATATCTTTGGTTTTGCATTGGGAATAAATTCCAAACCACCGTCTCTGGATTTCATACGTGGGCAGATCAATGATTTTCTTAGCTTCAAGAATCATAAATTCGTCAATCTCCATATTAAGATCATACCCAAGATCATCCGCATTTTTAGCATCTGCATATTCATGGGAATCTCCGATGATGACAGAACCGTCCAGAGCCTGTTTGAATAAAATATGAACTCCATATTTCTTTTCAAATGAGTTTGGGTCTTCTAAAGCTTTGATTTTCTGGAAAGAAGGGCACTCACTGAATGATTCATATCTTCTCACAGAAAGCCCGGTAAGAATATTCCCCTGAAGAGAATAAATCCCCTGTGGTTTGGTCTGAAGCATCTGAAGCTTGCTGACTTCCAGATCACTGTCATTGAATACTTTAGGATATAAAGTTTTAAACTCATGCCCTCCGCAGATAATGATTTTAGAAGCGTTGAATACTGCTCCGTCGGCAGCTACTGCAGTACATTTCTGATCATCTTCAAGGGTTTCAAGAACTGTGGTGTTATAGAAAATCTGCAATCCCATCTTTTCCTGAAGCAGTTTATGAAGTTTTACAATCATGTCTGCAGAATCTACTGAAAGTTCCTGAGGGAAAAACAAACCTCCTTTGCAATAATCTGAACGAAGACCGTCATATTTCTTGATACAGTCATTTTTTGATAATAAAACAGATTCGTAATCATTGTTTCTGTTGATTTCATAAAGTTCTTCAATCAGCTGAAGTTCTTCGTCATTGGAAGCGATATATACAGATCCGTTTTGTCTGATGGTAAGGTCTGCCTGCGTGTGAAGTTCATGATAGATGGCAAGGCTTTCTCTTCCGAAATTCTGCCATTTCAAATCCATTCCGGAAGGTACTACCTGTCCGAAATTCCTTACAGTAGCGCCCTGAGGAACAGAATTTCTTTCCAGTATCGCTACCTTAAGATTTTTCTTCAGCGCATGATAAGCATGGAATGTTCCTAAAATTCCACCTCCTACAACGAGTAAATCAAATTTTGTTGTCATTGTATTGTTATTTATAAAATTTTCGACGTATCGAAATTGATGAATTGATTAGAGTTTAAGTTTGATTTCGATTTCGGCTTTGATTTGTTCCTGAAAGCCAGAAAAGTAATCACCGAAAGAATGAAAACCGTAATGGTGATGATATAATTTAAGTTGATATAAAAATGTAACCATGAAGTCTGGGCAGAGCCAAAGTTTTTATATAAAAGAATCAGAACACTTCCCAGGTACCCGAATGAATCTACAATATAGATCAGAAAACCTACATTTCCTTTGATCTCAAAAGCGGCAATCATCCGGTCAAAATAAATTCCGTTAAAAGGAATATAGCAAATATACATTCCGAAGCCGGAAATCGTCATCCATAAAAACGGAGATAATGAACCCTGCTGAAAAAGATAAGTAGAAAGGCCTACAGTAAGAATTCCCGTAAAAAGAATATAATGATAGTAAGCAAATGCCTTTTTGTTATTTTTCACTTTCACCATAAAACTTAAGATCAAAAGAACCATCACCGCAATCGGAATCTCCGTTAAGGTAAAAATAGAACTGTCGAAACTAAAATGCAATCCGTCCCAGATTTCCCGGTTGAAATTATCTCTGAAATCCCTTAAAACCGTTAAGCTGATATACAGAAATATAATACACACAATCGGAACAAAAAACTGCTGGATCAATGCTTTTCTTTCTGCACCATTCAATGGCTGTCTTTTGTTTTTAAGCAAAATATCTTCGTCTGAAGGTTGGGGAATTCTTTCAAGAAGCAGTCCGAAAAGAATCAATGGAATAATAAAAATAAGTCCTGCTGAAAATGGCATCCAGAATTCGGAAATTGAGAACGTATCCATTAAAAACTTCCCTACAGATTTTGTAAATCCTGAAGAAACCACAAAGCTTGAACATAGAAAAAGACCAATGATTTCTGTGGTTTTACGTCCTTCAATATAAGAGAAAACAATTCCCCAGATCATTCCCAACGGAATCCCGTTGATAAACATAAATAGAATATTGTAAGGTGCAGGAACGGCAGCAAATCCCAACAACGCAAATTCTGCAATAGCAATGAAAGTAAAGAGATAAGCGATTCTTTTCTGAGGTTTCAACTCCGAGATAAATTTGATTCCAATGAATTTGGAGATAAAATATCCTACTGCCTGTGCAATGATAATCAGAATCTTATAATCGACTCCAAAATAGGAAAGTCCCTCGAAAGATGCTACAGTGAAAGGTTTTCTGAAGCCGTACATGCAGAAGTAAACACCAAAAGCAGCAAAAGCGGCTTTCAGTGTTACTAATGTTTTTTTATTGATTGTTCTGGCCATGATAATGGTTTAGAAGTTCAGTTTTACTCCAAGATTGAATCGTACTCCGTAATATTCTACCTGTTCAGGGCGGTCTTCGTTTTTACCGAAGTGATAGATCAGAGGTTTGTTCAGGATATTGTTCACATCCGCATACAAAGTCAGATATTTTGTAAACTGATAAGAACCTCCGAAGTCAAGATTACTGTATTTACCGTAATAAGAATCATTGATGTCTTCCTCAGCGTATTCTACAGCATATTTCCCTTTATAATTGTAAGCCAGTCTGGCATTGAATCCTTTTTTCTCAAAGAAAAGCTGTGCGTTATATAATTCCTTTGCCTGGTAGGGAAGGGCTACCGTTCTTCCACTTGGTTTTTCCATTTCAGAAGTCATGAATGTAGCATTCAACTGCACTCCGAAGTACTGTAGAAACCCAGGAAGAAAATCAAATCTCTTGTTGATTCCCAGTTCAATACCTCCCAACCATGCTGCTTTTCCGTTATTTGGAGCGGTAAACTGTACTCCGTTGTTTCCATTATAATTTCCGATAAAAGAATCCTGGAAAATAGGATCTGTAATAGATTTATAGAAAACTCCTCCACTTAAAATCCCTACGTTGGAGAAATAGTATTCTCCCATAAGGTCAAAGTTCAAAGAATAGGTAGGATTAAGGTTGGGGTTTCCTCCTTTGAACTCGTTGTCTGCTTCAATATAAGTTCCTCCTGGAGTCAGATCACCAAAATTCGGTCTTGAGAAAGTTCTTGTTGCTGCAAAACGAAGGTTGGCTTTATCGTTTAAAGTATATTTCAAATGAATCATCGGAAGAACGGCCAGATAGTTTTTGGTATTTTCTACAGGAGTCAGCACATTATCATTTACGCTGTATCCTCTTACTTTGGTATTGGTATTTGATAATCTGATTCCTCCTAAAATGATGATCTTATCATTTAGTTTATACGTTGCCATCCCATAAGCATCTGCATGTTTTTCAAACACATCAAAGTTTCTTCCTAATGCTTTATTATATTCCAGTGCTTCAGAATCAGCAGTATTAATTTTTAGATTTCCCTGATTATCGTACCAGAACTGATTCATTCCATTGGTGGAAAGGACCGACCCGAAAGTATTCCCGATGTGAGCGTTCATTTCACTTAAATATTTCGGTCCGTTGGGCTGTGTCGTGATATATGGTGAAAACTCAGATAGAAGTGGGGCTGTTCCGTTGCTCCAGTTGTAGAAAATATCAGAGAACTTTGCATTACGTTCTTTATCTCTGTATTTAAAACCATACTTTAAAGTCAGTTTATCAGAAGCATTAATCTCATGGTTGAATGCTGCAACGATTTTATCCTTTTCCTCTACAAAAACTTTATAGAATTCAAGATCTGTAAATCTCATCTGCGAAACATCCATTTTAAAGTTCGGATCACTGTAAAAGCCGAATAATGCATCCGGATTTTTATAATCTAGTTTTCCACCATCCGCTTTCCAGTAGGCTCTTGGGCCATTTCCATGATTGGAAATATAATCAGGATTGATTCCTACACCAGATTGGGTATATTTGATGACATAATAAGAATTGTTCTGTTTATCAGGAATATTCCCATACTTGAATTTGTTGTCATAATAAGAGAGATCCCAGTCGATTTTTCCTTTATTTAATTGATGAACCGCTCCCAAAGAAACTGAAGTAAGTTCTGTGATTAGTAAATTGTGGATGTTCTGAAGTTCAACTCTTGCTGTATTATTGGCACTGCTGAACTTATCAAATCGGATTCTGTGTTTGTAATGGGTTTCGTCATCCGATAATGTACCATACATTCCTTTTAAATAGAAAGTGGTTTTTGGAGATAATACATATTCAAAGGCTGTATTGATCCCGGTTGTCTTTCTTACCCCGTTATAATCACGGAGTTCCAGTCTGAAAACACCTTCGTCTCCACTTCTTCTTGCCTCGAAATTATCTGTAGACCAGTTTCTTATGAAATGAGCGAAATTGAACAGGTATCCGAATTTTTTATCTCTTGTTCTTCCTCCATACAAGAAGCCAAGGTTGTAAACGCCTTTATCAGACTTTGCATTATATCCACTTCCAATTGTTGCTTTGAATTCTGTTTTCATAGGTGGAGTTTTCGTGATAAAATTAACACCACCACCAATTCCGTCTGCTTCCATATCGGGAGTAAAAGACTTGTTTACATGTACATACGAGATCAGTTCCGTAGGAAAGAAGTCGAATGCTGTCGCTCTGGAAGTTGTTTCTTCCTCTGCAGTGGGAAGCCTGTTTCCGTTAATGGTTGTTGATGCCCAGAATGGCGGAAGTCCTCTCAGGGAAACAAATCTTCCTTCACCCTGGTCTCTTTCAATAGAAACTCCCTGTACGCGCTGTACCGTCTCTGCTGCATTTCTGTCCGGTAATTTCCCAATCCCATCTGAGGCGATTACGTTGGTAATATAGATGGTATTTTTTTGAAGGTTTAAAGCTCTTGCTTCTGTATTTTTCAACGTTCCGGTAACCACTACTTCATCGATGTTTTTTCGGGGCTGGGAAAGTTTTATGATTCCTAAATCAACTGTTTGTTCCGGTTTCAGATCCACATTGATGTCTGAAGATTCGTAACCTATATAACTGATTTGTAAAGTATATTGACCTTCATTGATATCATTGATGGCAAATTTTCCTTCAATATCAGTTGTTGTATTTTTAGATAAGCCTTTTATTTTGACTGTGGCCCCGGGGAGAGGCTGGCTGTCGTCAAGAACAGTTCCTATAATTAACTGTTTCTGCGCTGAAACAAATACAATGAAACAGACAAAAACAAGGGTAAGTAATTTCTCTAAATTTGTTTTCATTTTTACATATATTAAATTTTTTATGCAAATCACGCTAATAATTTTAATATATATAAATATTTCATGTTAAGTATTATTTAACAAATAGCGACTATTTGTTACAGCTATTTTACTTGAAAACGCATTGGAGTTGACCTTTGAAAATAGGCCGGGATAAGTTTTAAATACACTATTTCAACACTTTTCGTAAATATTCCCTAAAAATAAAAGGAATAAAAATCTGCTGAAAATAGATGTGTTTTAGTTAATATTTCGTTCATCCTAGAAGAAAATGTAAAAACAAAAGTTGCATATTTGTAAACTTTTATATTAAGATAGAAACCCAAAATTCAATAGTAATGTATAAAGTGACTATGATTTAAACGCAAAAACTACTTACTATAATGTCATACTTTACATCCTTATAATATTTGCGGCGTTGTTGCTGATGAAGCTTTATCATATGTATGCGCTTAGAAAGAATCTTTCTCAGGATTGTCATTCTGAATGAAATGAAATGTAATGAAAGAGATTCTTCCTTCGTCAGAATGACAAAAGCGAAAATAATAAAAATGATTAAAAAAGATGTATTTAAGCAGTATAAAAGTAAAGAACAAGCATCACACAGCTTTCATCACTAATACTTACCGGAACGTGAGGAAATTTTCCGTTGAAATATAAAGAATCACCCTCTTTTAAGATGACTTCTTCATTATCAATCACATATTTCACTTCTCCTTTCAAAATGTATTTGAATTCCCAGGCATCTGTAATAACCTTCTCTCTTTTAGAATTAGGCTCGAGAGTTAGGAGTACGGCTTCAAAACCCAAAGAATGAAGACTTTTGCTGAAGATGTGCATATACTTGAATCCTTCAGCTTCTACTTCTTTTTCGATGACTTGCTGGCTTTCTTTTGGAACATAAATGAATTTGGCATTGGATTTTTTCTCAACCCCTTCAAAAAAATAACTGGCATCAATCTCAAGAGATTGAATCAGATCTAATAAAACAGGAAGTGAAGGAATCGTTCTCCCATTTTCAATCCTGGAAACAAGACCATTGCTTACATTTGCTTTGAAAGCCAGTTCATTAATGGTTAAATTATTCTTTTTTCTAATATCCTTTAATCTCTTGCCGATACCTATTAAAAAGTCGTTCATACGCTATGCAATTTAACCTGAATTATTTTTTCATCATTATATTCAAACAAAGGTAATATTATTCTATAGAGTTTAGCTACGGGAGGGAATCAATTCATTGAAAATTATTATTTGCTACTTGATTCTCTGAGATTCTTCACTTTTTCTCTCCAGGAAAATTTCCCTATTTTTGTAAAACTCCTTATTTCATCTATGAAAAAAATTATTCTTATCGAAGACGAAACCAGTGTAGTGTCTTTCATTAAAAAGGGACTTCAGGAAAATGGATATGAAATTTCTGTTGCTTTTGACGGGCGTACAGGAGTACAGTTGGTGCAGGCTAACGATTTTGATCTGGTAATTTTAGACATTATGCTTCCGGAAATGAATGGTCTGGATGTATGTAAAGAAATAAGAAAAACGAATCAGAGTGTTCCGATTTTGTTTTTAACGGCATTGGGAACTTCTGAAAATATTGTTCTCGGACTGGAAAGCGGAGGAGATGATTATCTGGTGAAACCTTTCAAATTCATTGAACTGGTTGCCCGTGTGAAGTCTTTGCTAAGAAGAAGTAACAACAATGGCCCGCAGGAAATCACTGAACCGGAGCCGGATAATGAACATGTTTTTCAGTTTTCGGATCTGATGGTGAATGATTATACAAAGAAAGTAACCCGTGCGGGAGAAGACATTTCTCTTACTTCCACAGAATATAAACTCCTGTTGTATTTCCTGAATAATCCTGAAAAAGTAATTTCCAGAGCAGAAATTCTGGATGCAGTCTGGGGAGTAAACTATGAGCTGGGAACCAATGTGGTAGATGTATATGTCAATTATTTAAGGAAAAAACTGGATAGCCAGGATGATAATAAGTTGATTCATACCGTGATAGGAATGGGATATGTGTTGAAAAAAACATAATAGATGTTTAATAAAGTCATTACAAATCAGACCAAAACGATGGTGCTTTTAATGTTGGTTTTTACAGCCATCATATTGTTGTTCAGTGGTTTGGTGTACTTTTCTATCGTTAATTTTTCACATCAGAGGTTTTATGAACTCCTGAAAATCAGGACAGCTACCATAGTTCAGATTGAGAAAAGCAAAGACCATCTCGACCTTCCGGAAAATTATGTTCTCAACAGTTTGAATGATGAAGAGCTTCCGATGGAAAAAGATTATGTTTTTGCCGTCCCTTCCGATTCCAATTTCAAAAAAATATCCCAGGAAGTTCATATTCCTGCTTATTTTTTTAAAAATATCATTAAAGAAGGAGAGTCCAATTATAATGATGAAGAATTCTATTATATAGGACAGAGTTTCAGGTATGATGATAAAGATTATATCGCAATCGCTTCTGCCAAAAACCATTATGTGGTTTATTATCTCGGATTTTTAAAAAGAACACTGATTACGTGTATCGTACTTTCATTATTCTTTAGTATGATCTTCTCTTTTTATCTGTCCAAGACCTTATTCAGACCCATCTTAAAAATTACAGGAAAAGTAAAGGAAATAAGTTCTGAAAATCTTCATTTAAGACTGGAATCACAGCCTGATAATAAGGAACTCAATGAATTGGTGGATACCTTTAATGATATGCTCAACCGTATTGAGACCTCGTTTGAAACCCAGAATCACCTGATCGGAAATGTTTCCCACGAATTGAGAACGCCTCTTACATCCATCATGGGAGAAGCCGATGTTGCCCTTTCCATCAGCAGAACTGCCGACGAATACAAAGAAACTCTGGGAATTATTCTGGATGAAGCTGAAAAACTGGATAAAAAGATCAAAGCATTATTAATGATTGCCCAAACCGGATTCGACGGAAAGATCCAGAAAATGGATAAGGTAAGAATTGATCAGCTTCTTTGGGACGTTATTGAAACACTTAGGAGAATTGATTCCCGAAACAATATCTATCTTGATATCAGTATGCTTCCCGATAATCCTAAAAAACTAAAAGTTCAGGGGAACGAACAGTTATTACATCTTGCAGTGGCTAATATCATCAGTAATGGGTGTAAGTATTCTAATTTTCAGCAGGTTAAAGTTTCTCTCGGAGCCACCAATACAGATGTGTATATTATTGTAAAAGATAATGGTATCGGAATACCGGAAGTAGAAATGAACAAAATCTACGACCCATTCTTCAGAGCCTCTAATACTAACAACTATGAAGGCTACGGAATAGGACTTCCGTTGGCCAGAAATATCGTAAGAATGCATCATGGCGAACTGATTGTGAGTTCGCATGAGAATCAGGGAACAACCGTACAGATGAAGTTCCCGAATTTCTATAGTATGCAGAAAGGGGAAGAAATAAACAAGTAAGAATCTCTATTCTAGTTTTTTTACTCATTTTTAATTTGTTTTATTCTGAAAAACAGATGTTTGTCTCCTTTTTTTGATTTTAATTTTTTCCTATATTAAGTCCTCTTAACAATTTTCTAATCTCATTTTAATCTCTTTAATCACATTTTAATTCCATTCCAAAGATCTTCTAATTTGGTCGTTCTAGTTTTGTATCATCAAAAAAGATAAACACAATACAAAATAATAAAGAACATGGCTAAAACAATTTTAATTGCGACAGATTACTCTCTTGAGTCATTGAATATATTGAAAAAAGTACTTAAGGAGAAAGATGCATCAGAAGATCAGAACCAATATAATATCCTCCTGACTTCCGGATATGATGCCGGAGATTCTATCAGGGACCTTTTATTCACTACCAAAACATCTGTTTTCAATAAAATCAGACCTGCAGAATTCTGTGATGCTTTTGGAATTATCAGTAATAAATATCCTCATCTGGTTAATAAAATCATCTGTGATGTCTTTACGGGAAGTTTCCAAAGAACATTCAATCAATATGTAAAGGCAGAAAATATTGAAGAGGCTTATTATTCTCCATCTATCAAAAGTAAAGGAAAAGGCAAGTTTGATCTGATTCCTTACATCAAAAAATGCAAAGAGCTGCAATCCCATGAAATTACCGTTGAAGTAAGAGAAAGACTTCCGGAAAGAGGAAGGCTGGCAGAGATCTTTGTAGAGGTCTAAATAAACACAAATTTAAAAAATAAAAAAATGTTAAGAAATTATAGTAACAGCAGGACACTGGGAGACAATATCAGGTTGGGGACGCTGACTGCCTTCACGGCGGGTACTATAAACATTGCTTCCCTATTGATATTTCTTTCTTTTACATCGAACGTAACGGGACACTACGCTATTTTAGCGGCAGAAATAAGTAAAGGAAACTGGACACAGGTAGCCGTCGTAGGCGGATGGATCTTTTTATTCTTCTTCGGAAGCTTCCTGTCTAACTTTATTGTAATCAATTTTAATAAGAAAAGTAAATATTTTGCCCATTCTATGCCCATTGTGCTGGAAATCATATGTCTTCTGTTTGTAGGAGTATATGGGCAGTTTTATTACCAGAAAACATTGGAAGAAACAGAATATTTAGTAGCATTGATGCTTTTCGCTACCGGACTGCAAAACGGTCTTACCGCAAGTATTTCCAACTTCTCTGTGAAAACAACCCACCTTACCGGGACAACCACCGACTTAGGAATCCTGGTGTCTATGTTTACACAGAAAAAATACAGAAAAAACGGAGAGCTGATTGGCAGAGCAAAACTTCTGATGAGTATTATGCTTGCTTACGTAATGGGAGCTGTATTCTCAGGAATGACCTATTACTATCTGGAATTCAGGGTGTTCTATGTGATCAGTATATGTTTGTTGATCGTAATCGGGTATGATGCCTATAAAATCCATATCCGTCATTTCAATACAAAGTACAGATACAGCAGGATTTATAAAAAGCCGAATCTTTTTGCTTACCTGTATGATAAAATCCATGGAATTCCAAAAAGAGAGAAGAAAAGAAAGCTTGTCTTTGAGGATTAAAATATAAAACACACTATTAATTTTTTGTATAAACTAGCTGTAAGTGCCCTTATTTTATTATAGAATAGGGGCATTTTTCTTAAAAATTAACTTAAAAATCTTTGAATGCCTTGTTTTCGTCCTGTTTTTCACGGTTGTTGAAATGAAAATTTTCGGATTGGAGCAATTAACTTGCTAACGCCCTTCATTACAAACATTAAAAAAATTGATTGGGGATAAACAGGCAAAAATGTTGATAATTAAATATTAAATCACAGTTTTGGTATTTTAATTCCCGTTTCCATTGACTATTTTTGTAAGTTGATTTACGTTTTATGTCAGATATTATTCAGCTTTTACCGGATCATGTAGCCAACCAAATTGCAGCGGGAGAGGTGGTGCAGCGGCCTGCATCCATCGTGAAAGAACTTTTGGAAAATGCTATTGATGCAGATGCAACGAAAATTGAACTGATCATCAGAGATGCCGGTAAAAACCTTATTCAGGTGGTAGATGACGGAAAAGGAATGTCCGAAACAGATGCCCGTATGGCATTTGAAAGACATGCTACCTCCAAAATCAAAGGAACTGAAGATATCTTTAAGATCGCTACAAAAGGTTTCCGTGGTGAAGCGCTGGCATCTATTGCAGCAGTTTCTCAGGTGGAGCTCAGAACGAAACAGAAAGACACATCTATCGGTACCAACATTTATATTGAAGGAGGAGTTTTCCAGTTTCAGGACCCGGTTCAGACAGCAGACGGATCAAACTTTTTAGTAAAAAATCTTTTCTATAACGTTCCTGCAAGAAGGAAGTTTTTAAAAAACAATAATATTGAATTCAGACACGTAATTGATGAATTTCAGCGTGTTGCACTAGCTCATGAGAATCTGGAATTTTCCCTCTTCCATGATGATGAAGCTGTTTTCAGGTTGAGAAAAGGAAGTCAGATGCAGCGTATTGTAGATGTTTTCGGAAGAAAACTTCAGCCGCTTTTGATTCCTATTAAAGAAGATATTATCTGGTGTAAGCTTCATGGGTTTGTTGCCAAGCCTGAAGGAGCCAAGAAAGCAAGAGGAGAGCAGTTTCTTTTTGTGAACGGAAGGTATTTCAGAAGCCCATACTTCAATAAAGCAGTACAGGAAGCCTTTGAAGGATTGCTTCAGCCGGGATATGTACCTTCATTTTTCCTTTTCCTGGAGCTTGATCCGGAGAAAATTGACGTGAATATTCATCCACAGAAAACTGAAGTAAAATTTGAAGACGAACATCTTATTTTTGCTTTGCTCCGCTCAACCATTAAAAGATCTTTAGGAATTTATAATGTTTCTCCAAGCCTTGATTTCGACAGAGATCCGGAATTGGATGAAATGATGAATAAACCCATTGCAAGCAAAGGAAACGGTGGTGGAAGTGGTTTTGTGAAAATGCCGGAAATTATCGTAGATAAAGATTATAACCCGTTCCTTGAAGAAAAAAATGTGGTACATCCGGAGGAAATTCAGAACCTTACGGAAATGTATCATCAGAATATTACTGCTGAGCCTTCAAAGATCAATTTATTTGAAGATGAAGATTTTGATGAAGACCTGATGAGGCTTCCGAACGGCTACTGGCTTTTCAATAAAGGAGATGTGACATTGATGCTGGATCTCGGAAGAATGCACAGGTTATTGGTTTCTGAAGGAAATAAATCTACCAGAAAATCAAACACAAACAGCCACGCTCTTCTTTTCTCTCTGGAATACCATATGAATGAAATTGAGAAGGCAAAATACAATTCGTTCAAAAAATATCTTCCGGAATTAGGGTTTGACATGAAAATTGCTCATGAAAGTGTACTTCGAATAGATTCTCTTCCTGAAGGACTGAAAGAAACCCAGGCAATGCAATTCCTGGAAAACCTTTTTGAGATCCTGGAATACAAGACAGAAGAAGAATTTTTGCAGTATTACCATAATCAATGGAACAAAATGCAGTCGAAGTCAAGATTCGACTTTATTTATAAAAAAGATGCGGAACAGCTTATTAAAGACTTTACAGCATTAGGCTTCCCGGAATTTTTACCGGATGGAAAAAGATGCTATTACGAAGTTCCGTTTAATGATTTTAAAAACAAATTTTAAAAAATTATGTTTAACAATATACCGCCGATTACAAGAAATATTATTATTATCAATATTGTTGTGTATCTGATAGCTAATTTTTTTTACTATCCGAGTTTGTACAACACGCTTTCAGGATTTTATCCTTTTTCTCCCAATTTTAAATCTTGGCAGATTATTACTCATATGTTTATGCATGCTCCATTTAGAGAGTCTGGAGGTATAATGCATATTTTATTTAATATGTTTACCTTGTTTAGTTTTGGGCCTATTCTGGAACAGACATTAGGTGACAAAAAATATCTGATATTGTACTTTGCGAGTGGTTTAGGTTCGTTTTTCCTATTCAACCTTTGGAATTTTGTAGAAGCCCAACAAATTATTTCTGGATTACAAAGCTTAGGTTTAAGCGCTTCTGAAATTTATCCAAAAGCAGCGCTTGATTATATAGGAAGTTTGAAGATTAGTGCTACAACAGCTGAAGGACAGGAATTGGCCAGTCAATATTATATATTATTAAAAACTCCTATGCTTGGAGCTTCCGGTGCTATTTTCGGTGTCGTGGCGGCATTTGCAACGTTATATCCTGATTCTAAAATTGGAATCATGTTTATTCCGGTTCCGATTAAAGTAAAATATCTGTTGCCTATCATTGTTGTTGTTTCCGTATATCTCGGGCTTTCCGGGAATGGAGGCGGCATTGCTCACCTTGCTCACGTAGGTGGAGCTTTAGTAGGTTGGCTGCTGGCAAGAATCTGGAAAAAGCATTTATACCGTTTCAATTAAAATAATATTGTGAAGGTTTTCCGACTCATACTATTTGTTCTGCATCTTGGGATTCTATTTTTGCTGCTGGGCACATTATTGAATGCATATGTTCCACCGAAGGTTTTTCCATGGTTTAACCTGCTTTCTTTAGGTTTTCCGGTGCTTATGATCCTTTATATTATTCTGACGATTTTCTGGGTTTTAAGCTGGAAAAAAAGAGCGTTTGTATTTATGTTTGCAGGTCTTGCTTTTATTAATCCTGTAAAACGTTGGGTTAACTACTCTGATAAAAAAGGAAATTCTGAAATAAAAGTAGTTTCTTTCAATACCAGAGCTGGTGGCAGAGGAAACAAAGAGATTGCTCCTTATCTGAAGTCTCAGAATGCAGATGTTCTTTTTTTACAAGAAGATGCTGGTAAAGATTATCAGTTTGAGGGATATCAGAAAGCAAATCCCGGAGGCGGGTTAACGATTTTAACAAAGCATAAAATCATTAAGCAGCAGATCATAGATCCGCAAGATGAAAATGTAAGAATTCCTGGATTACAGGTTGATATAGAAATTAACGGTAGGATATATAGATTCATTGATGTTTATCTTAATCCTTTCCGGTTCGAAAAAGATATGGTGAAACTTAACGGAAATACCGAAACCAACGAACAAAAAATAAAAGATGTTGTTAAAAGGCTCATTCCCACCTTTAAAAAACATCAGGAACAGGTTAGTTTAATTCATAAAGTAATTGAAAATTCACCTTATCCGGTCATCCTTGCCGGAGACTTTAATTCTGTACCCAATTCTTACGAATATTACCATTTATCAGATGGGCTTGAAGATGCATTTTTAACGGCTGGAAAGGGCAGTGCAACCAGTTTTCACGATTATAAATTTCCAATCAGAATCGACTATGTTTTTTCTTCAAAATCATTAGAGGCAATATCTTACGAAGTTGACCGTTCTATAAGTATTTCAGATCATTATCCTGTCATCGTGAAATTTTCCGCGGAGAATAAATAATCATAAAAAGAGTTAAAATTGTCTGCTTGGTAGGATTTTTGTTGAAAGAAAACCGTACCAAGACCGTTTTTTCATGAAGTCGAATCAGATATTACTATTTATACATATCGTTATTGCTGTGTTGCTGTTAAGCACATTAGGGAATGCATGGATTCCGCCTAACCTTTTGGGCAATCTTAACCTTCTCTCACTTGGTTTTCCCTATCTGATACTGGCGCATATAATTCTTACACTAATCTGGATTTTTAAGAAACAAAAAATAGCAATCGCATTTGCATTAGGTACACTTATTTTCTATAACCCAATCAGACGATGGATCAACTTTTCTCCAAAAACGGAAAATGGGAAAACAATTCGGGATATTAAAGTATTGACATTTAATGTGAAATATGGAGAATACGGTTGGGATAAAGTGAAAAATTACATTAAAGAACAGGATGCAGATATTATTCTTGTACAGGAAAAAGATACCAACCGCGCTATAAAAAGAGACCTTATAAAATACCCATCAGTTATTCTTAAAACAAAACATAAAATTGTAAGACAGGCAGAACTGATTGATGAGAAAGCAAGAGGAAATTCATTTTATGCTGATATAGATATTAATGGAAAAGTAATCAGAATTATTAATGTTTATCTTGAACCTTTCAGACTTAATAAATCTATGTTTACGAAGCTTGACGGCTTAGGTTTTGGAAACGTTTCTCAACTGCTTTCGCATATGACCCCTACATTTCAGGCTCATGAAGATCAGGTGAAAAGAATCAGAAAAATGGTAGATTTATCGCCTTACCCTGTTATTTTAGCCGGAGATTTTAATTCTGTTCCCAATTCTTATGAATATTATAATCTTGGAAAAGACCTTCAGGATGCCTTTTTGGTGGCGGGAAAGGGAAGTGCAAGCAGTTTTCATGACTATAAAGTACCTTTGAGAATTGATTATATTTTCAGTTCAAAATCCATTATTCCTTTAAGCTATAAAGTAGACCAGTCTGTGAAATTATCGGATCACTATCCTGTAATTGCAGAATTTCTGCTAAATTAGTTCCATGAAAAATATACTGTCTGCGATTTTTATTTTCACAATCCTTTTCACTGCATGTTCCAAGAAAGAAACTCCGGGATTTGCTGCTGAGCAGGAAGTTAAGATGAATTATGATACTGTTGCTGTTGATTCCTTTTCCACAGGTGCTGTTTCAGTAGATATTGCCCGCAAGATAAGAATGTCTTCTCCTCAATATCTGGATTCTGTAAAACAGGCTAAAAAACTTCAGGAAGAAGAGAATAAGCTAAAAGCAGAACTTGAAAAAGAAAATAAAGCAAAACAGGAAGAGGAAAAGAAAAAGGCCGATGCAGAAAAGAAACAGAAGCCTGCAGAGACACCTTCAACTTCAGACACTAAAACACAATAAAGCAATATCATTTAAAAAAAATATATAATATGAAAAAACAAATTCTTGCCGCAATAGTGATCTCAGTATTCACTGTAGCATGTACAAAATCAACAACAAAAACAGAACAGGTAGAAAACGCTGATGGGTCAGTTACTACAACTACTACCACCGTTACAGAAACGCCAAATACTGTTGATACTGCAAAAATCAACAATGCAAAAGAAGATGTGAAAGCAAAAGTAGATGCCGCTGGAAATAAGATTGATGATGCAGCTCAAAAGGCTAAAGATAAAATTGATGCAACAGCCGATAAAACGAAGCAGGATCTTCACAAAGCCGGACAGGATATCAAAACCGAAGCCAATAAAGTAGGTAAAGATATTAAAACCGGAGCTAAGGAAGTAGGACAGGATGCTAAAGAAGCTGCCAAAAAAGGAGCTTCAAAAGTAGAGGAAGCTGCGAAAAAAATGAAAGAAGATTTAAGTAAATAAAAAAAGCCGTAATTCTAATTGAGTTACGGCTTTTTTATTAATTGACTAGAAAGGATATTCTAAGTCTTTATTTATTCATTTCCAGCAAAGGTTCAATATATTCTCTGTCGTTGCTTAATCTTGGCACTTTATTTTGTCCGCCAAGTTTTCCTTTAGCTTCCAGCCAGTGATAGAAAAGATTGGTTTTCGCGATGTGTACGATAGGCCTTTTAAGGGTCATATTGTTGTATCTCTTCGCTTCATAATCAGAATTAATAGTCTTTAAATGCTTATCAAAAGCATCAATAAAGTTATCCAGATCATCTGGATGCTGACTGAATTCAAAAATCCATTCGTGGGCACCTCCTTCGTTTCCTTTCATAAAGACAGGAGCTCCTGTGAAATCCGTGATTTGTGCTCCTGTAACTTCACAGGCTTTTGAAAGAGCAGATTCTACATTGGTAATCATCAGTTCTTCACCAAAAGCATTGATATAATGTTTGGTTCTTCCTGTTATTTTAATTCTGAAAGGATTGGTTGATGTAAAGACAACGGTATCACCAATCAAATATCTCCACAAGCCGCCGTTGGTTGTAATAACCATTGCATAATTTTTTCCTACTTCCACATCTTCCAGGCTTACCACTTTCGGATTTGAAAAATGGAACTGATCCATAGGAATGAATTCATAAAATATACCGTAATCCAGCATCAGCAGCATTTCATCACTGTCTGACCTGTCCTGTATTCCGAAGAAGCCTTCAGAAGCGTTGTAAATTTCGTAGTAATTGATGTTTTTTCCGATGATCTGCCTGAATTGCTCCCTGTAGGGCTTGAAACTGATTCCACCGTGAAAAAACACCTCCAGATTCGGCCATAGCTCTGAAATACTTCCGATATTGGTTTCCTTTAATACTTTTTGAAGAAGAACCATCATCCAGCTTGGTACCCCAAGGATACTTCCTACATCTTCATTTTTTACTTCAGAGGTAATTGCTTTCAGTTTGCTTTCCCATTCTCCCATCAAAGATACCTTCTTGCTTGGAGTCGTGGTAATTTCTACCCAAAATGGGAGATTATCAATTAAAATAGCAGATAAATCGCCAAATTTTGTATTAAAATCAGCATACAATTCAGAACTTCCTCCTAAACGTAAATTTTTATAATTAAAAAGCTGGTTTTCGGGATGGTTATTGGCGTAAATGGATACCATGTCCTTTCCTGCCTTCATGTGACAGTATTCAAGGCTCTCTGCAGAAATAGGGATGAATTTACTTTTGGCATTGGTAGTCCCCGATGATTTGGCAAAATGTTTAATGAGCCCGGGCCAGCTTACATCCTTTTGTCCCTGTCTTGCTTTTTCAATATAAGGTTCCATTTCTTCGTAGGTAACGATCGGAACTTTGTTTTTAAAATCCTGATAACTTGATATAGAGTTGAATCCGTATAATTTACCGTATTCCGTATCTTCAGCATGGAACAGCTGAGAAAAGAGTATACCTTTCTGAGTCTCAATGGGATGGTCCATGAAATTCTGTATCTGATCTATCCTTTGACGGATGAACCAGTTAACTACGGTATTGAAAAGTGCTTTGGTTGCCATTCCAACAAATATAATGATATTTGAATTTTCTGAGAATTTTTTACAGGATTAAATAAAAAAACCGTTACAAAATATGTAACGGTTTGATATTTAGATTATTGTTTCTTAGCAATATTCATCATATGCAGCCTGAAGGTTTGCTGCGATAGCTCCCGCAGGGTTCCCTTCGATGTGGTGTCTTTCCAGCATGTGAACCAATTCACCATCTTTGAAAAGTGCTACACATGGAGAACTTGGAGGGAATGGAGCAAGGTGTTTTCTTGCCTCTGTTACAGCCTCAGTATCAAATCCTGCAAATACAGTTGTTAAATGATCAGGTTTCTTATCTCCAGTCAAAGAGTATACAACTCCTGGTCTTGCAGCACCTGCAGCACAACCACATACGGAGTTAATAACCAATAATGTAGTTCCGGACTGCTTCAAGGCATCTTCTACCTGAGTTGGAGTTGTTAAGTCCTGGAAACCTTTATCTGTAAGCTCTGCCTTCATAGGCATTACTAAATCTGTTGGGTACATATATTTTGTTTTTATCTGTACAAAGTTACGCATTTCTTTGCGTTTGTTCAATATATAAAAACTATCAATCGATTAGTCATATAAAATTAATTAAATATTAATAGTGTAATAATATTCAAAAAAATGTGAATTAAGACTAGGAATAATGGAAAATTATTATTAATTTTGAAATGATTCTGAAAAACAAACGACCATGAAAAAAACATTTAAGGCTTTCCCTCAAGCAATCAATCACTTAAATACGCTATAAAATATGGTAGTATCTTAATTCTTTTTGCAGTTTAGAATCAAAACTGATTAACAAACTTTAATATCCAAAGAAAGTGAAGCCCGGAACTGAAAAGTTCCGGGCTTCTTTAATCAAATCGATATGCAAAGGTTGTATATCCTAATATAAATAGTTGATAGAAAATAAGTTGAAGGGTTATGGATATGCCATCAACGGTTAGCTTTCAACTAAGACAGCAGCTTTTTAGCCATCTCGGAAATACTTTTTCCGTCTGATTTTCCGGCTAATGCTTTTGATGCTGCTCCCATTACCTTCCCTAAATCTTTGATAGATTCGGCTCCGGTTTCAGAAATAATATTTTTAATTTCTGTTTCAAGTTCTTCAGCAGAAAGTTGTTTAGGTAAAAACTTCTCAATTACTTTCATCTGAGCTTCTTCTACTTCTGCAAGATCCTGTCTTCCCTGAGCGGAAAACTGCTCAAAAGAATCTTTACGCTGCTTGATCATTCTCTGAAGAATAGCAATTTCCTGCTCTGCAGAAACTTCAGCACCTCTTGCTTCTGTCTGTAAAAGAAGAATCTGAGATTTTACAGCACGAAGAGAGTCCAGAGCAACTCTGTCTTTTTCTCTCATGGCTGTTTTTATAGCTTCGCTTATTATATTTTCTAAACTCATGTTATTTTTATTTGTACTAACGTAAAAAGTATTAATGTATAGATGAATCGATATGTAAAATCATTAATACATTTTACATCAATACATTAATACGCTTGTTTTAATCTACGTCTTTATTTAAAAATCTGTTTTCTCTGATCTGCATAGAACCATTGTTATCAGACAGATACGTGTTGATGTTCTGATCTGAAGCATTGGTTCCGTCAATCGAAATATTTTTTCTTTTGAAAGCAGGAATAGATTCAAATTCACTCGTGCTGTCAAAGCTTTGGTAGCGGGAATTGAATTCTTTCAATTTATTTCTTCTTTCAATCACTCTGTCCTGGTCAATCGTTTTATTCACAAAAGTGAATTCTGATTCTTCAGTTTTCGGAGTTTCAATTTCTGTTTTGTTCTCAAAAGAAGTTCTTGTTTCAGCTTTTGGTTCTTCCTGTTTCTGGTAGAAGGTTTCAATCTTCTGAGCCGGTTCAGCTACAGCAGCATTGCTTGGGTTGTTAAACTCTGCTTTTGGCTGTCCGAAATCGGTATTAGGCTCATTTCTGACAGGTTCGTTTACAAAGAAACTGAATTCAACAGGTTTTTCTTCTGCAAAAGAGCTGTTGAAAGTACTTCCAGACTGTGGCTCATCTTTTTTATTTTCGAAATCAAATGAGAAAGACTGAATTTCCAGATCATTTGGATCTTCATTCTCTTCGTCAATAGAAAATAAACTGTATTCCTGCTCAACTTCTTCTTCGTTTTTCCAAGCCTGTTCGGGAGTATTAATAATATCTTCCTCTTTATCAGAGAATTTAATTTCGGGTTTCACCGGTTCTTCTTCAAGAATCATTTTTTTTTCAATAGATGTCACCTTGAACTGTGTGCTGTGGTCTTCATCATCTAATCTGAAATGATTGGCTCTGCTTGAATCATACGTTGTATCAGGTGCAGACTCTCTTTCCTCTCTTGTTTTGAAAGGAGAGTTTTTCGGAGCGTCAAAGCTGTCATTAAGACTGATTCTGATTTTCTCTGTAGGTCCTGCAAATTTCTTGTTTTCGTTAGAGAATCCTGTTGCAATAACAAGAACGCTTACTGCATCTCCTAATTCTTCATCAGCTCCCACTCCGAAGATAATATCTGCTGTGTTTCCAGCTTCTTTCTGAATGTGGTCCATGATGATACCAATCTCATCCATGGTTACTTCTTCAGCACCACTTCTGATCAATAACAGAACGTTTTTGGCACCTGTAATCTTATTATCATTCAATAACGGAGAATCAAGGGCTTTTCTTACCGCTTCTTCGGCTTTATTTTCACCTGAAGCAGTTCCTGTAGACATCAAAGCGGTACCTGAATTCTGAAGCACAGATTTAGCATCTCTAAAGTCAATGTTTACATCAAAGTAACCTGTAATAACTTCTGCCATTCCTTTAGCAGCATTGGCTAAAACTTCATCGGCTTTTGAGAATCCCTGCTTGAATCCAAGGTTTCCGAACTGCTGTCTCAGTTTATCATTGTTGATTACAATTAATGAATCAACATTATTTTTTAGTTTATCAAGACCATTTTCAGCCTGATCCAGTCTTCTTTTACCTTCAAAACTGAAAGGCACAGTAACAATACCTACAGTAAGAATTCCCATGTCTTTTGCTACTTTGGCAATGACAGGAGCAGCTCCGGTACCGGTACCACCACCCATTCCGGCAGTGATAAACACCATTTTGGTGTTTTGTCCCATAGCAGCTTTAATATCTTCAATACTTTCGATTGCAGATTTCTCTCCAACCTCAGGGTCTGCACCTGCTCCAAGACCTTCTGTGATTGTGGTTCCTAATTGAACTTTATTAGCAACCGGGTTATTATCTAAGGTTTGAGCATCTGTATTACAAATCACGAAATCTACTCCGTGAATTCCTTTCTCGTACATGTGCTTCAGAGCGTTGTTTCCACCGCCCCCTACACCGATTACTTTTATGATGGATGAATTTCCTTTTGGCAAATCAAATGAAAATCCTTGTGTACCTATATTTTCCATAACTATATTTTTAATAATTATAATTGATAACTGATCAATGATAATTGATAAGGAAAAGATCGTTTATCGCTTATCATTCATCATTTATAATTTACTCTACTTCTTCAAAGAATTTTTTTACTTTTTCCATAAGCGACTGCCCGAAGGTCAATTTCGCCTTTCTGTTCTCCTGTCTTTCATTCTCAAAAGACTGCTGTTCCTGAACAGGTGCTGCCTGCTGAACCGGCTGAACCGTTTCTGTCTGTACCGAAGTGGTTTCCGGCTTTGGCTGTTCTGCAACAACTTCTATGATTTCATCAGCATTCTGCTTTTTGTCTCTGATCTTTAAACTCTCCATCAGTAACCCGATAGAGGTAGCAAATTCAGGGCCTTTCAGGTACTGATTTTTATCGTTGGCGATATATTCATTCGCAAAACCGATTCTGCTGTCAAAACCTGTGGTATAATTGGCCAGCTGACGAAGATGTTTTAAGTTTGAACCACCGCCTGTAAGAACGATTCCGGCAATAAGCTTTTTCTTTTGTTCAAAAGCACCATAAGCTTTCAGTTCTGTATTAACCATTTCCAAAACTTCTTCTACTCTTGCATTGATGATCTGTGCTAAAGTTTTTAAAGAAATTTCTTTGTCCGGTCTGCCGTGAAGCCCCGGAATGGTTACAAAAGTACTGTCTTTTTCTAATTCGGGAACAGCAGAACCAAACTTTACTTTAAGTTGTTCTGCATGTTTCTCTATAATGGAACAGCCTTCTTTGATATCTTCGGTAATAATTCCGCCTCCGTATGGAATCACACAGGTATGACGGATGATATTATCTTTAAATATTGCAATGTCTGTTGTACCACCACCAATGTCAACAATGGCAACACCGGCTTCTTTTTCTTCTTTTGTAAGAACAGCTTCTGAAGATGCCAATGGTTCTAAAGTAAGAGCCTCCATTTCTAATCCGGCTTCACGAACGCATCTTGCAATATTTCTGATGCTGCCCATCTGGCCTACTACAACGTGGAAGTTGGCTTCTAAACGCTTTCCATGCATCCCGACGGGTTCCTGAATTTCACCCTCGGAATCCACTTTATATTCTTGAGGAAGTACGTGGATAATTTCTTCTCCAGGAAGCATCACCAGCTTTTTCACCTGATCTTTTAATGCTTCAATGTCATCGTCTGTAATAAATTTATCAGGATGTTCACGCATAATATAATCGGAGTGCTGCAGAGAACGGATGTGTTTTCCTGCAATACCTACCGTAACTTTGCGGATAGGAACGCCTGCACTGGATTGTGCTTCGGATACTGCAGCCTTGATTGAATTAATAGTCTGTGAAATATTATTCACAATACCTTTATGAACACCAAGACTTTTAGCTTTTCCTACACCGAGAACTTCTATTTTCCCGTGTGCATTCCTTCTTCCGACAATCGCGACTATCTTTGTTGTCCCGATGTCCAGACCTACTGAATACTCTTGATTTTCCATTTTATATCGATTTGATTTTTTCTACTTTTTCCTTTTTTTCTCTAAGGATGATCTCCTATTTGTGTATTGAATGTCCAAAAGGACTTATTCTATTTTTACTTTTGCCTTTGGCTTGGACAAAGCCTTAGCACTTGATTTTTTCTCTGGTTTTTTCGCTTCTTTTGTATGTGCTTTTGTGCTTTCTTTTGTTTTTACAGGCGTGGGGCTTGTCTTTTTTGCTTCCGCTATCTTTGGCTTAGCATCTGTCTTCTTTGCTGCTGCCATTGGAGTAGGGGCTTTTGCCAGTTCCATTTTTCCTGCTTTTAAAATACTATCGTTTTCTTTAAAATAAGGGTTTAAAGTAGTAACAATCTGATTCTGGTATTTTACTGAAACCATGCTGTACTTCTGTGGATCCTGGTACACAAGATATTTTTCCACAAAGGTTTTAAATCCTTTTACTTTAAAGTCAATATTATCCAGATCTCCAATTTCTACCCGGTAATTTCCTTCACTTGTCAGAAGATTGTAGCTGTCTTTGCTTTTTGAAATTCCAATAAAATATTTCTTGCTGAAATCATCTTTATCGATCTTTTCTACCAGTTCTGCCAGTTTTTCATATTCATCCGGCTGTACATTTCCGGTTACCAGCATACATGGATGAGAATACGTTCTTGAAATTGGAAACTCAATCCCTTTTTCATCTACATAAAAGTCTTTTCCATCTTTATTAAGCCTGAAAACAGGTACTCTCTGCTTAATATCCAGATTCAGTTTTCCATTCAGGTTCAGATAGACATTGGCACTATCGACCGCCGGAAGTGCATTGATTCTTTTTTCTAAGGAAGGGATATTAAGGTCACCCACTTTTCCAGAAGGATTTTCTTTTTTTACAATCTCTCTGATATCTTTTTCATCAACAAAATAAACCGGAGTTTTTTCACTCATTTTTACAGAAATCTTATTGTCTGTAATCTGTTGGTGGCTGAATCTCTTCAACGAGAAACTCAGTAACAATCCAAGGATGATTACAGTGACAGCAATTTTCAATATTCTGTATTTATTTTTCATACATTTTTTGTATTCACGTATTTATGTAAAATGTATTCATGAATACTTAAATA
>Ga0070682_100000385_pt1 | contig 29420 bp, 25 predicted proteins | sample KBSC63LmetaG_FD_64668 | JGI IMG/M metagenome (GOLD analysis project Ga0070682, IMG submission 64668) | Corn rhizosphere microbial communities from Kellogg Biological Station, Michigan, USA - KBS C6-3L metaG | ecosystem: Host-associated > Plants > Roots > Rhizosphere | place: USA: Michigan...
GCGAGAACTTCGGCAGTGGCGGGAGTGAACGTGCGGGAGAGATCGACACCGCTCGGTATTATCTCGATCCGATCGGGCGCGATGCCGCTCTCGGTCAATGCTACCGCAACGGCCTTCGAGATTGCGATGATGGCGTCTGCTCGCCCGTACTTCCACCGCGACGCCGGGTTTGGGCGCAGTCGAAAATCTACCCGGCGAGTCGTGACCATCGCCGCACTCGTGCCCATCGTCGCGAAAGCAGCGAGCGCGACAGCGTGGGCGGTATGCGCGTGCACGATCTGAATCTTCGCTTTCCGTATGTAAGCGCGAAGCCGGAATGCGGCGAGGAGATCAAACTCACCGACAGGCGAAGTGTGAATTACCTGGAGATCCTTCTCAACCGCACGGTTTGCGAGGGGCTCGCCGGGACGCGCGGCGATGATAGAGACGTGGCCCATCCGCGCCAGACACATGGAAAGCCAGAGGGTCTGCCGCTCTCCTCCACGCCACCCCTGCTCGGTGTTGACATGGAGCACGCGAACCGGACTCATGGGCATTACGGTCGCTTTTCCTCGGCCTTATAGAGTTTTGCGGATTTGAGAAATGCGTAGTGAGACGCCATCGCCGCGTATATGACCCCGGCCTTCCCGTCCAGAAGTCCAAGTTTGACGATCAGTCGCGCGAAGAGCTCCCAAAAGATGCGAAACACATTCCAGGCGTGAAATTGTCGACCGCTCAATGCGCGCCGGTTTGCGATCACCGAGGTGTAGCGATCCATCGTCTGCATGTGCTCGGAAAGCGAATTGTACTTGATGTGCGTCAGCGAGCCCCGCAGTCTCGCTGTCTTACCTACTACGACGAGGCTTTCGTGAATGTCGTTGGGCGTGATGTGTGTTCTGTCGCGTCGGGCGACTCTCAGAACCCAGTCGCTGCCGGTGCCACCGAACCTCAGACGCGTGCCGAGGTAAATGAGCTCCCGGCGGACCCAGTATCCGGCTGGACCCGAGGCATCATTGCTGGCCGTGACTCTCCGAATCTGGTCGACGAGAGGCGACGTCAATCGCTCGTCAGCATCGATCGATAGAACCCACTCGCCGCGGGTCATCTCAAGAGCTGCCTGTTTCTGCGCTCCGAAGCCGTCGAATTTGCGGAACTCGACGCGCGCGCCCGCGGCGCGAGCGATCTCGACAGTCCGGTCCACAGAGCCATCATCGAGTACGATGATTTCGTCGGCTATCTGTCTTACAGATGCGAGACAGTCAGCCAGGCGTTGCTCCTCATTGTGAACGATGAGAAATGCGGAAACCCGCGGCCTGTCGCTGGACTGCATCGGGAGCGACACCGACTAGATACGCTTCCGCGGAGCCATGGGCGTCAATTTGGTCGAACCGGATTTGGACAGAGTGGCGAGCTTCAGAACCGTATTCCAGTTCCGGCCCGTGCACCGGCCGAGTTTTCTTTCGATCACGGCGTTGGTGAGTCGCGAACGGCCGACGCCATCGGGATAGAACGCGTAGAGCTGTTTGCCCTTTGCGTGCACAAGCTCGGGACCTTTGATCTCCTCCTGTAGGGCGGTGACATACTCCGCCGACGGGGGACTCTTCAGCGCGAGAACGAGGAGGTGTCCCGGATCGAGCTCGGCTTCCTTGCGAAATGGATTCTGCCGAATGATGCTCTTCCACTCTTCGGGCGTCCGCACGAAGAAATCGATTTCTATCGCGAAACGCTTCACCGCCTCGGCCTCGAGGAATCGCTCCAGCTCGGCGCCCGTACGCGATCTGCTTTGAAATACCAGATTGCCACTCTGGAGCAGCGAACGGACGTCCTCGAATCCGAGCTGCACGAGGAAGGCGCGCAAGTCGGTCATTCCGACGCTACGGTGACCGCCGACGTTGATGCCGCGGAGCAGAGCGATGTGGGTTGTCAGACTCGTAAACTGTGGTGAGCGGGATGAAAAAACCTAAACTTTATCCGGTACCCGGTGCCAGTGACCCGGCGCCCGGTTGCGATGTCGAAAATTTACCGCGCAATTGATCGCGTCACCGCCGGGTGGCTTCTGTCGTCGCTCCGTTTTGCCGTTTCGCGGTTCGATAGGGGCGCTCCCACTCCGGAAGGTGGTCGAGCAGATAGTCGAGCGAGAACACGTGCCTGGAGTTGTCCGCTTTCCGCCTGAAGACGACCCGCGACCATCCACGCATGCCGGTGGGAGTGTACCACTCGCCATCCATGTGAAGCTTGTCGCCGGAGATCGCGCGAATGAGAACGCGCTCGTACTGCGAGCGGGGGAGCACTCTCTCGGGGAAGAGGTTGTCCCAGGTGCAGAGTCGTCCCACGTCCTCGTAGCCCGGCGGGCGATCGTCGAGATCCAGAAGCGACGGCGCGCGACCTTTCATCACCGAGCCGATCAGGCGAAGCGTGAAGGGATCGGAGTAGCGGCGGATATACGGCCAGAAGTGCTTCGTGATCCGGCCGGCGATCTCCCGCAGCGAAAGAAAGCGTCCGTCGGTTGTCGGCCACTTGTCGCGGTCGATGTCGCAGATGAATGGGTTTTCCGGGTAGCAGTCGAAGCGCGCCAGCCATCCCTTGCGGGTGGTGTGGGGCATCGGCCGGTAGCCTCTGATCACCGGGATGTCGGTGTCTTCGATGGCGCTGATCTCATAACTCGGCCATCTCATCACGTCGCGCACGATTCCAACGATCAGCGTGGCGGTGGCGATCATGAGCGGCGCATCAGGCGTAAAGTCGGCGGTAATCTCGATGCGATCGCCGCGCGGACGCACGCCGATGCCGGTGGATTTCCGGTTGGCGGCGAGCAGCATCACCGGTATGGGCAGGATGTGCGAGAGCAGAAATGCGAGCTGCTCGACGGTGCGCGTGGGACCCTGCTCGTGGCGCGCCAGCTCGAATGAGATGTTGTAATGGGCGCTGAAGCCGGCGAGCTGCACATCGCTGTCGTGGGCCTGCTCCCAGGCGTCGAGCTCCTGCCGCACGAAGAGGATGGCTTCCCAGAGAGAACGTCCGGCTCGGGCGGCGCAGCCGCGCTCGATCTCGATTACCGGGGTCGCAACCTCAATGACTCCGGTATCGAAATAGACCGCTCCCCCGGTTGGCAGGTGATACGATCTGCCCTTCCGGTGCATCATCTTCTCGCGAATGAAACGCCGCGGGCTGCCGAAGATGTCCTCCGGCCTCACCTGCGCGCCGTCCATGATCACGGCGAATTCGGCTTCCATGCCGATCGCCGCGAGCTGGATCCGCTCGCGGGTGGATGATTTGTTCTCCGGTCCTTTTTTCTTTTTGAGCTGATCCGCCATACTCACGTTTTATCCAGAATCTCTCTTCTAACTCGCGTTGGTCCTGCAACGAACAGTTCAACTTTTGACATCCCGCGGCACCGAAAGCACATAGCCGAGGTCGAGGTGGAGGTGGTCCTCCGCGAAGCCACTCGGCGCCCCGTAGGGACGCGTCCAGATACCCGGCAGCGTCTCTCGCGCAATGAGGCTGAAGCGCTCGATCGCGCTCCGATTGTCGAGGAAGGTGTCGCCAATACGATAGATGTTGGCGGCCGTTCCCCAGGAGTGGAGCGTCGCGTTCTTCGAAAAGCGATGGGAGGGCGAGCGATAACCCCCGTTTGCCGAAATGTGCACCATAGTCCCCACCGCCTCGCGAAACCGCTCGAGACACACAGCCAGGAGCGTGATAGCGCACGGAACGTACCGGGGGAATGTCCTGAGCGGCGGGGCCTCCCTTACGTCCACCTGGATGAACTCCCAGAGCAGGAAATGGCTGGCCAACTCGATTTTCATTGCCGAGTCCCAGGAAGGGACCTCGTAGAAATAGCGGGGCAGCTGACGGCCCCGCCCCGTCGCGTCCTTCCATTCTTCCCCCGGCCTCAAGGCCTTCCGGTACTCCGGCGGAAGGGTAAGCCCGTCAACGACCCGAAGCGGGAAGTTGGGGGACTCGTGGCCGGCGTCTCCGGCGAAGACGGCTGAAGAGCTCATTCGTCGAGGGGACCCTGGGTCAGGAACTCATATATGGTATGCGAGATCGTGGCGATTGTCCGGGACCGTCCTGTTCCCTCGGGTGGCCACTCGGTCAGTATCACCAGCACGTACGGCTTTCTCTTCGGCAGGTAGATCACCCCGGCGTCGTGCGCAACGGTCGAGATCTCTCCTGTCTTGTGCGCGACGCGCGCTCCCTTGGGAAGTCGCGCCGGGATTCCCTGATTGAACTCCTGGCCGTGAAGGATGTCCATCATCCTGCGCGACAACGCCGGCGAGAACGCCTTTCCCTCTGACAACAGAACCAGAATCCGCAGCAGGCCATCCGCGGTCACCATGTTGCTGATGCCCTTGTCGAACGCCAGCTCATCTTCGACGCCGCGCTTGAGCTCGATTCCGTCGTCGACGTCCAGCTCCTTCAAAGTTCTGTTGACGGAGTCGGGCCCGATGACGCCGAGCAGGAGATTCGTGGCGAGGTTGCTCGAGGTGGTGATCATGTGATACGCCAGCTCGTCGACGCGCATCATCTTGCCAATCGCGTTGTGCACGGCAGAGTTTGCGTCGCGCCCGGATTCGACGCGGAAGGGGACGCCCTCGACGACGCTGAGAAATCGATTGCGCACATGGACGCGCGAATGGGGGAGCAGATCGCCGCGGTCGATCGCCGCGAACACACCAAGAAGTATCGGCACCTTGATCGTGCTCGCCGCGTGAAACCAGCGATCGGCCTTGTAGTGCAGCTCCAGCCCGGTCTCGGCGTCGTGAAGGGCGACGCCGATCGCCTTCGCCCCGGATTCTTCTTCGATCTTCGCGATCTGAGACGTGAGCGCGCGCTCACGCGCGGCCATCGGTGACTCCGTCGTCGTCATCTGACGCTCAGGAGTATGCTACGCGAGGATCCGCTTTGGCGTACGCGAGATCTGTGAGAAGATTCACCAGCACGAACACCACGCTGAGAAACAGAACGGAGCCTTGAATGGCCGGCAGATCGCGCCGCGTGATAGCGTTGACGACGTAGCGTCCGAGGCCGGGCCAGCTGAAGATCGTCTCGGTGAGAATGCTGCCGGTGAGGTAGTACCCGAAGTCGAGGCCGAGCACGGTGATAATCGGGATGAGCGCATTTCGCAGCGCATGGCGCACAACAACTACGCGTTCCTTCAATCCTTTCGCGCGCGCCGTCCGCACGAAATCTCCGCCGAGCACGTCGAGCATCGACGATCTCGTGACGCGGGCGAGAAATGCGATCGAGCGTGAGCCGAGCGCGAGCGCGGGAAGGATCAGGTACTTGATTCCTCCATAGCCGGAGGGAGGAAGCCACTTGAGGATTACCGCGAATACGAGGATCAGAATCAATCCCACCCAGTAGACCGGGAATGAAATTCCGAGATAAGCGACGCCGAGTCCAAGGCGGTCGAACCATCCGCCGGGATTGCGCGCGCTCAACACGCCGAGCGTGATGCCGAGTATCGACGCGAGGAGCATCGCCGAGCCGGCGAGGAGGAGCGTTTTTGGGAAGCGCTCGCGAATGTCCTGAATGATTGGCCGCTGCGTGATGTAGGAATTGCCGAAATCGCCGCGCAGCACACCGCCCGTGTACAAGGTGAATTGCTTGAGCAGCGGCTCGTCGAGGTGCAGCTCTTTTCTCAGGCGGGCAATGGTTTCCGGATCGGCACGCTCGCCGACCATCTCCTGCACCGGATCGCCGGGCGCGACGTAGAGGAGGAGAAACACGACCACCAGGACTCCGAATAGCGTTGGAATCGAGAGGGCGAGTCTCCGAACGATGAAAGCGAACACGTTTACTTGCTGATGGTCACGTCAGTCCAGCGCTGGCCGTTGAAGACAGCGGGAACGGTGAACCCTTTGATCCACGGCTGGACGGCGTACATGTCCTTGTAGAAGAACAGATAGAGCATGGGCGCGTCGTTGAACTCGATCTGGTCGGCCTGCGTATAGAGGGAATTGCGCTTCGCTTCGTCCTGCTCGCGGTGCGCCTGATCGACGAGCGCATCGAAGTGCGGATTCGAATAGAACGACACATTGCCCCCAACTCCCTTGTTCTTGCTGTGCAGCAGCGGATACAGGAAGTTCTCGGCGTCGGGGTAATCGGCCCACCATTCCTTGAGCGCGAGATCCGTCTGTCCCTTTCGCGCGGCCTCGCGCATCGACGATGCGTCCCGCTGGATGATCTTCGCCCGTATCCCCGCCTCGGCCAGATTGGCCTGGATAGTCTGTGAGATGCGCGGCGATTGGTCAGTGGTCGAGGCCCAGAGCTCGACGTCGATGCCGGTCGGATGTCCGGCAGCCGCGAGCAGCTGCTTCGCCTTTGCGACGTCGTGCGGATATCCCTTGCGGCTCGCGTCGTAGCCGCCGAGCGAGGGAGGAACGACGCCATTGGCGACGGCTCCGCGTCCGGCCATCACCTGCGCGAGCATCGTGTTCACATCGACGGCGTAGTTGATCGCCTGCCGAACGCGGACATCAGAGAGCGGACCGCGAGTGGTGTTGATCGCGACGTACCAGAAGCGGAGCGCGGGCGCCGAGGTGAGGAGTTTTTTCTTTTCGGGATCGACCTGCCAGGATTTTCCGGCTTCATCCGGCACGTTGAGCACGTCGACATTTCCCGCCTCGAACTCGGCGGTGGCGGTGCTCATCTCCGGGATGATCCGCGCCATCAGCGAATCGGTTTTCGGCGCCCCGTCGAAGTAGTCGGGATTCTTTGCGAAGCGGAGGTAGTCGTCGTGTCTCCACTCGACAAACTTCCATGGCCCGGTGCCGATCGGCTTCTGCCCGAAATCGGCGCTCGGGTTATCGGGGATGATCGAGGTGACGGGCATCGCGAGGAGCTTCGGGAAAATCGAGAACGGCTCCTTGAGGGTGATCACGACGGTGGAGTCGTCGGGAGCCGCCATGCCGGCGATCGTCTTCGCCTTGCTCGCCGCGTAGTCCTCCGCGCCCTTGATTGGATAGAGGGGCCAGCCGCGTCCGCCCTTGGTGGCGGGATCGAGCACGCGCTGGAAAGTGCTGACGACGTTGCTCGCCTTGAACGGTCGGCCGTCGTGGAACTTGACGCCGGTTCGGAGATGGAACGTATAAGTGATGCCGTCGGCGCTCACGTCCCACGATTTGGCGAGGCCGGGAACGACCTTGGCATCGGGGGTGAAGCGCGTCAGTCCATCGAAGACGTAGGCGACGGCGCGTCCAGTCGGGACGTCGGTCGAGAGCGCCGGATCGAGGGATCGCGGATCGTATGTATCGCGCGAGTCGATGATGGTTTTGCGGGCGGGGGTCGATTCGCCGCCGCCGCCGCAGCCGAGAATTGCGGTAATTACGAGTAAAAAGAGTCGCCGCATACGATTGCTCTGACGGTTGACATGAAGGGGCGAAATACGAGAACTTTCGCGTACCCGAAATAGGCTTCACCGTGAGCGCAGAATACTATTACCGCCGTCAACTAGGCGCCAAAGATCTACTGCCCGCCGTTGGCGTTGGTCTCGCCGTCGGTTTGGCCGGATTTTACGTTGTGCAACTCTTAATCCAGCGGACGCCCCTCGTCCCGCAGGGCGAGCTCGCGCGTCCGGACGCCGAGCGCCCGAAGCGAATGCCCGGAGACCGGAAGGAACCAGAGACGCAAACGCACTTTGGTCGCGAGCTGCCGCCGGGCCGCCCGCCAGGCGCTGGCCTCCTGAAAGGGTGAGGCGCGGACGAGTACGGCTCGGCACGCTCACCGCACTCGCGCTATTCGCAACATTCCTTGGGGGCAGCACCGCTCGCGCGCAGGACATCGATTGCCAGCGTGGGGACCTCGAGGTCATGCGGCTGGTGTTCGAGGGAAATCACGCCTTTACGGACGCCGATCTCGCGAAAACGATAGTCACGACCCCCTCGGCATGGGCCAGGCGTTACCTGCACCTGCCCTTCACGGTCAAACATTGTCTGGATCGAAGTGAGCTCCCAAACGACCGCGCACGGCTGATAATCTTTTACCGCCGTCGGGGGTATCCAAGAGTGACCGTCGACACCGCCGTGAAGCTGCTCGCGCCTGGTGCCGTCGAGGTCAAATTCACCATCAACGAAGGGCCGCCGATGATACTCAAGTCCTTCGTTATTCAGGGGCTGGATTCAGTCCCTGAAAGGACGCGAATCACGCGGGGGCTGGCAGTGCGCGTGGGCGGCAGATTCGATCGCTTCCTGATCGACGCGGCGACCGACACGGTGCGCGCACGGCTGCACAACAACGGGTACCCGAGAGGCGATGCCGTCAATCACTTCCAGATGAGCGACAGCACCCTGAGCGCGTGGGATACCGTAGTCGCGACACCCGGGGCGCGCGCAAATATCGGAGCGATCAAAATCGAAGTAACGCCGCAGGGGAACAAATCGCAGCAGATCCCGACCAGTGTGGTGCGCCGAATCATGGGACTCGATTCGGGCCGGCTCTTTCGTGAGAACGAAGTCGTCGACGCCCAGCGCGCGCTCTATCAGACAGAGGCTTATCAGCATGTGTCGATAACGCCGGACTCGGGCAGCGATTCGCTGGTTACGCTGTACGTGAACCTCGCGGAGGCCGCAATGCACGCCGCGCGCGTAGGCGCGGGATACGGAACGCTCGATTGCTTCCGCGTCACGGGTGAGTACACGGATTACAACTTTCTCAACGGCGCGCGCAGGCTCGACGTCAACACGCGTGTTTCGAAGATTGGAATCGGCCGTCCGCTGAATGGATTTTCGGGGCTCTGCCCGACGGCGAAGAACGACGTTTTCAGCAATCTCCTCAGCTATTACATGGGTGCGACATTCCGGCAACCGGTGATATTCGGGCTGAGAACCGTTCCCACGCTGACGTTGTATACCCAGAGCGTATCCGAGTACAACGCCTACCGCCGGACGACTGCAATCGGAGGCGTGGCGTCCGTAGTCTGGCGCGCGACAACGCGCACGCCGGTCAACCTCAGCTACTCGATGGATCTCGGGCGCACTGAAGCGCAGCCCGCGCTCTTCTGCGCGGTGTTCAACCTGTGCGACGCCGAAGAGCGTCAGCGGGTAGAAAAAACGCAGCGATTGGCGATTCTCAGTTTGTCCGCAACGCGCGACAACTCGAACAACGTCTTGTCCCCGACGCGCGGATCGATCGTACGGGTCGAGGCGCGCCATTCTTCGCCGCTCATTCTGTCCGACAGCGCTCTCCAGTTCAACAAGTTCGTCGGCGACGCCTCGCGTTACATCAACGCCGGAGGAGGAAACGTGCTCGCCCTTCGGATCCGCGGCGGTGTTGTGTATGGCCGCACGCTCGGCTCGGCGACCGGATTCATACCTCCGTCGGAACGCCTCTATGCGGGCGGCCCGAACACGGTGCGGGGATTCGCGCAGAACGAGCTGGGTTCGGCGATCTACATCGCGCCGACATTTCAGCAGGTGTTGCCGGCCGAGAGCGGCCGACCCGACACGCTGGTGAAAGACACGACGGGCGTGCTGGGAAGAGTGGTGCCCGTCGGCGGCAACAGTCTCATCGTTGGCAACATCGAGCTGCGCCTGCGCAGCCCAGTGTTGCCGGAGCTGTTGCAGCTCACGCTCTTTACTGATGCCGGCGAAGTGTGGAACCGCGGCAGTCTCGCCGCGCTGAGCGGGGTGAAGCTCAAGATCACGCCCGGTGTTCAGGTGACGGCGTTTTCGCCGGTGGGTCCTGTGCGCGCGGCGATCGGATACAACCCATATCGGCGTCCAGCCGGTCCGTTGTACTACGAGGCGACGGACAAGGGCGGAGAGCTACTGTGCGTCAGTCCGGGGAACCAGCTGCCGACGCACTTCAATCCGGGCACGCAGCCCGGGAGCCAGATCATCACGCAGGATCCCGCCACCAGCACGCTTTCGTGCCCGGCCTCGTTCGAGCCGCCAAAGGTGAACAGCTTCAGAAGCCGTCTCACGTTCAGCTTTGCGATCGGCCAGGCGTTCTAGCTTCCGATGACCCGCCGCCTCCGCATCGTTCTCGCGAGCGCCATCATCCTGGTGGGGCTCGGACTGATACTCGTCCTCAGCGTCATCGGCGTCACGCATACGGGCTTCGGCCAGGAGCGCGTGCGCAAGATGGTGATGACGATGTTCGAGGGAAAGGTGAAGGGGAAGGTGTACATCGGCCACCTCAGCGGCGGCTTCTTCACCGGCGTGACGATCGACTCGCTCGAGATACGCGACGACGAAGATTCCGTTTTCTTTGCATCGGGACCCATCGAGGTTTCGTACGACGCGCGCGATCTGTTCGACCGCAGAATCCTGCTCAGCCATCTCGTGGCCGAGCACCCGGTCGTACACCTGCGCCAGCACGAGAACGGAGACTGGAACTGGCGGCGCATCTTCCCGGCGAGCGTCGAGAAACAAAAACGAAACGAGCGAGGATTCGGCCAGTACGTCGCCATCGATTCCTCAGAGATCCACAACGCGAGCGTCACGCTCACTATGCCGTGGCATCCCGCCGATTCGCTGAAGGGGGCGAAGCGCGATAGCGCGGTCCGGTTCGAGCTCTCGCGCTCTGATCATGAGATTCGCCGCACCCGCGAAGGACTGGCGCGCACGTGGCGATGGACAAATGCCCAGGCAAATCTCGGCTTTACGCGCATCGCCGACCCCGATACCGTGGGGCGTCTGGTACGGCTGAGGAAGGCGAGCTTCAGCGAGACGGATCCGCCGTTCGCGTTCCGCAATGTCTCTGGGCAGTTCCTCAACCTCGGCGATTCGGTATTCGTGGACGCCGACCACTGGGATCTTCCGGGCTCGACTGGCAGAGCGCGCGGCAGCGTGGTGTGGGGAAGTGATCTTCCGATCCGATATTACCTGCACATCATCGGCGACTCGGTCTCGCTCAAGGACGTGGCGTGGGTTTATCCGACGCTGCCGACGACGGGCGGCGGCAAGATGGTGCTTGACATCCGGAGCGAGAAGAATCCGCACATCCTCGACTACATACTGACGAACATGGATGTGCGAACGACGGGCTCGCGGTTGCTGGGCAAGATGACATTCGCGACGGGCGAGCCGGTTCTCATCGTGAAGAACCTCGATCTTCAGGCGTCGCCGGTGGACTTCGATCTGCTGCGCACGCTCAATGGAAAACCATTTCCGTACGACTGGCAGGGCAAGATCACCGGCACGATCAAGGCGCCCGGTGGCCCGCTGAATCATTTCCTCGTCGGCGAGTCGTCGCTCACGTTCGCGGATGCGCATGTGCCCGGCGCGATCACGCGCGCGAGCGGCGATGGCGAGCTCGACATCCTCTTTCCGGCGTTCACCGCATTTCACGACTTCCACGTCGACGTCGCGACGCTCGATCTGCGCACGCTCCAGTACCTGAATCCACTCTTTCCGAGAATCAAGGGAACGATCTCCGGCACCACGTATCTCGATTCGTCGTGGCTCGACGTCCGCTTTCGCGACGCGGACCTTCTCCATCACGACGGTGTGCAGCCGGTGTCACACGTGACGGGAAACGGGCGGGTGACGTGGGGCAAGTATCTGATCTACGATCTGGCGCTTCAGGCGCAGCCGTTGTCGTTCACGGCCTTGGCGAACTCGTATCCACTCCTTCCACTGCGCGGAAGCTACGCCGGCCCGATACAGGTTAAGGGAACATCGCCGAATCTTCTCGTGAACTCGACTCTAACGGGACCCGCGGGCACGTTCGCCTTTAACGGCCTGGTGGATGCTGATCCGCTCGAGTACGCCGCCCGTGGACGGGCCACGACAACGGCCCTCGACCTGCGGACGCTGCTCGAGCGAAACACACTGCCGCACACTGCTCTCACTGGGGTCTACGATCTGGATCTCCGAGGGGAATCGCTGCCGACATTGGTTGGAAGCGCGGTTGCGTCGATCGACAAATCCACCGTCGCCGGAGTTCGCGTCGATCCTTCCAATGCGCGACTGCATTTCGCCAATGGTGTCGCAACCGTCGACACGCTGGCGTTGAACGCGGCGGGCTTGAGCGCGCACGGCTCGGGAAGCTTCGGCCTTGCAGGTAGTCGCACCGGAACGTTCAGGTTCAACGCGGTGATGGATTCGCTATCCCGGCTGCGCGCGCTGGTGCCGGCGCTCGCGACCTCCGCGATGCTCGACTCGCTCTATGGCAGCGCCGAGCTGACCGGGGAGATGTCGGGAAGCATCGACCATCTCAATCTGAACAGCATCGTGCGGGCGACCGACGTCAGGCTCGGCGCGCGCAGCGTCGAGAGCGTGCGCGGGTCGATGCTGCTCGCCGATATCACCAAAGCGGCGCACGGGTCGTTCATCTTCGGCGCCGACACCGTCGCCCTCGGCCCCGTCGGATTCAACAGCATGAGGGCGTCGATAGTTCTGGCGTCGCCGACGTCGGGACAATTCAGCGCGTCGCTGTTGAGTCAGAGTGGCGTGAAGTCGGATCTGGCGGGGAACATCACCCGCGTGCGCGACACCACGATCGTGCGACTGGACTCGGCCGATGTGCTGGTGGATGCCGACAATCGTTACCGGCTCCTTTTCCCGACGCGCGTATCGTACTCGCCGGGCTTTCTCGCGCTCGACTCGCTGCTGCTTCAACACAGCAGCAACGCACGGCTCGCGATCGAGAACGTGCGCATGAACGGAGATTCGATCAAAGGCCACGTCCGGACGGACAGCGTCGACATGCGGGTGTTCCGCGCGTTCATGCCTGGGCTCGTAGACGCTCGCGGCGCGATCGTCGCCGACGTAGACATCCGCGGCAGCGTCAAGCAGCCGCAGCTGTTCGGTCAGATTTCCATTGGCGACGGGTTCGCGCGGTTCTCGAACCTCGGGACGACCTACGACCACATCAAGGCCGACATCGCGCTGGCGGGTGACACGGTGCACATCAAGACGCTGTCGGCAGAAACCATGAAGGAACGACGGGGAACGTTGTCCGTCACGGGAACCGTGAGCTTCGAGCACTACGACAACCCGTCGTTCTCGCTGACGGCGAACGCGTCGAACTTTCACGCGATCGACAAGCCGGGGCTCGCCGCGCTCGATGTTTCGACGGGGCCCGCGGTGACGCTGACGGGATCAACGCAGGATGCTGTGATGCGGGGAACCCTGCGTGTCGAGCGAGGATCCATCTACATCCCCGAAGTCGTGAAGAAGCAGATCATCGACCTCGAGGATCCGGAGTTTCAGAGCGCTGTCGACACCCTGCTGTCACAGAACCGCGAGGTGATGCCGCGCGCGCCAAGGGCGGTCGCGCGCAATCTCAGGCTGGAGAACGTGAACGTCGACATCGGCTCCGACGTGTGGCTGCGCTCGTCAGAAGCGAACATCAAGCTCGGTGGGTCGTTGGGCGTGACGCTCGCGCCCCCAAATCCGAGCCAGCCACCTCAGCTCGCGCTCGAGGGTTTTCTGAGCGCGGATCGTGGAACCTACAGACTGAACCTGGTCGACCCCTTCATCCAGCCTACGTTCGACGTGCAAAGCGGATCGTTACGCTTTTCCGGCACGCCGGATTTGAATCCCGAGCTGGACATCACCGCGATCCACACCGTGCGTCAGCCAACGAAGAGCACGAACGGAAAGGACGTTCGGGTGGAAGTGGACATCACCGGGACCCTTTCACAGCCGAAGCTCGCGCTCAGGAACCCCGACAACCTCCCGTTGTCCGAGAGCGATTTGCTCAGCTACCTGGTGACGGGCGCGCCCGCGATCGGACTCGACAACACATCGGGACAGCAGGTGGCGGCGGGACTCGGCGTTCGCACTCTCGCGAATATTCTGACGAACGCGGTACCACAAAACGTGTTCGACTACATCGAGGTGCAGACGGCGGCGCCGACAGGAGATCCGAACGCGCCAGGCAGCCCGGGAGCCTTCTCGGCCTATGGCCTCCTCAACACGCGAGCGATCCTCGGCAAACAGCTTGGCAGCAGGTGGTTCCTGGGATTGAGCACCGGACTGTGCGTGGTGAACCCGACCGCGTTCAAGGACAATCTCGGACTTCAGCTGGAGTACAGGATCAGCTCGCTGTACAGCGCGCAGGCGGGAATCGAACCTGGATCGAGCAATACGCGGTGTGACAAAGGCGCCCCGCTGATCACGCCGACGCAGACTCCACCACAGCTTGGCTTCGACCTTTTTCGTAACTGGCGTTTCTAAAGCGTTGCTGGGTCGTCAATTACGACGCTAACGCTTGCTCACATGGGCCTTTCCTGGCGAATTTGATGGCGAAGAATCTGCGAGAAAGAGACTTGATGATGTGTCGCTCCTGCGGAAATGAGGAGCGCGCGTCAGAGGGCTATCCTTGCACTGATTGCGGCACATTCGTCTGCATCATCTGCAACTTTCGAGGGGTAACGCTTTGCAAGCAGTGCGTAGCGAAACGGCCCGAGCCACCGCTGGGTCCCGCCACACCGAAGATCGATTGGCCGGAGCATTGAGCGAGTGTGTCACGGCAAGCGCCGCGATTGCGCCGATGCTGTGTGATCCGGATGTAAAGACAACGCAGGTATCGCAGCTTCTTCACGGCCACATCGCCGTGGTGAACGAGCGGAAGGGACTGTGGCTCCACGTCACCGGTCCCGATGGATATCCGGGCTGGGTGCACCAGGGATACGTCGTCACGATGCCGGAGCCCGTCCCTCCGCTGTCAGAGACGGGCTGGAACGACCCGCGCCCGCTCTCACTGGGCTGCACCGTACGCGACGAGCACGGCGCGACGCGGAAGCTTCCCTTCGGGGCGCTGATCACCGAGGGGGAAGAGCGGTTCGGCGGTCTGGCGATGACGCTCGACGAGCGCGTGAAGGCTTTTCCCCCCGAGCCAGATTCGATTACCGCGTCGGCGATGACGTTCTTCGAGGGTACGTCCTACGAGTGGGGCGGCGTCACGCCGTGGGGCTGCGACTGTTCCGGCCTGGTGTCGAGCTCATTTCATCTGCACGGCGTCAACGTGCCGCGCGACGCGTGGATGCAGGCATCGACCGGGGCGCCGGTGGATTCCATGAGTGAACTACGTCCCGCGGATCTGCTGTTCTTTTCGGATGAGCCAGAGGGGAAGATCACCCACGTAGCCATCTCGCTTGGCGGGACGCGGGTGGTGCACCTCGCGCTCGGCAGAGGGGGGTACGCCGTCGATGATCTCGCGGCCGAGGACGAGTACACCAAGCTGCTCGTTAAGCGGTACCGGTTCGGGAGAAGGATTCTCGAAACGGCTTAACTGACCATACCGTTGGGCGTGCCAGTCACCATCGGCTGTTGCGTTGGCCCGCTCACGAACAATCTCGCCGACGCCGTCGGCTCGCCGTCGAGCGTGACCTGCATCGTGTACTGACCGACCACGTTCAGCGGCAGGTCCACCACCGCGATTATCGGGAGGTCGAGCTCGAACACCGGATTCGGCGCCGGCGCCACGCTCATCTCGCCCGACGACGACCACAGCTCCTCGTCAAAGGGCGAAAGCCAGCGGAACGAGAGCTTGTGAGCGCCGATGTCGTCGCCGTCGGCCTTGAGTCGCACGACGAAGTGAGTGCGCGGGTGGATCGTCGGCAGTCCTGCCACCTGCACCGCATCGAAGACGCCGAGGATGTTGAGCTTTCCCTCCTGCGAGAGGTTGGCAGCGTCGGCGAAGACAGCGAACGAGATGTGCATCACCCAAAGTAGCCGCGCTCGCCCTTGCCCGGCTAGCTTTCGGCGATGACAGAGACAGCTGCACATCATTCTTCCATTCCGAGCGGAGTCGCGCGACCGGCATTTGGTCTTACCGATGTCCTGCTGTTCACGATGGCGCTGATCTGGGGCGTCAATTTCGTGGTCGTGAAGTACGCAACACAGGTATTCAACCCCGTCGCATTCACCGGCCTTCGCGTCGGGACCGTCGCACTCTTTCTGGCGATCGTTGCATTCGCCCGCGGCGGCATCGCGCTCGCGCGGCGCGATGTCATCGCTCTCCTTCTACTCGGCGCTCTCGGCAACGGGCTCTATCAGCTGTTCTTCGTCCACGGCGTGGCCCGGACGCGGGCGGGAAATGCCGCGCTCATCATCGCGTCGGCACCGGCATTCATCGCTCTCATCGCCCGCGCGCGCGGGATCGAGCGCGTCAGGCCGTTGACGCTGATCGGCATCGCGCTTTCTGTCGTCGGGGTTGCCTTCGTGATGATCGGGAGCGCTACGTCGTCCACCGGCGAAGCGACACTCCTGGGATCGGTGCTCGTCTTCTTTGGCGTTTTGTGCTGGTCGATCTACACGATCGGGCTTCAGCCGTACACAACTCGAGTCGACATCATCCAGCTCTCCGCGGTGACAATGATCGGCGGCGCCATTCCGCTTCTGATCGCGTCGACTCCAGCATTGCTCAGAACGAACTGGTCTGCCGTCGGCATTGGAGGCTGGCTCGCGCTCTTTTATTCGAGCGTCATCTCGATGGGCGTCGCCTACTTCTTCTGGTATCGCGGCCTGCGCGTTCTTGGGCCGACGCGCACCGCGGTATACGCCAACCTGCAGCCGATCGTCGCGCTCCTCGTAGCGTGGCCGCTGCTCAATGAAGTTCCGACGGTCTTCCAGGCCGTCGGCGCGGCGACGATTATCGCCGGCGTCTTCCTGACCAGGACATGAAGCTCGTTCTCTTCGACATCGATGGGACCCTCCTCAGCTCGGAAGGAATGGGCCGAGCGTCGATGCAGCGCGCGCTGGACGAAGTGTTCGGCTCGCCGGGAAATCCAGCGTACCGGTACGACGGGAAGACTGATCGCCAGATCGTGCGCGAAGTGATGCGGATGGAAGGACACTCGGACGAGCACATCGATTCCCAAATGGAGAAGTTGATGGAGCTCTACCTCGAGGGACTTCGCGAGGGCGCGAAGAGCGGGAAGTTCAACGTCCAGCCGCTGGCGGGCGTGCCGGAGATTCTCGACGCGCTCGAAGCGCGCGACGACGTCGTGCTCGGACTCCTCACCGGCAACATCGCGCCGGGCGCGCGAATAAAACTGACCGCCGCCGGAATCGACCCCGACCGATTTCGCGTCAATGCTTTCGGATCGGATCACGAGCATCGGCCAGAGCTTCCGGGAATAGCGCAGAGACGTGCCAGTGAGGTGCTTGGGTTGAGCATCGCGGGCGAACGAGTGGTGGTCATCGGAGACACGCCTGCCGACATCGCGTGTGGCCGCTCGCTCGGCGCGCGCTCGATCGGTGTGGCGAGCGGGCATTACACCGTCGATCAACTCATGGCGCACAACCCGCATGCGGCGCTTCCGTCGCTGGCCGATACACAGCAGGCGCTCGAGGCGATCATGGATGCGTGAGGTCGAGCTCAAGGCCGTTGTGCACGATCTCGCGTCGGCGCGGAAACAGCTCGAGAAATCCGGAGCGACGCTCGCGTACGAGGGCAGGCTCCTCGATCAGCGCTACGACATCGAGTCGCGGGAGCTCGCGCAGCGCGACGAGGTACTGCGTGTGCGACGCTACGAGACGGGCGGGTCCGGCAGGACCTATCTGGATTGGAAAGGGCCGACCGAGATGCAGGGCGCGTACAAGATCAGGGAGGAGGTCTCGACTCTGGTGGGCGATTTCCCCGCGCTCGAGCAGATACTCGTCAGGCTGGGCTTCATGATCACGATGGAAGTCGACAGGCAGATCGCGCAGTATGAATTGAGCGGAGCGACGATTCGGTTCGAGACCTACCCCCGAATGGATGTCCTGGTCGAAGTGGAAGGAGAGCCGGAAACGATCGAGCTGGCGATCGAAGCTCTCGGGATGGCGAGGGGTGAGTTCACGAGCGAGCGGCTGCGAACCTTCGTCGAAAGATTCGAGCAGCGGACGGGCGTGAGGGCGGCGATCTGCGATCGCGAGTTGGCCGGCGACTACCGATTCCGGCGGACCGAATCCATCTAATTTAGACCTACAAACTCAGAACTACCTGGTGCGAGTGATAGATATGGGTTCTGGGTTGCGGGGCAGCTGAGCAGCGACACGTAACCGTGCTTCTCGTATCCATTACCCACACCAGGTAGTTCTGAGTTTGCATTTACTTGACGCACAAGACTTACTCTCCCCAATTGCTTCTGAGTGGTATCCAGATAGATTCACTCGGCAATGAACTGTCGATACGTGCGGCGGATTGGTGTCCCCATCCTGTCGCTTTTGGCGGCCACAATACTGCCCGCCCAGGAAAATCCAGCAAAGCGACTAGCAAGCATCGTTGGCGTGGCCGTCGAGGAGTACGCGAAAGCGGTCGACGATCACGGCAAGCTCATCTCCAAGGATGAGTTCGACGAGACTTACGGCTTTCTATTGGACGCGAAGCAGGTTGCAACTCGCCTCGGTGGCTACGACGCGCCGGCAACGCGATCGATTCTCGACAGCCTGATCGCGGCCGTCGCTGCAAAGAGATCGCCCGCTTCAGTCAGACAGTTCCACCAGCTCTTTGCGGCGTCGCTCGGGACCGCCGGCGCGATGGATCTCCCGAAAGGGCCGCTCGACACCGCCCAGGGGCACGCGCTCTTTCTCAGCAACTGCTCGGCGTGTCATAGCGCTCTCGGCACCGGGTCCCCACCAAACTCGCACCACAGCACGCCGCCGCCGGCAATCGGCGTCGCCAAGCTCACTCCGGAGCTCACGCCGACTCTCGCGTTCAATGTGATTTCGGTTGGAGTGCGCGGCACCGAGATGCCGTCGTTCGCGTCGGCGCTCACGCCACAGCAGCGCTGGAACATCATCAACTACGTGTACACGCTGCGCGGCCAGCGGATGGCTCTTCCCGTCGCGCGCGCCGATGCAACAGCGATTCCCGGCGACACCGCGTCACCAGTGATCCTCGCGCTGCTCGACAGCGCCCTCGACTTTGCAAAGAACGGCAAGACCGCCGAAGCGGGCGATCGCGCCTTCGACGCTTACATCGCGTTCGAGCCGCTCGAGACTTCGGCTCGCGCAAAGAAGCCGGGACTCGTGTCGACGATGGAGCGACACTTCGCGGACTTCAAGGGAGCGGTCAAGCGAGACGACCTCGCCTCGGCAAAAAGCTCGCGCGACGCGATTGCCGACGCGCTTCCGTCCGTCATCGACCTCACCCAGCAGCCATCGACGAGCTGGGAGGCGTTCTTCCAGTCGTTGCTCATCATTCTGCGCGAAGGGTTCGAGGCGATTCTCGTCATCGGTGCCGTCGTCGCGTTCCTGATCAAGATGGGACACCGCGAGCGTCTCCGGTCCATCTGGCTCGGCATCATCCTCGGACTTGTTGCCAGCCTCGCGACGGCGGTCGTGCTCAAGACGCTCCTCGCGGCGATGCCGGCCAGCAGAGAGATCGTCGAAGCGACGACGATGCTGATCGCAGTCGTCGTATTGTTCTCGGTCAGCTATTGGCTCATCTCCAAAGTCGAGGCCGCGAAGTGGCAGAAGTTCATTCGCGTGAAAGTGACTGCCGCGCTCGATCACGGCGGCGGCAAGGCGCTCGCGCTGGTCGCGTTCCTGGCGGTGTACAGAGAAGGCGCGGAGACGGCGCTCTTCTACCAGGCACTGTTCAACGAGGGGCCAAACGTCGGACTCCCGCTCGCGCTCGGCATCATCGTCGGCTTCGCGCTGCTCGCGGTGATCTTTACGCTCTTTTATCGCTATGGGGTGAAGATCCCCCTCCGCCCGTTCTTCACGGTGACGAGCATCCTTCTCTACTACATGGCGTTCGTGTTCATGGGGAAGGGAATCCGGGAGCTGCAGGAAGGGAACATCATGCGGATCACTGTCATTCCTGGAGGACCGCACCTCGATGCGATGGGCATCTATCCTAGTGTCGAAACACTGACAGCGCAGGGAGTGCTCGTACTCCTACTTCTCTTTGCCACCCTCAAGACTTTCTGGCCGAACAAAACGAAGGAAGAGGGACAGGCCAAGGCGTAGCAATTGCCGTGTTTCGCCTTACCGGAGGCAGAGATGACAACGCAGGTTCCCCCCAAGGCTGACGACTCTCACGGAATACGTCCCAAGGGCTATCGTCTCCCCGAAGCCACCCGCTTGGGCCGAGTCAGGCTGCAAGTGGCCGATCTCGATCGCTCTCTCGCCTTCTACGAAGCCATCCTCGGGCTGCGGGTCATCAGGCGCGACGCCGATTCAGCCGGACTCGGTCCGCTCGATGAAGATCGGGAGATCGTCCACCTCCACCAACTAAGCAGCGCTCGCGCTGTTCCAAAGCGCGGATTGCTCGGTCTCTATCATTTCGCGATCCTCCTTCCCGACCGCGCGTCGCTCGGACGATTCGTCGCCCACCTCGCGGAGGTGGGCGCGTACGCCGGAATGTCGGATCACTTCGTGAGCGAAGCCGTCTATCTCACTGATCCCGATGGACTCGGCATCGAAGTGTACGCCGACCGACCCCGCGATGCGTGGCGCTACGACGAGCGTCAACTTTACATGACGACGAACCACCTCGACGTCGACAATCTCGTGGAAGCAGCGCGCGGCGAGCGCTGGACTGGGATGCCTCCCGGCACCGTCCTCGGCCACGTGCATCTCTACGTCGGTGACATCGAGAAAGCGGAGGCGTTTTATCATCGCGCGCTTGGCTTCGACAAGGTCGTATGGAGTTATCCAGGCGCGCTATTCCTTTCCGCCGGCGGCTATCATCACCATCTTGGTACGAATACGTGGGCGCGGGGGGCCCCCCCCGCCACGGATGAAGACGCAAGATTGCTCGAGTGGGAGATAATCGTTCCCACGAAGACAGATGCCGAAGACGCGGCGAGACACGTGATCGCCGCCGGCTACGAAGCAAAGCCAGAGAATGGCGAGTGGATCCTGACCGACCCCTGGGGAACGAGCCTGCGCCTCGTTCCGGAGAAAAAATGAGACCGATGACCGGATTGCGCGTGCTGTCGATCGTGTTGGTTGCAGTTGGATGCTCGAGCGGGATGCAGAACGCCGCCTCGTCACCCGTGATGCCAGCCGCGGATGCAGCCGCTATACGCGCCGTGTTCGATACGACAGCGTTCGGATGGAATCATGGCGATCTTTCGGCATACCTCTATGCATACGCGCCGTCGGCGACGGCGATGGGCCGCACCGGGTTGGTGCACGGGCCGAGTGGGATCGAAGAGCAAATGAGGGCAGGCTTCTGGAAGACGGGACGTCCGACGCAATCGCTCTCCTACGATCATCTGGAGATCAGACAGCTGGGACGAAATCACGCGCTGGCAACCGGGCAGTACATTTTGACGGGTGGTGGCCAGCCGGATCGCACCGGCTGGTTCTCGACGATCTGGGAGCGCACGCCCGCCGGCTGGCGGATGATACACGATCATTCCTGAGGCACTGACATGAGAATCCAGAGAATTTCCGGAATCATCGCCTGCGCGGCTCTTCTTTCGTTGGCGGCATGCGGCAGCGACTCGACCGGCCCGAACAATCTCGATGCCAACTCGGCCCTTCAGAGTCTGCGACTGGGCCTCGGCGGAATCTCCGACATCGAAGGGCCGAGTGGCGCGACGGTGGTCGGGAGCCTGGGGGTGATCGCGCCGCTTCTCGATCAGATCAATGTCACCATCGACGGCAAGTCGCAAACGATGTTCGGTCTTGGATTGCGTGATTCCTACCCGGCTGGAGCATGCGAGGAGCAGATTTTCAGCGATCCGGATTTTCCGCCGCCGCCGGGTCAGTGTACACCCACGTCACTGGGAGTCGTGCTTTTGCTCTGGCAATCGCACTCAGCAGCTGCACCTCCGGACCGGATGATATTGATGGCCGGCGACGAAGGGACGACCAGTTTCGACTTTGCATCGATTACGTCGGTCCCCGGCGTCGCGTTCTATCTCGAGGGAAGCAACTTCTATATATCGACGAGTGGAACGCTGACGAGCCATGTGGCGTCTTCCGGAACAACCTGCACAGTTCCTCTTCCCGTGTACGCCAAGAGCGCGACCTGCACGCTCGCCACGTTCAACGAACAGGGCACGATCACTCTCGAGGCAGATCCGAGCTCGCCCAGCAGCGTAGGGCACACGTTGACCATCGCGCCGCAGACGGTTGATGGCGTTTGGCTCTCGATAACGGAGCTCCAACCACTCAGTCTGCAGTCCTCGGCATCTCTGCGTGGTCTGCTGAGACGCTAAAGAAGTTCTAGGGCTGATCGACAACCAGCTGCGCGACGTACGCTCGCGCAGTGCCCGCGTCTGCCTGACGCGGAACCGGCGCCAGTCCGACAAATCTGATCCGAAGGTTTCCAGCTCTCGCTTCGCTGTCCGCCGGCGTGAGACTCAGGACCTTCGTCTCTTCGGTCGTTCCGTTTCCGGAAATGACGACGCCGATCTTCGCCTCGCCGGCCCAGACGCATTGCACGTCAACGGGGCAGCGCGAATCGGTGCGCACATCCTTGAACGTGAGACGGACGTCGCTTCCTTTCACCGCTGCTGTCTTTCCCAGCGGGAGTGCGAATGCCTGGCCGGGCTCGGCGACGACTGCCGTCTCGACCGGAGCGCATGCTGCCGCGAAGAGACTGAGTGCGGCGGTCATCGTCAGCGCGCCGAGTGCGGGGCGTCTCGCAAGTCGATTCTGAATCATGATCCTCACTCGCGGGCGATTGCATCAACCGGCGCGAGCTCCGCAGCTCTCCGCGCCGGATACGTTCCGAAAATCAGTCCGACCGCGATGGCGGATCCGGCGGCGAAAAGACCGGTGGACACGTGCATCACCGGATAGATCGGGGCGTGTGCCCACAACCGGAATACCGCTGTGCCTGCCTGCGCCAGAATTATGCCCACTACGAATCCGATGATGCTTCCCGCGCCCGTCACCGTCACCGACTCGACGAGAAACTGCGTCTGGATGTCGACGCGCCGCGCACCGACGGCTTTGCGGATACCGATCTCGCGCGTGCGCTCCGCCACCGCGGCCAGCAGCACGTTCATGATTCCGATTCCGCCGACCGCGAGAATCAGCCCGGACAAGAGCCCGAGCAACAGCTTGGTGAGGAGCATGCCCTGTCTGGTATTCTCCAGTCGCTGCGTACCGACCTCGACGTTCAACTTCTCCACGCGCGTCCCGTACTGTTCGGCCAGCCAGTTCACCACCTGACCGCGCAAAGTGTCAACGGCTTCGATGCTGTGCGCCTTGAGTCTGAGCGTGGGGAGCTTTCGATCCCCCGTCTGATCCAGCAATGATTCACCGCCGCGGATGGGAGCGAACGCGGCGAGATCGGGCTCCGGTCCGACCGCAGGGGGAGCGAGCACCCCAACGACTTCGCGACGCCGGCCATTCACCTTGATGGCGCGCCCGATCAGCCAGAGCGCATCGCGGCCGCCCGCCAGCTCCTCGGCCAGGCGATGCCCCAGCACTATCACCGGCGCGGAATGCATCACTTCGCTCGCCGTGAAGAAGCGACCGGCCAGAATCTCCATCGTCGTGAAATCGGCGAGGCTTGCGGTGCTCAGTGTGAGGAGCGCGGTTGCGCGGCGATCCAGGTACTCGACCGGCGCATTTCCCGTGAGCGTCAGCGCGTACTGATCGACGCCGGGCACTTCCAGCTTCGCGCGCTCGGCGTCTTCGGCGGTGAGAATCGGATAGCCGGTTATCGGTACGGTGCGTCCCGCGACAACGGTGCTGGTCCGCGGTGTGATCGCCACGTCCTGAACGCTGCTCTCTCGCGCGATGAGCGCGCGCGCCCAGAGATCGACCCCGTCCGTTATCGAGAACGCCGCAACGAGCGCGGCGACGCCGATGATCACGCCCGTTGTCGAAAGCGTCGTCCGGGTGGGGTTGGTACGCAAAGAGTCCGCCCCGACGCGGGCGGACTCGATGAGTGACGCGGAATTCAAGGCGAAACGACGCATGGTTCTACACTAGGCTCGCCGCGCCGGTTGAGCAACATGGGCAAAAAAACTACAAACTCAGAACTACCTGTTGCGAGTGATAGATATGTGTTCTCGGTTCCGGGTCTGCGCGCGTTCCCCCGGAACTCGTAACCCGTATCTATTACCCACAACAGGTAGTTCTGAGTTAGCCCACAGCTGACCTTTTGTCAGGCCGCCTGCGGCACCGCGTAGATGCCCGGAGCGTCGGGACCCGGACTCCGGCGCAGGTACATCCAGATCGCGCCGCCGACCGCGAACGCCAGCGCGATCACCTGCGCCGTCGTGAAGGTGTTCATGAAAAACCGATCGTCCTTGGCGCGCAGGAACTCCATGAAAAATCGCTCGATCCCCGCGAGCACGCAGTACAGTCCGAACAGCCAGCCCTCGGCGTGCTTGTGATCCCGAAAGCGCCACAGAATGAGAAACATCACGAAGCCCAACGCCACTTCGTAGAGCTGAGTCGGATAGACGGAGAGAACCAGATTCGGTGGCGCGGTCGCGGGCGCCGGGATGTGGAACAGCTGCGTCATGTTCGCGACGGTCGATGGTGGCGCGCCATTCGGAAAGCTCACCGCCCCGAAGCCGTCGAACGGACGTCCGTAATCGTCGCCGACTGCCCAGCAGCCTGTACGCCCAAGCGAATATCCCGCAGCGAGCGCAATGCCGGCGACGTCGCTGATCCGCGTGAAGCTCAGATGCTTGCGATGGATGACGATGTAGCAAGCGAGGATTCCGCCGATCAGTCCGCCCCAGAAGACGAAGCCGGCTCTGCTCAGAATAGCGCTGGCGTCGTGCATCAGCGCGGCGTAGTACAGCTTGCCGCCGAGCAGTCCGCCGACGACCGCGGCGAAGACGATGTCGCCGACCGGCTCAGGACTGTGGCCACGGCGCGCGAGCTCGCGCTGGGTGATGATCTGCGCGATGACGAACGCCATGAGGACGGCGAGGCCGAAACCGGTGAGCTGGAGCGGGCCGACGTCGTAGGACGTGGGGTGGTGGACGACCGATGCGAATATGGGATGCATATGATTGAATTTAGGCAGCTACAAGGCCGGGGATAGGGCAGCTGGCGTAGGCGTTGAGGTCGAGGCCGGCGCGCTCGCCGCGCTCGAATCTGAAGAACGCCGCGCGGGCGATCATCGCGGCGTTGTCGGTGGCGAGTCGGGGCGTCGGCGTGAACACGGCCGCTCCGTCGCGGCTCACGCGGGCGCGCATGGCGTTGGCGAGCGCGCCATTGCAGGCGACACCCCCGCCCAGCACCACACGCTGGCGGGAATATGCGTTCGCGGCGCGCGCCGTTTTCTCGACGAGCGTGTCGATGAGTGAATCCTGGAAGCCGCGCGCGATGTCGGCTTTGTCGGCGTCGATATCGGCAGAGGCTTTCACTGCGTTGAGCACCGCCGTCTTCAGTCCGCTGAAGGAGAACGCGTAGTAATCCGCATCGGAGGGAGTCGAGTTCTTGCGCAGCATCGGGCGTCCGAACGTGAAGCGCTTCGAGTCTCCTTCCCTGGCCAGTTTCTCGATGAACCGTCCCCCGGGGTAGGGAAGTCCGAGGAGCTTCGCAACCTTGTCGAACGCCTCGCCGGCGGCGTCGTCGCGGGTGGCGCCGAGGAGGCGGTACTGACCCCAGGCTTCGACGTCGAGAAGAAGGGTGTGTCCGCCTGAGACGAGAAGCGCGGTAAACGGTGGAACCGCGTCCTTGTGCTCGAGCGCCGCCGCGAAGAGGTGTCCCTCCATGTGGTGGATGCCGAGGAGGGGGATGTCGCGCGCGAACGCGAGCGCCTTTCCGTAGCTCACGCCAACGAGTAGCGCGCCGACAAGTCCCGGCGTGTTGGTGACGGCGATCGCATCGATGTCGTCGAGTGTCGTGCCGGCTTCAGAGATCGCGCGCTCGACCACCGGGACGATGCTCGTGAGGTGCGCGCGCGACGCGATCTCGGGGACGACTCCGCCGAATACGCGGTGGATGTCCTGTGAGAGGATCACCAGCGATTCCTGCCTGACGTCGTCGCCCTTCCCGCTGAGGACTGCGGCCGACGTCTCGTCGCACGATGTCTCGATGCCGAGGATGCGCGTCATGCCTGTCGCCGTCCGCGCGATGCGACCGCGGTCATTACTGCGTCTGCTCGGTAAGGAGCCTGTCGATGAGCGCGCGCGCGTCGGGCGAATTCCAGTCCGTCGCCGACATCAGCTTCCGCCTGATGACTCCGTCCTTGCCAACGATGAACGTCTCCGGATAACCGGAGATGTCGTACGCCTCGGAGATCTTGGCCTGTGGATCGTGCAGTACCTCGAACGTCAGCCCGTATTGCTGGACGAACGCGCGGATCGTTGCCTCGGTGCCGGGGTCATCGATGCTCACCGCGACGACCTTGAGTCCTTTCGGCGCATAATCTTTATACAGCGCCTCGATGCTCGGCATCTCCACTCGGCACGGCAGACACCAGGTCGCCCAGACGTTGAGCATCAGCACTTGTCCGCGATAGTCGGCGAGCGTCTTTTCGCGGGGCGCGGAGTCGATCGTCTGCGCCTTGAAATCCGGTGCCTTGCTCCCGAGCTCGACGGGGAAGAGCTCCTTGCGCAGGTAGTGCGTCGCGCCCCAGGCGACGAGACACACGACGCTGAGCACGACGCAGGCGGTTGCTAACTGCTTGCGGCCCGTCATACCCGCGTCGTGCAGCGCGCGCGCAGCTCGCCGATCTCGGCCTGCGGATTCTTTGCGGAAAAAATCGCGTTGCCAGCGACGAAAGTGTCGGCACCTGCTTCCCAGACGGACTTGATCGTCTTTCGATCGATGCCGCCGTCGACCTCGAGGAATGCCTTGCTGGCGTTGGCGCCGAGCATCTCGCGGGCGCGACGAACCTTGTCGATGGAGCCCTTGATGAACTTCTGTCCGCCGAAGCCGGGATTCACGCTCATTATCAGGAGCAGGTCGAGATCGGGGATCACTTCACTCACGGCGGAGAGGGGCGTCGCTGGATTTACGACGGCGCCGGCACGACAACCGAGCTCGCGGATTCTGTTGAGCTGCCGCTGAAGGTGCGGGGACACCTCCGTGTGGATCGTCATCCCATTCGCCCCGGCGGCGGCAAAGCTGTCGAAGTAGTTCTCCGGCTCGACGACCATCAGGTGCACGTCGAGCGAGAGCTTGGTGAGCTTGCGCACAGATTCGATGACCTTCGCCCCGAAGGTGAGATTCGGCACGAAGCGCCCGTCCATGACGTCGATGTGAATCCAGTCGGCGCCGCCGGCCTCGAGCATCGCGATGTCATCAGCGAGCTTGCCGAGATCGGCAGAGAGAATGGAGGGGGCGATTCTTACGGTCATACGAGACTCACCATCCAAATAACGAGTCCGCTCCCAATGGATCGTTCGCGCCAGAGCCGCCCGAAGCCGCGGGCCGCTCCGCCCACAGCCCCCGGCCGGTAGTGTTCAGTTGCAGTTGCACTTCCCATTAAGGGAGTGAAGGCGGAGGAGCAGACACGCCCGTATCAATGTGAATCGTGGGCGGAGGAGGGAAGTGCGAGACAGTAAGACTCACCGGGCCGCCCGCCGAGATCGACTGCCCCGCCGCGGGTAGCTGCCTGATCACTGTGTTCTCGGGCTGGAGCGAGCTTGTGTCTCGGGAAATTCCTGCCACACGCAGTCCCAGCTGTTCGACCATCGATCTCGCTTCGCCCATGCTCCTCCCGTAGAAATCAGGCATCTGAACCGAGGCTGGACCCTTGCTGAGCACGATGTCGACGGTGCCCGGCAAATCCATCTTCGTTCCTGCAACGGGGGAAGACGCGACCACAAGACCACGCGGCTGATCGGACAGCTGCTCGGTGACGCCGCCCATGACAAGCCCGGTGTTCTCGATTGCTATGCGCGCCTGCTGCTGCGACATGTTGGTCGTCACCGGCACCTCGGCGGTTTTCTGGCCGGCGCTCAGGGCGAGCACGACATTCGTCCCGCGCTTCTGCCTGCTGCCCGCCGGCGGATCTTCCTGGAGCACGACGTTGGCGGGAATGCTCTTGTGAAATCGCATTTCGCCCTGCTGGGCGGGGAATCCCGCTTTCTGCAGCAGTCCCGATGCTTCCTCGAACGATTTGCCGACTACGTTCGGGAGAATCCCGTCGTCGGGAAGAACCTCCGCCGGAAAGGCGAAGAAGAAAATCACAACGTACGCGATGAGGAAACCGCCGACGGCGGCAATCAGATAGGGGAATGCCGACCGAGGGGCGGTGCGCCAGCTCACCTAGCTTACCCTGCGCAGGCGCGCGGCGAAGGCGCCGTCGGTTCCGTGACGGTGCGGAAGAACGCGCAGGCGACCGGCGTCAATCAGGTCGGGCGACACGGATCCCTCCGGCGGCGCTTCGAGAACCCAGCTCGAGTTGCCATCGAGGAACGCATCGACCTGCTCGTCGTTCTCTTCGGGTTCGAGTGAGCACGTGCTGTACACCAGCAATCCACCAGGCTTAACGACGCGCGATGCGGCGCGGAGAATCGTCTTCTGCAACGCGGACATTACCGCGAGGTCGGAGACCTTGAGTCTCCAACGCGCATCCGGATGCCGGCGGAACGTGCCGGTGCCGGTGCACGGGACGTCGATCAACACCGCATCGACGGGGCGAATCGCGGGATGACGCGCGTCGGCGACAAACGGATAGATGTTGGTCGTCTCGAGCCGTCGTTCGTTGGCGAGCAGACGCTGAAGACGCCCGACCGACTTGTCGCCCGCGAAAACAGAGCTGGCCGTGCGCGACAGCTCGATCGCCTTTCCGCCCGGAGCCGCGCATAGATCCGCGACTTCGGCGCCGTCAGGGACTGCGGCGTATTCGCTGACGAGCGTCGCCGCCGGATCCTGGACGAAGAACAATCCCTTCTTGAACGCGCCTAGCTCGGTGAGCGTGATTCCCCCCGAGATCGCGATGCTGTCGTGCACGTAAGGCGCCTCAGCGACGTGAACTCCGGCCTCTTCCAGCATCGCCTCGAGCTGCTCCCGGACGATTCCGTAGGGGCGGAGAATGATCGGCGCTTCGGCGTTGTTCAGTGTCAGCAGACGCTCGGTGTCCTGCTCACCCCACCGCTCGACCCAACGCGCGACGAGCCAGCGGGGGTGCGAGTATTTAATCGCCAGCGCCTCGACCGCATCCTGAGGCAAGGCAGCGTTCGCGAGGTCTTCGCGCTCGCGATCCGTGCGACGGAGCACCGCGTTCACGAGCTTGCTCGCGCCGAGGCCATGTCTGCGCTTCGCGAGCTCGACGGTCTGGGCGATCGCGGCGTAAGCAGGAACGCTCCCCATGTTCGTGAGCTGATAGACGCCGAGCCGCAGCAGGTCGATCACGTCGGGATCGAGACGCGCCAATCCGCCGCGCACGCGGTCGGCTAGAATCGAGTCGATGCGGCCGCGGTTGCGCAGCATCCCATACACGAGCTCGCGCGTCCAGCGGCGATCGCGCGCATCGAGTGGGGCGATGCGTCGCTCGAAGGTTTGGTCGAGGAATTCTCCCTTCCGGAGATCGGCGCAGATCTCGGCCGCGACGGCGCGCGCCGCGGTTACCGCGCTCGTTGCCGGCGCTGTGGCGTTCACGACCGACTCTCCAGCATCCCGGTGCTCGGCGACGATGGAACGGCGACTTCGCGGCGCGGCATCCGGCCG